>Ga0222652_1000255_pt1 | contig 25828 bp, 24 predicted proteins | sample AntAcemetagen371_FD_179803 | JGI IMG/M metagenome (GOLD analysis project Ga0222652, IMG submission 179803) | Saline water microbial communities from Ace Lake, Antarctica - #371 | ecosystem: Environmental > Aquatic > Non-marine Saline and Alkaline > Saline | place: Antarctica: Ace Lake... | reverse complement strand
TTAATCAGCAGGCTCGGTGGGAGCAGGAGCGGATTGTAATCCACATACTGTCCGGCAAGGTACCTGGAGCTAACCACAAGCAGGTGGCTGTGATCGAGAATGACTCGGTGATAGTGTTCGGAAAAGTGACCTATGCGTTCGCGGTAGTTTTGCGGAAGTGCTTCCGTGCTGGCTGCTGCCCTTAGATCATCATCCACTACATAGACGATCTTGTGCGCCTGTTCGTGGAATTCCGGCATAGACAATGCCCAGGCTGGAGGCAGGGTGCGGAAAATAATAATAACGTCATTTTCGCAAAGACGGGATTTCAGGAAGTCCGGATGTGTCTGTTTGCAATTGATGTATTTTTCCCGACCCATCCCTTTCTTTTTGATGCGGGCAGAAACTGCACCCCTAAAGTAAAGATCCTCTGTCGGGTAGCAGCCGTCGCTAAGTATATATATTGTGCTTTTTTCCATTGGCTGCTTATGTAAAGAGCATTGCCTTTATCTATACTGAATTAAGTTTGTGGTTTTTCATGGTTGCTTAGACAGCACCTGCTGTGGCTGTCAATGTAACCTTTGCTGCCAGTGTACTTTACTGCAACTGTTCCAGCTCATTTTTGGTCTGCTGACATATTTTTTTGACTTCCTTGGACAGCTTTTTCGCAAGTACGTTTTTTGAAATGACATGTTCAATATCATAAAGATATTTTGCCTCGAGATCGCGCTCATAAAATTTCATCTTGCGCTTAAGTTTAAGCTGGGTTTTTTCTGCAATCAGCGGTAGATAGGAAGGCATCCCGGTATAGGGCACGGCGATATAGCGGTCCGGGTATTTTTTTCGCACATCCAGACACCCGGCAGTGTAATGCTCCCACATGCCTACCGCGTTTTGTATCCTGACGGATTCCTCTTCGCCCAGATGGTCAAAATCCCTTCTTGGCCAGGCGTCAGATTTTGGATGGGCGATAGAGTAAATATTATTTGCGGGGTCGCGCAGAGTGTTAAGAAAGAAGGAATTGGGGAAGCGCTCCATGATTTGGTCAGCCACAGAATGGTTTTCACACCACTTAAAAACCACTGAGCGGCACATGGGGAATTTCCAGTTTTGCACATTTTCCCGCTGATACATCGGAATTTTAATAGGCTCATTAAAGCAATGGCTGGTATTTCGTCCGAGTGACAGAGTCAGGTAAGAACTGCCTGACCGGGGAGAGCCGATTACCCAAAGGTAGACCTGTCCTTTCAAATATCCCCGAAGCTTTTCCAGGGGTGATGTAAAAAAAATCATTAGCTGGTTCCGTAATTCATCAAAGACGGTTGGCTCAAAGTTTCCAATAGTTCTATTTGATTGACATTAACCCTGCCGGGTTCGATGGCGAATTCAAAGCCGATATAGCCTTTTCACGGTTGTTTGCATTTCTGACAGCCTGTAGGACTTGTGCCTGTTCTGCTGTGGAAAGCCGAACTTTCCCTTGGCAAGCGCTTTGGGCACGGCTCGAACGTCTAATCACGGCAGGCTGCCAGGGCAAGGAAGAAAGTTTGTTTGCCTGGTAGTGGGCTTATTGCAGCCGAAAACTGTCTGAAGCCATGGCAGTAGTTTACCGGGATTCAACCAGCGTCCCAAAATTACTTACGGGAAAAAAAGAATCTTTTTATTTTTGCCTTGAGACTTTCGGGTTCACGCGGTATCCATGTAGGGTCACGCCAGTGAATGTTGTCGGGCGTGGATGACATGGGAGTGTAGTATTTACAGCCTTCAAAGAAATAATGCGTCACCTGGGAGTGCCGGGTCCGTTTTTTATTGGTATGTTTGGAGCCGCCATGAAGCAGGTTGGCATGCCAGAATATCACCTGTCCCTTTTTCATGACGCCGTAGTAAGGGTCATTGCCCGATGTTTTGGCCCAGTTTTCCATAAACGCTTCATAGTCAGCGTATTGTTGCCTGCCAGCTTCAAGCCCAAGATCCTGCATGTTGTATTCCTGGAGTTTATGGCTGCCAGGGTAATAAACCAGCGGACCATTTTCCCTGTCCACGTCTTCAAGCGCGATCCAGGCACCCGCCATAAATCCTGATGGCATTGAGTTGAAGTGAACCGTGTCTGAATGGAGCTTTTGTTGTGTTCCATAGGGGAAGTTGAGTGTTTGAAAGGGCAGTGCTTTACGCTCGTAGAGGGTGTCGAGACAGCGAAGCACGTTTTTTTCTGTGGCAAGGCCATGTACGGCCTTGCTGTATTTCCATCCGTCCTGAATCCTTTGCCCTTGCTGATAAAAATCCATTTTGGGCTTTTTCAGGTGGATAGTTTGCATATCCTCTAACGCCTGGTCTATCAGGGATAAATCGATATTCAGATCGAGCAGCAGGAAGCCGTCGTTGTTAAATTTGTCTATCTGGGACTGGTCTAGCTCAAAATTGCTGTTCATGATTTTAATGAAAAATCTTCTTTGTTATGCGACAAGGCCGGATGATAGAAAGGATCCAGATCCAACTGCTCTTTCCAGCGCTTCTTCATGTATTTTACTTCTTTCTGGTAACGCTTTTTTTTCTCCGGGGTGTCATCGTGCCCTCTACTGATTGATTCATAGTGAACCAGCTCAGCATGGGGTGTCCAGATGTTGTGGTATCCCGCTTCCTTTACGCGCAAACAGAGATCCACATCGTTGTAGGCGATGCTTAGGTTGTTTTCATCCAGGCCGCCAACCTGTTCCCAGACGCTCTTGCGAATCGCAAGACAGGCAGCAGTTACAGCGGATACACGCTGTGTAGTTACCAAACGGTTCATATAACCTCTGCTTTCACCTGGATAAAATCGGTGGCTGTGACCGGCGACATCGCCGACACCCAAAATGACGCCAGCATGCTGAATCCATCCGTTAGGGTAATACAGCTTGGCTCCCACACAGCCTATATCGGGCCGCCTGGCCTGAGATACAAGAGCTTCAAGCCAGCCTGGATTGATGACCTCAATATCATTATTTAGCAGCACCAGTATTTCTTCGGTGGATTGACTGGCGCCAAAATTATTGACGGCTGAATAATTAAAAGGGTGAGGGTATTTGAGCACCCTTACCTTGGGATGTCGCCCAATTTCTTCAAAATAACTGAGGGTTTCCTTTTCCTGGCTGTGATTGTCCAGGATAGTGACACTGTAGTTATCATATGTGGATTTCTCGAGAATCGACCGTATACATGGCTCCAGGATTTCCAGCTTATCTCTGGTAGGAATCAGTATATCGACACCAGGTTGACTATTGGTTGACGGGTAGACCCGGCTGGCATTACCCGGAGGCTGGTATCGGTAGGTCGCCTTTTCCGGATATCTGTGTAGGCAGATTGATGAAATGTGCTTGATTGGTATGGTGTCATCCTTGGTTACGGCATCGCAAACAAGGGTTCCTATGGTTTTCAGCGTGGGATAGAAATGTCCCAAATCCAGATGCTTCACATGTTTGGAGGCAAATATCACGGATCTGCCGGTGTAATTGCTTTCAAAAAAATATTCCGGGTTCCAGTCCGGCTTGAATTCCGGACGCTCTCGCTTATCTCCTGACAGTCGATCCTCATCGGTGTAGATGATTTCAGCATCGGTTTTTTGCAACTCCGTGATAATTTTTTGAGTTGCTCCCGGGGCAATCCTGTCATTGGTGGACAGGAGCATAAAGTATTGCTCTACGCCGCTATGATCTTCACGAATGGTCTGCTCAAGGCTGTCGTAAACTTGTTCTGATCCCGAAGACAGATCAAAAATATTTCCAAAAGATCCTGCTGCGGCAGAAATCGGCATTGCGGATTTTTGGGTTCCCGGATAAATAACCAGATTGAGCTGCTTGTGCAGTTTGCCACTCATATGAGAGTGAGTCAGAGTGGGCTCGCTGTTGCGAATCCAGGATTGGTAGTTGGCAATACCCAGTCGGGTCTCAAAGGTCTGGCAGTAGGCGCGCCAGATACGATTCGTATTTTTGGGCAGAGCGCGTTTGTGATGTTGCAGGCGCTTCCAGACAATCCAGGCGTTGACGACGTGGGGAAATTTGACCAGGGAAACATAGGCAAGCTCGAACGCGGTTTCCGATCTGAGTGTCCGGATCGATATGCTTTCTGTGTCTTTCCATAGCCTGATTATACGGCTTCTCTCGGCACCTGGGCGCAGAGTGATTTTGTATTTCCGGGTCGCTCCAGTAGACTTTTTTACTGTGATTTCAGATTCAAGGTAGATCTGTGGCTTTGTCAGTTTGAAGCGGATCTCTACCAGGCCAGTGTGTTTTATTTCTTCACGGCTCAATAGCTGGCAGTGATTTACTGCGGAGGCGATTTTTATCGGCATTGCTGGTCTTTATGCTATTGCAGCCCTTTAGTCCTGATGCTCACGAATTGAACGCTGAATCATTTTAACAATGCCAAACACGGCAAGGTAAATCAGGGTCATTGTTGCCCACCAATAGGCACGATCAGGTAGTTCGGCTTTTTCCGGCAGAATGGGGGGAGAGGGCACCAGCAGATGCTTCAGCTTTTTGGTCGACTGGCTTCTCGATATTTCGTAAGAGCTGACAGCAGCCTCATAAACGACCCTTGCCAACTCTACCCTGGACAGGAGTTCATTATATTCAATTTGCAGCCTGGTCAGTGCTTCATTGGAGCTTGAACCTGCAGCGCCGAGGATTCGTGACCTCTGTGCTTCAATTTGTGATTCCAGTGCAGAAATCTTGGCATTGAGAGATCTTGCCTGAGGTGATCCAGGGCTGAGATAGGTTAATGTTTCATTTAGCTGGATTCGGGCCTCTGCCAGAGATGCCTCCATTCCATTGATGACAGAAAGAATCGACTCTCCCTCACTTTGGGGGATGGTGACGTCCTCCCGGCTTTGGTATCTGGCCAAATCTGTTTGTGCTTCTCTTAACAATCTCAGACTTCGGGCAATCTCTTCTTCGGCAAATCCCATTTCTATTCGGGCGACATCCTGGTTGAGCTTGTTGATCACTCTTTCCCCTTCTTCTACGAGAAAGTTATTGAGTTCCAGGGCGAAGTCAGGAGAGTAGCCTTCTGTGGTAATCGTGAGCAACCCTGTTTGTGGGTTAATCTGTGCGTAAGCGCGCTTGTGGTAGAAGCTGTAAAAGTCTTCAAATGGCGCGTCTGCACTTAGTCCATACAAAAAATCCCTGCTATCGCTGAAATGTGCCTTGATGCCTAATTCTTCCTCGGCAAGTGTCAGCAGTTTTGGCGATTGTAAATAGGCTTCAAGCAGCTGCAGGTCAGTGTTGCTTTGACCGGAGGTGATGCCGAGTGAAGAAAAAACATCATTGGATCCTGTCGGCACGCTGGAGTCGTAAACGCTGACATGGGAGGCGCTTACATAGCGGTCGGGAGCAAGCAGGTAGAGGTAGAGAGCCGTCAACAGGGAAGGAACCAGTGCCAGGGCAAAAAACAGTTTTCCGGATTCAGTGTTGAGCCAGGATTTGGCCGGGCCGTATAGCTCGCCGGGTTGTCGGTTGAATATTTTCATTGGGCTGGTTCTTTTTCTTTTACCTTGATCTTTTGCTTGTAGTAGTCGAGGCCGCGGTTGACGTTTTCAAAAAGCTTTACTTCGCCTTTATGCAGCACGATCATCTGGTCGCACTCCTTGATAAGGTCGTTCACGTTATGAGAAACCATGATGTAGTAGGCCTTGTTTCTTTTTTCCCGCAGAGCTTCCTGGCTTTTCTTCCTAAACTGGGCATCGCCAACAGCAGTTAACTCGTCTATCAGATAAATATCGAAATTAAACGCCATGCTCATGGCAAAGGTTAGTTTCGATCTCATCCCAGTGGAGTAAGTTCTCACTGGCAGCTCAAAGAAATCTTCAATATCGGAAAACTCTTTGATAAATTCCAGTTTGGAGCGAATTTCCTTTCGGGACGAGCAGTAAATCCGGCAAACAAACTCGGCGTTTTGCCGGCCTGTCAGTCGGGGTTGTGTTCCTCCCGAGAGACCCAGCGGCCAGGATACGGAACCGTTAATCTTGATGCTTCCGCTATTGGGCTGGTCGCTGCCGCTCAGAAGGTTGATCAGGGTCGACTTGCCCGACCCGTTTAGCCCCAGCACTCCTACATTGCACATCTCCGGTATCTTGATGCTCATGTCCTTGAAAACGTACTTCCTGCCCAGTGCTGTGGGGTAGTATTTGTAAAGGTTTTGTATATCGATCATCGCAACAGTAAGAGTCTGGATCGGTTCATGGAAAAGTATGTTAGCCCTATAAACAGGTTGGCAACAGTAAACAGCGCCAGATAACTGATAGACGTCCCGGGTGCGACATAACCTTCAAACGTATGTGCCCTGATTTGTTCTATGCCATGCAGAATCGGGTTCCAGAGCAGGTATTTGTGCAGATGCACGGGCAGTGATTGCATCGGTATCAATATCCCGGAGATAAAATACAGTAAACGCAAGGGCAACTGGATTACGAGGGTAGATGCGTCTTCCCAGCGTGCGCCCAGCACAGCACAAAACAGCCCCGAGCCAATGCTCAGCAGGCATAGCAATATAAAGATCAATACGACCTGGAGAGGCTGGTGAGGTATGGCGTCAATGCCGAAAAACCAGGCGCCGACCCACATTAGAATAAGGACAATCAGTGAGTAGACAAACAGTTCTACAAACGTCATCACAAGAATAACATCCAGCGGCTTTACCTGGCGGTAGCTGAAAAGCTGCTGGTTTTGACGCATTGCCCTGAGCGACTTGTTCACCGTATGCTGAAAAATAAAGTACGGTAAAATACCCGCGGCAAAAAACGCGGCAAACGGAATGCCTTGGTAATCTCCGCGTTCACGAATGAACGTGAATATAATTGTCAGTGTAGCTATATGTATCAGCGGTTCAGTAATTAACCAGATAGGCCCAAGAAAATGGTCGCCAACCTTGGTATCCAGCGAGCGATGAAACAAAGCTTTCCAGACTGCCCACTGTACTTGTAAACACGACCGCTTAACGAGAGCCATAATAGCTAGATTGAGAGAACCACACCGGCAGACAGGGCAAGCTGATAGATTATCTGAATAATGTCACTGGTGTACTGCATTTGTTTGGTGTCGACAGCGGGCATCACCAGAATTTCGTCGCCTGACTGGATGTATTTGTTGCCAGATCGCTTGAGATTCCGCCCTGCCAGCTCGGCAACTGCACCACTCGGACGCCGGATAATCACCCGGGTATCATCTGCTCGCTGGGTAAAACCGCCCGCCTGGTTAATGTAATCAAGGACACTCTTATCCTGACCATAAATGGTGGCATTAGGAAATAGAATTTCACCACTGACAGCAATCAGGTTGCTTGTCGCCGGAATAACAAGGCGGTCGCCATTTTCCAGCACCAGATCCTGCGCTGAGCTACTGTCCCCAATAATGACCTGTCCTCGAGGCTGGACTTGTCGGGCCCGCTCGACAAATTGCAGGATAAGTTCGGCTTCCTGTGTGCGCAGCTGGGCTTCCTGGATTGTATTGTTGCGTGCCGAGAGCACTTGGGCTTCAAGGCCTCTTAACGATTGCTCAAGAGCCCTTTTTTGCTGGCTTGCCAGTGATCGCCGGAATAACTGGATTGAATCCAGGTCCGAAAGTTCGCTGGGTTTTAGCAAGGGTATCAGGTCGCCCAGTTTGGAACCGTAGGGAAGAACGTACTGTGCTTGCCCCAGATGCTCGCCATCAACCATGATGCCGATCGTTGACTGTGTTTTGTCCGCGACAAAAGACACCATATCGCCGGCTTGCAAGGTGATTTCGGACTCAAGCGCCAGGTTGATTTGCATATACTCGACTTCCCGACTAATTCCGGAATTTCTTTCAATGCTGATATGGGTAGCCTGGGGCAACGGGTCAACAATTTCCAGGGCATTGCCCAGTGGAACCCGGGCATCGCGAAACTCTATTTGGTAGGGGTTTTCGACCAGGCCATCGAACTGGATGACGCTTTGGCGCGACCCGACAACCAGCACGTCTCCTTCATGTAACTGCAGGTTATCTATTCTGCCTTCTAGCAAAAAGTCATACAGGTTATATACCTTGATAGTTTCGTTGTGACGTTTTAACTGAACATCCAGATAGCTACCCCGCTGTGGATCGATTCCACCAGCACGGTCGAGATAGCTCAGGATCGAGTCCGAAGACAAGCCTGGATAAAGCCCCGGTTTAATCACATTACCTGTGACAAATACCTTGACCGGCTGTGCCTCAACCAGGGTTGTGTAGATATAAACGTTATCGGTATAAATGCGCGAAACAGATTGTTCGATAACATCGTTGAGTTCGCCATTGGGTGTACCCAAAACCCGCACCGGGCCGACTTGAGGGATAAAAATATTTCCCTGGGGGTCTACCTTTTGCTCGCCTTCAAACTCAACGGCCCCCCAAACCTGGATATAGAGAGTATCGCCTACATTGACCCGGTAGTTTGGATTGAAGCCAGAGAATGATTGCTGGGCAAAGGTGCCGGTAAAGAGATTGCCGCCAAAAACCTGGTAACTGATATCGACAGATTCTTCCAGCTGTCCCGGGCCAGTTTCCTGGGCCAGTGAAAAACCGGTTAAACCCAAAAGCGCCGAAAAAAACAGGAGTTGGAAAATAATGCCTTTATACAAAGACTTAAAGGTCATCCTTAAAAAACCATTTAGCATTAAGGCCGCATACATTATAGGTTGGGACAAAGCTAATCAAGCGAATAAATGGTCGTTTTTGTGCGCTGCTATATACTTGACTGATTTAGTAGGGATTAGGCTATAATGCATTTCAACACGACTACCGGGTTTTCATGCACTCATGAAACTGACAACCAAAGGCCGTTATGCGGTTACAGCTATGCTGGATGTCGCAATACATGCCAGTCGGGGGCCAATCAGCCTGTCTGATATAAGCAAGCGGCAAAGCATTTCACTTTCCTACCTAGAGCAGCTGTTTTCCAAGCTGCGTCAGAAAAATCTCGTGGAAAGTGTGCGAGGCCCAGGTGGCGGTTATCGTCTTGCGCGTGATGCGTCTCAAATTTATGTTTCCGAAATTGTCGATGCGGTAAATGAATCAATAGATGCCACCAGTTGTGGTGGGCAAGGTGACTGTCAACAAGGTGAGATGTGTTTAACGCATCACCTTTGGGAGGATCTGAGCGACCAAATCCATCGCTTTCTGAGTGAGATTAGTCTCGATTGCCTGATCACTCGGCGCGAGATTAGCCAGATCAGCAAGCGTCAGGACATGGTTGAAAATCGCTTAATAGAGCTCACATAAAAAAGCATTAAAGGTCAATTCACCAGTGACCAAGTCTTCCTGTAACCTTGGGTTGGTGCAAAAAAAGATCGAGAGAAATATGAAAACGCCAATTTATTTGGACTATGCGGCAACTACTCCGGTAGACCCCCGGGTCGCCGAAAAAATGATGGGTTGTTTGACCAATGAGGGCAACTACGGGAACCCGGCGTCGCGTTCGCACGTGTTTGGCTGGGAAGCCGAAGAAGCGGTAGAAAATGCCCGCGCCCAGGTGGCAAACCTGATTGGTGCTGACCCGCGTGAGATTGTCTGGACCTCCGGCGCAACCGAAGCCGACAATCTGGCCATTAAAGGGGTAGCGCATTTTAATCAGAGCAAAGGCAAACATCTCATCACCTCCAAAATTGAACACAAGGCGGTACTGGATACCTGTCATCAGCTTGAGCGCGAAGGCTACGAGGTGACTTACCTGGATCCGGATGAATACGGCATCGTCAGTCCGGAAAAAGTGGCTGAGGCCATACGTGAAGACACCACGATTGTTTCCTTGATGCATGTAAACAACGAATTGGGTTCGCTCAACGATATCGCTGCCATTGGCGCGGTTTGTCGCGAGCATAAAGTGGTTTTTCATGTCGATGCGGCCCAGAGTGCCGGCAAGGTGAGCATCGATGTCAATGAAATGAATATCGATCTGATGTCGTTCTCGGGGCATAAAATATATGGCCCCAAGGGTATCGGCGCCCTCTATGTGCGCCGTAAACCCCGGATGCGTCTGGAGGCCCAGATGCACGGTGGCAGTCACGAGCGTGGGATGCGTTCAGGAACCCTGCCCACGCACCAGATTGTTGGTATGGGCGAGGCTTTTCGTCTGGCGGGTGAAGAAATGCAAGCCAGTGCCGAGAAGGTCGTTGCGTTGCGCAAGCGTTTGCTGGGCGGCCTCAACCAGATTGAAGAGGTTAAGCTCAACGGCCATCCAGCCCGAAATTATCCAGGGATTGTCAACGTCAGCTTCGCCTTTGTCGAAGGTGAATCCCTGTTGATGGCGCTCAAGGATATGGCAGTTTCTTCAGGCTCAGCCTGTACTTCTGCCAGTCTGGAGCCCTCGTATGTGTTACGTGCCCTGGGGCTGGAAGACGAGCTGGCACACAGCTCTATCCGGTTCAGCATCGGTCGCTACACGACCGAGGAAGAAATCGACTACGTGGTCGAGCAGGCCAAAACAGCGGTCAGCCGTCTGCGTGAAATGTCGCCGCTCTGGGGTATGTTCCAGGACGGCGTCGATCCGACCACGTTAAGTGGGCAGCACACTAAATTACAAAGTGCTTAGACATTTAAAAAACATAGCGCAGTAGTACTAGTTTCAAATCGAATCAATCAATGACTACCTCCCGAGCGGAATTGGTGTGTGTCGCAGCGCTGATGAAAGCTCTGGATTTTCAAATTTTGTTAACTGCCGTTGCCCTGATCCTTTTAGCAGTCAAGGCTTCAAGCCATCTGCGGTTACTCTTCGAATCGTGATGTGGGGCCCATAATACTTGACAAAAACAGTCAGGTAATAGAGAATTTCGCCCATATATCCGGGCTGAATCGCATGAATTTACCGGCCCTTTTGAGCAATCTATATTTCCGGGAACAACAGTGCCTAACGAACAGATAGCCGAATTAGTAGAGAGAGAGTACGCCGCAGGATTCGTCACCGATATCGAATCCATTACGCTGCCGCCTGGGCTAAATGAAGATGTTGTCAGGCATATCTCCAGGGTTAAAAAAGAACCCCAATGGATGCTCGACTGGCGGCTTAGAGCTTATCGCGCCTGGCTGGAGATGGATGAACCCGAGTGGGCCCACGTCCACTATCCAAAGATCGATTTTCAAGCGATCTCCTATTACTCCTCGCCAAAGAGTATGGAAGATCGTCCGCAGAGTCTGGATGAGGTTGATCCTGAGCTGATTGAGACCTACAACAAGTTGGGAATTCCGCTGCATGAGCAGGAAGCTCTCGCGGGTGTTGCGGTTGATGTGGTCTTTGATTCGGTTTCGGTCGGGACGACTTTTCGCAAGAAGCTGGCCGAAGCAGGCATTATATTCTGCCCGATTTCTGAAGCAGTTCATGAGCACCCCGAGTTGGTAAAAAAGTATTTGGGTAGCGTTGTTCCACAAAAAGATAATTACTTTGCTGCGCTCAATAGCGCGGTGTTTAGTGATGGGTCCTTCGTCTATATCCCCAAAGGAGTGAGGTGCCCGATGGAGTTGTCGACCTATTTTCGCATCAATGAGCAGAATACGGGCCAGTTCGAGCGCACTTTGATTGTTGCAGATGAAGCGAGTCAGGTTAGCTATCTCGAAGGCTGTACCGCGCCAATGCGCGATGAAAATCAGCTTCATGCTGCGGTGGTTGAGTTAGTTGCTTTGGACGATGCATCAATTAAATATTCGACCGTTCAGAATTGGTATCCGGGGGACTCAAAAGGCAAGGGTGGTATATACAACTTTGTGACCAAACGCGGAATCGCACACACCAATTCGCATATTTCATGGACACAGGTCGAGACAGGCTCAGCTATTACCTGGAAGTATCCCAGCTGCATTTTACGGGGAGATAACAGCGTGGGCGAGTTCTACTCTGTTGCGCTAACCAACAATTTGCAGCAGGCGGATACTGGTACCAAGATGATTCACTTGGGCAAAAACACCAGGTCGACGATTATTTCCAAAGGTATTTCAGCGGGCAAAAGCTCGAATGCGTACCGAGGTCTGGTACGAATGAATTCTGGCGCAGATGGCGCTCGCAACTATACCCAGTGCGATTCACTGCTAATTGGTGATCTTTGCTCGGCACACACTTATCCCTATATCGAGAGCAAAAACTCATCTGCTGTGATTGAGCATGAAGCCACTACATCAAAGGTTAGCGACGATCAGCTCTTTCTATGCCAGCAGCGCGGTATCGATACTGAAAAAGCGGTGTCGATGATCGTTAACGGTTTCTGTCGTGAAGTATTTAAAGAGTTGCCCATGGAGTTCGCTGTCGAAGCAGGAAAACTGCTCGAAGTGAGTCTTGAAGGTTCAGTGGGTTAAAAGGCTGTTCACACTAATTGCATCGCACCTGCTGGATGTCATTTTTGCCTCCAGCCAGGCAGATGAAACGCAGTTTGGTGACTTTTTAGCCAGAAGATGCGTAATGCAATTATTGTGAGCAGGGCCTGGTAATGAAGTTATCTGGAGAAAATATGCTGTCTATTAACGACCTGCACGCAACGATCAATGGTAAAGAGATACTCAAAGGCCTGACGCTAGAGGTTAAGCCTGGCGAGGTTCATGCCATTATGGGGCCCAATGGTGCAGGCAAAAGTACGCTCGGCCATGTTTTGGCTGGGCGCGAAGGCTATGATGTTGTCAGCGGAACGGTTGAAATGTTGGGCAAAAATCTGCTGGAACTCGAGACAGAAGAGCGTGCTCATCTGGGGCTGTTCCTCTCGTTTCAATATCCTATAGAGATCCCTGGTGTGAGTAATATGGAATTCCTCAAAGCGTCTGTGGACTCCATTCGCCAAGGGCGAGGAGAAGAGGCGATGGACTCCGTCAGCTTTATGAAAAAAGCGCGTGAAGTGAGCAAGGCGGTCAACCTCGATCCAAACTTTCTCAAGCGCGGCGTTAACGAAGGCTTCTCGGGTGGCGAGAAAAAGCGCAACGAGCTGTTACAGATGATTTTGCTGGAGCCAAAGTTGGCAATCCTTGACGAGACCGATTCAGGGCTCGATATCGATGCATTGCAGGTTATCGCCGATGGTGTCAATCAGATGCGTTCTGCTGAGCGTTCCTTTGTTATGATTACCCACTATCAGCGGTTGCTCGACTACGTTGAACCCGACTTTGTCCACGTTCTGGCAGATGGTCGTATCGTCAAATCTGGCGATAAATCACTAGCACTGGAACTCGAAGCCAGGGGTTATCACTGGCTTAAGAGTGGTCCAGGCGCTGACGGGCAGGCAGATTAATGTCTCAGCCGGTCAGTGAATTCATCCCGCAAGCTGGACAGCTCTTCGCTGCCCAGAGCGATTGGCTGCAGCCTGTTCGCGAGCGCGGGCTGGCGCAGTGGCGCGTCTCAAAACTTCCCAACCGCAAAACTGAAAATTGGAAATATACGTCTCTAAGGATGCTGGAACGGGGAGACTACCTTGCCGAAGCGGCGGTTAACGATGTGTCTGCTGATCTTTCCAGTCAGTTTGAGATTACTGAAATTGATGGTCCAAGAGTCGTTTTTGTCGATGGTGTTTTTTCACTTGAGCATTCCAGGCTCGATTTGCCAAAAGGCGTTTGTTTAACCACTTTCTCTCAGGCAGATAAAGCCCAACGCGAGCAGATTCTCGAGCATTTGGGACAGACAGTAGCTTATGAATCGAGCCCTTTTGCCTATTTGAATGACAGCTGGTTGACCGATGGGGTCTTCCTCTGTGTTGCAGCAAATCAACGCGTTGAAAACCTCATTCATGTGGTCTATCTGACTCGCTCGCAAGAGCGCAACTTTAGCGTTAATCAACGCCTTTTGGCAGTTCTTGAAAGCGGCGCAGAAGCATCATTGATCGAACATTTCTGCAGCACAGACTCGCAGCAAAACAGCTTTACTAACTCAGTGACAGAAATTGTTGTTAAAGCAAACGCCAGATTGACGCACTATCGCCTGCATCTCGAACAGGAGCAGGCGCTTCATATTGGTGGCATACATGCCCAGTTGCAGCGTGACTCGCAGCTGAACAGCTTTCAGATTGCCACAGGTGGTGTTTTGAAGCGCCTGGATATCGACGTTTCGCTGTTGGGCGAAGGCGCACATTGCGAATTGAGCGGTGTTTATCTGCCGCGTGGTAAACAGCTTGTCGATTTCCACACTTCAATGCGCCATATGGTTCCCAACTGCACCAGCAACGAGATATATCGTGGCATCGTCGCGGATCAATCGCGCGCAGTGTTTAACGGCTTGATCTATATACACCCCCATGCGCAGAAGAGTTCTGCTCAATTGAGTAACAAGAATTTGTTGACCAGCGATCAGGCCGAAGTGGATACCAAGCCCGAACTGCAGATTTATGCTAATGATGTCCAGTGTGCTCACGGCGCAACAGTGTCGCAGATCGACGAACAGTTGCTTTACTACCTCTGCTCACGTGGTATTGAGCGCAAAGAGGCAGAAGTGCTGCTTAGCTTCGGGTTTATCAACGAACTGCTAAATCGCCTCACTGATCAAACTGTTCAAGAGTATTTGCGGCCAATTCTGGCGAAGATGTTTGCCAAGGACCCTGAGCTAGCGAGGCATCTCGTATGAGTTCGCGTATCAAGTCGATAGCATCGCTGGAAACTCTGAGCTTTGACGTCGAAGCCATTCGCAGGGATTTCCCAATACTTGATCAGCAGGTAAATGGGCGGCCACTGGCGTATCTGGACAATGGCGCAACCACCCAAAAACCCCTTAGCGTGATCAATGCGGTTGATTACTATTACCGCAACGACAATGCCAATGTTCACCGGGCGGCTCATGCATTGAGTGATCGGGCTACTCAAGCGTTTGAACATGCACGTGCCAAAGTCGCACAATTTATCAACAGCCCGAGTGCTGAACAGATTGTTTGGGTGCGCGGAACAAGCGAAGCCATCAATCTGGTTGCAGCCACCTGGGGCGTCTCCAATGTGAAGAAAGGTGACCGTATTCTGGTCAGCGTGATGGAGCACCACTCCAATATCGTTCCCTGGCAGTTGCTTGCAGAAAAAGTCAATGCGGAAGTGATACCTGTTCCAGTTTCTGAGAAAGGCGAACTGGAAATGGGTGCATTGACCGAATTGCTCGATGAACGAGTGAAGATGGTCGCCATTGGTCACGTCTCCAATGCGTTGGGAACGGTTAACCCGGTTCAGGAAATCGTCCGTCTCGCACATGCCGTTGGCGCAAAAGTTCTGGTGGATGGCGCGCAAGGGCCGTCACATTTAACTGTCGATGTGCAAGAGTTGGGTTGCGACTTCTATGCATTCTCGGGTCATAAGATGTTTGGGCCAACAGGCATTGGCGTGCTTTGGGGCAAACAGGCGCTCTTGGAAGCCATGCCGCCATATCAAGGCGGTGGCGAAATGATTGAGCGCGTCAGCTTCGAAGGCACGACATTTAATAGCGTTCCTTTTCGATTCGAGGCAGGTACACCCAATATCGCCGGAGTCATTGGTCTTGGCGCAGCGGTTGACTATCTCTCCGAACTGGATCGAGAGGCGGCCTTTGCTCATGAGCATCAGGTACTCAACTACGCATTTGAGCGCGCCAGTGGCATTGAGGGCTTGAAAAGATACGGCATGGCTCAACATCAAGCAGGCATATTTAGTTTTTTGATTGATGGCGTGCATCCCTCAGATTTGGGCATGCTGTTGGATAAACAGGGCATCGCCGTTCGTACAGGGCACCACTGTACCCAGCCACTGATGGAGTTCTTCAATGTTCCCGGGACAGTGCGTGCATCCTTTGCTTTTTACAATACGACCGATGAGGTCGACCGGCTTTTTGAAGGCCTGGAGAAGGCCTGCGAGCTTTTGAGGTAGAAGATATGAGTGTAGAAAGGTTTCATCTCGACCAGACAATTTTAGTGAGCGAAGCGGCGGCAACGCACTTCCAAAACCAGCTGGCTGAGTCGGACAGGTTTGGCGTTCGATTTAGCGTTAAAAACAGCGGGTGCAGCGGTCTGGCTTATGTGATTGATTGCGTCGATGCCCCTGTCGAAGGGGATGTCGATATCGAGCTGTCCAATGGAGTTCATGTTTTTGTCGATGCGCAAGCAGTTGATGCCTTGCGTGGCATGGAGATCGATTTCGTCAAAGAGGGCTTGAATGACAAACTCAAACTTAACAATCCCAATGTTAAGGCAGCCTGTGGTTGTGGCGAAAGCTTTAGCATTTGAACCTGGAACCCAGGTTTAAGCAGAGAAAAACGTATGACTGAAAATCGAATGGTTGCCACACTGCAGGATACACCAGCGCGTCTGGTTCCGACTGGCGACCCCATGACGATTCCTGCCCATACCTTTGTCCGCATTACTCAGTCGCTTGGAGGAAACTATACCGTTGTCCATCAGGGCAAAATGCTGCGGGTTGATGGTACAGACGCTGATGCCCTGGGTCTTGAAAAAACGGTCCTTAAATTCCCTGAGCCAAAAGATAGTAACATCGACAAAGATCAGGTCTGGCATGCGCTCGAGACGATCTATGATCCGGAAATACCCGTTGATCTGGTGAATTTGGGGCTGATCTACTCGGTCGCAATCGATCAGGACTCAAAACGTGTGGATATTCAGATGACGCTGACCGCGCCAGGTTGTGGAATGGGGCAGGTATTGGTCGGCGATATTGAATATCGCGTCGGCCAGGTTCCCAATGTGGTATTTGTCGAAGTTGAGTTGGTGTTTGATCCGCCCTGGGATCGAAGCATGATGTCGGAAGAGGCACAGCTTGAAACAGGAATGTTTTTCTAGGGTAGAAACCGATGTCAGAAGTAATCCATTCAGGTTCAACGCTGCACCCCTTTGGGGTCTCCATTACGTCAGATGACATCGTCGAAACGCTCAGTTTTTTTGATGACTGGGAAGACCGCTATCGCTATCTAATCGATCTTGGTAAAGAGCTGCCAGAGATGCCAGCGGAGAAACAGGCGGACGAGTATTTGATCCGGGGTTGCCAAAGTAAGGTCTGGTTGCACCATCAGTTCCACGACGGAAAATTCTGGTTTGAGGCGGATAGCGATGCATTTATCGTTAAAGGGTTATTGGCGCTGGTACTTGCAGCATTTAACGGCAAGTCTTCGGAAGAGATTCTGAGCTTCGATATTGACGCATATTTCGATAGCCTGGATTTGATGAACCACCTTACTCCCACACGTGGTAATGGACTGCGCGCAATGGTTGGCCGAATTCGCGAGATTTCTTCACCTCGTTGAGCCCAGCCTGCTTTCTCGATACGCGATTCACCTTGTTCGCAGTTAGGGCAGAGTGGGGTGGCGTCGTCCCTGCTGACATACGTCAGGTCATCCCCTCGCAATGCGGACTTTCTTGTTTACAGGGCAGGGCGCGAGTACAATGCGCGCCTGAATTTTACCTTCCTCCCCTGTCCTAAGTTATTGTTAATTGGAGAACTTTTAAATGGCTGCAGAGCGTACCCTCAGCATTATTAAACCCGATGCCGTTGCTAAAAACGTGACTGGCGAAATCAACTCTCGTTTCGAGCAAGCCGGTCTTAAAATTGTCGCCCAGCGCATGATTTACATGAACAACGAAAAGGCGGGCGGTTTTTATGCCGAACATAAAGAACGTCCGTTCTACCCAGCCCTGGTTGAATTCATGACTTCTGGCCCTGTTGTGGTTCAGGTGCTTGAAGGTGAAAATGCTATTTTGAAAAACCGCGAGCTCATGGGTGCGACCAATCCGAAAGAAGCCGACGCAGGGACTATTCGTGCGGACTTCGCCGAAACTATCGACGCCAACGCAGTGCATGGCTCCGACTCACCGACTTCTGCGGCACGCGAAATAGCTTACTTCTTTAACGAAAACGAAATTTTCTCCAGATAAGCAGCGATAGGCCCGCACTGCGGGCTTTTTTCTTCCTTAAACAACAGATGAGTCAGAACGAAGTTTTTATCCCGACAAACCAACCGGTAAATTTACTGGGGCTTTCCCCTGTCCAGATGGAAGCGTTTTTTGACTCGATTGGCGAAAAGAAATTTCGAGCCACCCAGGTGATTAAATGGATTCACCAAATTGGCGTGGATGATATTGAGCAGATGACCAATATCAGCAAGCCCCTGCGCGAAAAACTTAAAACTCTCGCCGAAATCCGTGCCCCCGAAGTTATCGCCGATCATCTTTCCCGGGACGGTACGCGAAAATGGTTGATCCGGGTTGAGGGCGGTAGTGCAGTAGAAAGCGTCTTCATTCCCGAAGGCGAACGCGGCACGCTATGTGTGTCCTCACAGGTGGGATGTTCGCTGGACTGCAGCTTTTGTAGCACCGGCAAGCAAGGTTTTAACCGTGACCTGACAGCCGCTGAAATCATCGGCCAGGTCTGGATTGCAGCCAAAGCATTTGATTCTCTTGGTGCAGGTGTTCCGCGCAAAGTCACCAATGTGGTGATGATGGGCATGGGTGAACCGCTGATGAATTTCGACAACAGCGTAGCCGCAATGCAGTTAATGCTCCACGACAATGCCTATGGTTTGTCCAAGCGCCGTGTAACTCTCAGTACTTCGGGCGTGGTGCCTGAGCTGGATCGACTGGCAGACTTTGTCGATGTTTCTTTGGCAATATCTCTGCACGCTCCCAATGACGAGCTGCGCAACCAACTGGTCCCGATTAATCGCAAGTATCCCATTAAGGAATTTCTGCGCAGTGCCAACGACTACATAGCAAAGATGCCTGATACCCACCGCAAAGTCACGGTGGAATACACATTGATGCGCAATGTAAATGATCGTCCGGAACACGCAGAACAGTTGGCCGAAGTTCTCAAAGACACGCCCTGCAAAATTAATTTAATCCCGTTTAATCCATTTCCTAACAGTGGATATGAGAGGGTGAGCAATACTTCACTTCAAAAATTTCGCGATATTCTCTATGGTAAGGGCTATATCGTCACCGTCAGGACCACACGCGGTGATGATATTGATGCCGCCTGCGGCCAATTGGCGGGAGCCGTTAATGACCGGACCCGTCGTAGCGAGCGATATAGAGAACAGGCAAAAAAGGTCCATGTCGATACCAGTATCCCCATGGCAGCAGTGGATATATAAGCGTCTTGAGCTACAAGCAAGACCCAGAGAAAGCTATATGCAGTCCGGAACAATTCTAAAGTTTGGAAAATTGGCGATTTTGACCAGCCTGTTATTGCTTCAAGCCTGCGCTTCAGACCCTGCTGTGGAAGGTGATCGCCAGCGCGCGCTGAATACCTATGTGGAGCTCGGTCTCAACTACCTTGCTGATGGCAATCGTGGTCAGGCTCGCTCAAATCTGCTTCGGGCGCTTGAGATCGATAGCAATTCGACCCAGGCAAATAACGCTATTGCGTTACTGTATCAAATCGATGGTGAGTACGACCTTGCGGAAACCCATTTCCGCAAGGCATTGCGTGAAGACCGGGGGTTTACCCAGGGACGCAATAACTATGCTCGTTTTCTCTACATGCAAGGCCGTTATAGCGATGCCCGTGAGCAGTTCGAGATTGCCAGTAGCGATGTAAATTATCGCCTGCGGCCAGAAGCGTTTATAGGTCTTGCCATGGCCGAAAAATCATTGGGAAATCTGGATGCTGCGGAAGCAGCGCTTAGCCGTACGCTGACCCTGGATCCCAGGTTAGGTTCGGCGATGCTGGAACTATCCGAGCTGAAATATGATCAAAGCGACTATGTAGCTGCCAAAACTTACCTTGATCGTTATGAAGCCACTAACCCGTCGAGCGCACGTAGCCTGGCGCTGGGCATGCAACTGGCAGAGCACTTCGGCGACGATAGGGCGCATGAAACCTATAACATGGCATTAAAAAATATGTTCCCTAATTCCAGAGAAGCACGGGAACAACAACTGCGGGAACAACAGGAAGCTGATTGATGTATCCAGATCCAGACAATGAAATGGATGGCAGCAAGAAGAGTCAGGACGCCCAGGGACAAGCCGAAGTTGAGCTTGAGGTTGAAAAGCAAGCTGCGGAACCTGCCGCAACCAGCGCTGACGCCACACCCTTGCCCGAGGAAGTGACACCGGGCAAGTATTTGCTGACTGCCCGTGAAAAATCTGGCTTGAACCGTGCCCGTGTAGGGCAAGCGCTGGGCCTGACCGAGAAAGCGATCAAGAATCTGGAGACCGATGGCTTTGATTTGTTCCCCGGCAGCGTCTACGTGCGTGGTTATCTAAAAAATTACGCCAGGCTTTTAGGTTCGGACCAAGACGAACTTATCGCCATTTATGATCGATACTGTGCTGACCACCATCTGAGTAATGGCAGAAGTACAGCTGACCTGACCTCCATGCCCGCCAGTCAGGGCAACAACAGGAAAGTTATTACAGTGGTTATCGCAATTCTTGTTGTGGTATTGGCATTTATAGTTGTTAGCAGTTTCACCTGAGATAGTGCATTAAAAGTGCATATATAAAATAGAAAGCCATGTTTTCTGAATCCCCTATCAAACGACGCGTATCGCGCCAAATAATGGTTGGCAATGTACCTGTGGGTGGTGATGCGCCGATTTCGGTGCAAAGCATGACAAACACCGAGACCACCGATATAGCTGCCACTGCAGAGCAAGTTCGTGCGTTGACGCGTGCAGGGGCTGACATTGTGCGTGTATCTGTTCCAAGCATGGAAGCTGCAACTGCATTTGGTGAAATCCGCAAGGAAGTTGAGGTCCCGCTCGTGGCAGACATACACTTTGATTACCGGATTGCCCTCGCCGTTGCGGACAAGGGTGCGGACTGTTTGCGCATAAACCCGGGCAATATTGGCAGGGAAGAAAAAGTCCGCGCTGTCGTCGACAAGGCTCGGGAAATGTCTGTGCCGATTCGTATTGGTGTCAATGCCGGCTCACTGGAGAAAGATTTGCAGACCAAGTATGGCGAGCCTACACCGGCCGCTTTGGTCGAGTCTGCCATGCGTCATATCGATATTCTGGATCGGCTGGGCTTTGCTGACTACAAACTTAGCCTGAAAGCTTCTGACATTTTCATGACGGTAGAGGCTTACCGTATTATTGCCAGGCAGATTGAGCAGCCGCTTCATTTGGGTATTACCGAAGCTGGTGGACTGCGCGGAGGTACGGTTAAATCCAGTATTGGTCTGGGTATGTTGCTGATGGATGGTATTGGCGACACGCTGAGAGTTTCTTTGGCTGCGGATCCGGTTGAAGAAGTAAAAGTAGGCTGGGATATGCTCAAGAGCCTTAGGCTGCGTAGCAAAGGGATTAATTTTATTGCCTGCCCAAGCTGCTCGCGCCAGAACTTTGATGTCATCAAAACCATGAACGAGCTGGAAATGCGTCTGGAAGACATAGAAACCCCTGTCGATGTGGCGGTTATCGGCTGTTATGTAAACGGACCCGGGGAGTCCAGGGAAGTCGAGATTGGAGTGACCGGATCGTCCCCCCAAAGTCTGATTTATATTGATGGCAAGCCCCATCACAAAGTGGATTCCAGCAAGGTTCTGGATGAGATGGAGTCACTGATACGTGCGCGTGCGGCAGATAAAGAAAAACAAAAACAAGAGCTTGATGCAAAATTAATCGCATCAAGTGTTCGATAGATAACTCAAGATTAAACCTGTGTCCAAAATTCAATCCATTCGCGGCATGAATGATTTATTGCCGCCGCAGTCGGGTCGTTGGCAGATCGTCGAAGCCATCGTGGCGGACGTTCTGTGCCAGTATGGATTTCATGAAATTCGTTTTCCCATCCTCGAAAAAACTGAGTTATTTCAGCGCTCCATTGGCGAAGTGACCGATATCGTTGAAAAAGAGATGTACAGCTTTGAGGATCGCAACGGCGACAACCTCACGCTGCGGCCTGAAGGGACCGCAGGCTGTGTTCGCGCCTGCATTCAAAATAGTTTGCTCGATCGCCCCCAGCGCCTTTGGTACACCGGCCCCATGTTTCGTCACGAGCGTCCCCAAAAAGGTCGTTTGCGCCAGTTTCATCAGTTCGGTGTCGAGGTGTTTGGCGTTGAAGGCCCCGATGTAGACGCAGAAGTGATCGCCATGACAGCGAGAATCTGGGCGGAGCTAGGGCTCGCCGATGCGGTTGAACTGGAACTCAATACGCTGGGAACCCCTGAATCTCGCGCCGCCCACCGGGCAGCATTAGTCGATTACTTACAACAGGTTCGTGACCAGCTGGATGAAGATAGCCTACATCGTCTGGAAACCAATCCTTTAAGAATTCTGGACTCAAAAAATCCACAGACCAGAGAGCTGATTGCCGACGCCCCGAGTCTGATGGACTTTATGGATGCTGAGTCGAAAGACCATTTTGAACAACTGAAAGCTTATCTGGACAGTTTAGGTATTGCCTATCGATTGAATGCCAATCTGGTAAGAGGGCTGGATTACTACAGTCGCACCGTATTTGAATGGGTAACGGACAAGCTGGGCGCCCAGGGTACCGTTTGTGGCGGTGGCCGCTACGACAGTCTTGTAGAACAGCTCGGTGGCAGGGCAACACCAGCGCTCGGTTTTGGCATGGGCATAGAGCGCCTTATGCTGTTGGTAGAAGAAGTGAACCCGGGATTATTTCCGGCCGACTCCGAAGCGGATATTTATGTGCTCTACGATGAAATCGCTGCAACAGAAGCAATGCGTTTGGCCGAACAGGTTCGCGATGAGATCCCCTACTTGCGCGTCCAGTACCATTGTGGCGGTGGGAGTTTTAAAAGCCAGTTCAAAAAAGCCGACCGCAGTGGCGCCAGTATTGCTCTGATTTTAGGTGGCAATGAGATGCAAACAGGCGAAGTGACAGTCAAGTATTTAAGGGATGAGCGCGACCAGGAGACCCTGTCCAGGGAAGACCTGCTTGAAAGGTTGCGTTCTGAGTGAGGCGCAAGCATCATAGCGACCTTTTTTAGGGGTTCGGGGCATTTTAAAACCGGCCAAATTCGTATTTTTTATGGTTAAATCACCCGGCAAAGGTTTAGCCTTTGGAGATCTTTAGTGAGTAACATTCGTTCAGAAGAGCAAGAACAGCTTGAGTCTATCAAGTACTGGTTCCAGCAAAATGCCCTGACTATTGTAGGGGCTGTTTTGCTGGGCTCTGCCATTTTTTTTGGTCCGGATCTTTACCAGTCCTATAAAAACAACAAAATTTGGCCGGTTTCGGACATATACAGTAATTTCAGCGTGGCTGTTTCCCGGGCCAAGGCTATGCCTGAGCCGGGCCAGCAGGAATTGGCAGCAGTAGAGGATCTGGCCAATACACTGATACAGGATCATCCGGATACGCACTATGCGTTTCTTGCCAGCCTGTCTCTTGCCGGGCTGAATGCCACAGTTGGCGACTATGAAGCCGCCAGAGAACGGCTTGAATGGGCGGCGGAACAGGCGCAGCAAGAAGCGGACGTGCAACTGGTTAACTATCGGCTGGCTCTGGTTGAAGCCGAGCTTGGTGTAACAGATGCCGCACTTAACCGTTTATCCGGAGCCAATCAGCATTTTGCTCCTCTCTATGCTGCAGCAAGGGGCGATATACATGTCATCCTGGGTCAGCGGGATCAGGCAGTCAGTGCTTATGAAGAAGCACTGGTTCAATTGTCGGGTGACAACTCCGCTCAGGGAAATACCATCCAGCTCAAGTTAAACAGCTTACGGTCAGGAGCTGGCGTACTATCTCAAGAGTAAACTTTTTCCATAATAAGCAGTCCCAAGAGTCGTCGTTTAACATCGTAAATAGAAGCAGGCAAGATCGCGAAATGAGTTATTTGAAACACATCCTTCTGGCGCCAGTTCTTTTGGTACTTGCTTCTTGCAGTATTTTTGGCTCAGACGATCTTAATCTTACGGAACCGGTTGAGCTGCAGGATTATGACACCCAGACAGAAATTGATCGTCTTTGGCGTCAGGGTATTGGTCATGGCTCCGGGGAAATTCACCCGATCGTCCATCCTGCGATTGATGGCGATCAGCTCTTTGTCGGGGATCGCTCTGGCCGGATCACTGCAATTGACCTGACCACAGGTGGACGAATCTGGAGACAAGACCTCGACGATGTTGAAGTTACCGGTGCAACCGGTGCTGCGGGGGGGCTGGTACTGGTAGGGACCAACGAAGGTGAGGTCATTGCACTGAGCCAGGCTGATGGCAGTGAACTCTGGCGGACCCGGGTTTCCAGCGAAGTACTTGCGCCGCCGGCAACTAACGGAAATGTCGTCATCGTGGTTAGTATTGATGGCAGAGTACGTGGATTAGATGCCAACGATGGTTCTGAGTTGTGGCTTGCCAGTTCAACCTTGCCCTTGCTCTCGGTGCGAGGCAACGCGCCTCCACTAATTGTCAGTAGTATGCCCGGTAACTTTGCTGGAATGAGTGTGGCTTTTATTGGCCATGACAGTGGCATCGTCTCTGCGTACAGCGTAAATGATGGTATTCGTATATGGGATGCCAGGGTAGCTGTACCTGAAGGCCAAACCGATCTGGAACGAATGGTGGATATTGACGGCATCCCGCTGTATCACAGCGGTAGTCTTTACGCCGTGTCCTATCAGGGTGGCCTTATGGCAATTAATCCGGCTAACGGTCAGCCATCCTGGTACCAGGATGCATCCAGTACTGTCGGCCCCAGCGCCTTTGCCGGCAGTCTGATTATCACCGAGGCAAATGGCACGGTTAAAGCGTTCAATGCCTCACAGGGAACAGAGCTTTGGTCGACCGATGAATATGCCTACAGGGGTCTCAACCAATCTGTGACGACAAACGACTATGTTGCGTTTGCCGATTATGAGGGCTACCTGCACTTCTTGAGCCGACGCACTGGCGAGACCATTGGTCGTACTAAAGCAGGCAGTTCCGGAGTCCGGTCTCCCACCTTGCTTTATAACGACCAGTTTATAGTTCTGGATAATTCCGGCAATATTTCAGCGTATAGTGTCACCGAGCTGGACTAAGACGCCCAGGCAAAAAACATGATTCCTGTTATCGCTCTTGTCGGCCGTCCGAACGTCGGCAAGTCTACCCTTTTTAATCGCCTTACCCGGACTCGTGAAGCCCTGGTGGCTGACTTTGCCGGTCTGACGCGCGATCGAAAATACGGAGAGGCTTTTCTTGGTGAAACCCGCTGCATCGTTATTGATACTGGCGGTATTACCGGCTTTGAAGAAGGCATTGAAGAGGCGATGGCAGAGCAGTCGCTCAAGGCAATTGATGAGTCCGATGCAGTAATTTTTCTGGTTGATGCCCGCCAGGGTTTGACCTCTTCTGATGAACGACTGGCCAGCGAATTGCGCAAAAAGAAAGACAAGGTCTTTCTGGTAGCAAACAAGGTTGATGGCGTCGATGCCAATATGATTATCGGCGAGTTTTACCGCCTGGGTCTGGGCGATGTTTATCAGATAAGTGCCAGCCATGGCCGTGGTGTCACCCAGTTGGCCCTGGAAGTGGCCAACAGTTTTCCCGAAGCCCTGCCGATAGAAGCCTCTGAGCACGAAGGTATTCGCATTGCTGTGATTGGTCGTCCAAATGTGGGCAAATCGACCCTGGTCAACCGGCTTCTGGGTGAAGATCGAGTAGTTGTCTACGATCAGCCCGGTACCACTCGTGACAGTGTCTATATTGATTACGAGCGCAATGGCGAAAATTACACGCTGATTGATACCGCAGGGATCAGAAAACGCAAAAACATCAGACTCAGCGTGGAAAAATTCTCCATCGTAAAGACGCTACAAGCAATCGATGACGCCAATGTGGTGATTCTGCTCATGGATGCCCAGGAAGGCGTTGTGGATCAGGACTTGCACCTTATGGGGCAGGTTTTGGAGTCGGGCAGAGCGCTGGTCGTGGCCTTGAACAAGTGGGATGGCATGGACCCGGATGACCGTGACTGGGTTAAGAGTGAGCTGGATCGACGTCTGCGCTT
>Ga0222652_1000254_pt1 | contig 25840 bp, 30 predicted proteins | sample AntAcemetagen371_FD_179803 | JGI IMG/M metagenome (GOLD analysis project Ga0222652, IMG submission 179803) | Saline water microbial communities from Ace Lake, Antarctica - #371 | ecosystem: Environmental > Aquatic > Non-marine Saline and Alkaline > Saline | place: Antarctica: Ace Lake... | reverse complement strand
GTTATAAATCTCGCCGCAAGTGTGCGTCCGGTAATAACATACTTATTCTTCATTGAGTTCTTCGCCCTAACTGTAGCGGTGAATATGGACTGGATGACGACAGTTCAGTACGCTGAGATCTGGAATGATCCTACTCAAGCCTTGTTTGGCACAGTCGTCTGCTTCTGGTTCGGATCGCGCACGTTTGCGCGGCAATCCCACACATGAACGTAGGCTCTGCAGGTATAGCGCTTATAAAGAAATGGGAAGGACTTGTGGATGGAGACCCTGATACACCGGGCCTGGACCCGTATCGGTGCCCTGCTGATATCCCTACTATTGGGTGGGGCAGCACTTGGGATTTGGATGGTAGTCGTATTACTATGGATCATCCCCCTATTGATATTGACTATGCTACTCGACTTCTGGAAAGAGAGTTGCGACACGTCCAGGGCGCGATACAAAAGCTGGTATCTGTCCCGTTATCGCAGGGCCAATACGACGCGGTCGCGTCACTCACGTACAACGTGGGTAGCGGACGACTCCAAAGTTCCACCCTCAGAATGAAACTAAATCGATATGACTACACAGGTGCATCTAATGAATTCTGGAAATGGCGACGCGCCAACGGAAGAATACTCCGAGGACTCGTACTTAGACGAGCAGAAGAAAAAGCATTATTTTTACAAGGAGACCTGTTATGACGATTGCCATATGTGTCGTATTCTTAATTGGTGTTGCCGGGAGCGCTGCACGATTCGCCCAAGGGAACGGGTACGCGGGACCGGGGCGCTGGAGCCTACTGGTGATCTGCCTGTTCGCCGCGTGGTACGGGCTAGAACCGACGACAATTCTTGACGCCGCGCTTGCAACATGCGCCGGAGGTTTTGCTGCAGCGAACATCGCCTTTGGTTATACGAAGTGGGAAAACATCCCTTACTCAATGGCGCGGTATTCTCTCCCCGCGTTTTTGGCGATTATCCCATGGGCCTCACTTAACAACCCAGACCTAATATTCTACGTAGCGGTAGGCCCTGTCATCGCGCTAAATATGTACTACGTGGGACAGCACAAGCCGCAATGGTTGATAAACATAGTTGGTGATAGGGACGTGGCTACACTCATACCAGGATTCCTTGTCGCTGCCGGACTTGCGTGTTATAAAGTTCTATGACCAGAGGCGTACCAATTCCCATTAAGCTACCGCCCGGAGTTATTCGGGATATGACAGAGTACGCTTCTGAGGGACGGTACGTAGATGTGGAACATGTCCGCTTCCGTAAAGACCTACCAGAAAAAATTGGCGGCTGGAAACTCAACGCGGACTACATGACCACGGGCGTCCCACGCACGACTAAGACTTGGCGCACACTGGCTGATGAAAGTATCATCGCCGTAGGCACCGCGTCCCATGTTCAGGTAATTTTTCAGGGATCTATTTACGATATCACGCCGCTACGGAAGACAACCAATCCTCTGGGATCCAATCCTATTGACACCACCTCGGGCAGCACAACAGTCACGATAACGGATACGAGCTTTGGCGGTAATCCTGGCGACTTTATCGTTGTTTCTGGTGCGGCGGCTGCAGGCGGTATAACGATCGTAGGCGAGTATGAAATACAAACAACACCTACAGCCAACACATACACTATCACGGCGGCGTCAGCCGCCACTAGCACGGTCACGGGGGGTGGTTCTTCGGTGGTTGTTGAGTACCTTGTTACCACAGGCTTTGACAGCACAGCGGGCGGTCTAGGTTGGAGTGCTGGTGGTTGGGGTGGTTCAACATGGGGCAGTCCTCGCTCAGGTGGCGACGCGACGTCCACAGAAGTAACTTATTGGACATTCGCACTTTGGGGTGAAGACCTCCTTATGACCAAGCGCAACGGTGGCACCTACATCTGGGACACGAGCGGCGGTGTGGCTACACGGGCGGCACTTGTAAGCAACGCCCCGGCAACAGCCAAGATCAACGACGTAAACCAAGACATTAAGATTCTAGTATTGTACGGGGCACATACGGGCAGTGTTGTGGACCCTATGCTGGTCCGATGGTCTGACCAAGACGACAACACCAACTGGACCCCGGGAGTGGCGAATACCGCAGGCTCTTTCCAACTGACTGGTGGGACAACAATCGTGTCTAAGATACAGTCTCGTAACCAGACCCTTATCTTTACAGACACCAGCCTGTATGCACAACAGTACACAGCGCAGCCGTTCATCTTCAACTTCCGGTTGCTGGCCGAGGACATCACCATTGTCGGTATGAAAGCCACGGGGGAAATCAACGGCACTGTGTTCTTCATGGGCCATCACAACTTCTATGCGTACACTGGCCAAGTCTCTGTACTTGACTGTCCTATGCGACGTTATGTATTTGACAACATCAACGAAGACAATAAGCAAAAAAGTTATGTGGCTATCAACACACAGTTCCAAGAGGTGTGGTTCTTCTACCCTCGCGGAGCTAACACAGAATGTAGCCATTACGTCGCGTACTATTACGGCGAGCCACAGAAAAACATCTGGCATGACGGAACACTGGCTCGAAGCGCTTGGAACGACAGCGAGAAGTTCCTGGCAAACCCTATCGCCTTTGACGCGGCAGGGTGCTACTTCAACCACGAGTTTGGTGACGACGATGACACTGCAGCCATGAGCGCGTATATAGAATCTGGCGCTATAGAAATCGATGACCCTAGCGTTGGCGCTGGCGGCGCGCTTCTATTGTCGGACAAATTTATTCCGGATATGGTTCAAACAGGTGACGTCAAGGTGTCTTTCTACACAAAGAAGTATCCACAGGACGCCAATGAGGTAACAAAAGGCCCATTTACTATTGGAGCCACAACAGCCAAGCTCAGCTTCCGTGCCAAGGGCCGTCAAATACGTGTCCGGTATGCGTCTGACGCACTTGGGGACAAGTGGCGTATTGGTACTAACCGCCTTAGAATGAAGCCAGTGAGCAAGCGATGAAAACATCCCTACCCGCAGCACCGTTTGAATGGAGTCAAGGGTGGGGACGTCAACTTGTGGATGATTTGGAAGTTGAGTTAATTGATCTTAGCCAACCCATCCAAATAGGCTATACTACTACAAACGTGACCACCGTGCGAGCACTGGACGCAGATGCAACAACACTAGCAGAGGTCGCGGATGTGCTCTGTACGCTTATTGAAGACTTAAAGGCAAAAGGACGTTTGGGCTAATGACTATTCTCACACTGCAAGATCCTACATACCAAGCCCCCGCCACCAACATCCTTACCTATGGCCAAGCGGGGGGCACCCCGTCCCACCGTTTCTTTACAAACACACCGGGTCGCCAAGTAACATTGGATGAGGGCTTCACTTCGCAGGGCGGGAGCCGCCTATTGGACGACCCGTACACACAGACAGGGCCAAATATGGCGCTAGGATTAGCGGGCGCAGGGGCCAGTTTCTTGGCAAACGAGATAGGACAAAACGCAGGCCAGTACGCCTTTGATGAATTGCAGAGTACAGGTGTTGAGCCGGGTTTCTTGGATAGTCTCAAGGGTGGTGGCGAAACAACGTACAATGACATCGTATCTTTTGGTAGCGATGCGCTAGATAACGCCTCAGGCTTTATCACAGATATTCCAGATACGCTCACAGACTTTGGCACCTACCTATCCGGCGGTCCTTCAGGGACTACCAACGTAGGTTCGTTGTCTGCCAATGTCCCTGCAGTTAATTCCATTCTAGGTGAAACTCAGGGCCTGTACGGCGGCGGGTCGCCCCTGTCACAAGGTATCTCACGGTCGGAGTTATTGGGTTCTGGCGGCAGTGACTTCGCATCTAGCGTATTGGGTGAGAGTAGCGCACCACCACCACCATCAGCATTTACAGGTAACACCCAGCTCGCGTCCACTCCTGAAGGAGGTAATGTGCTTTCTGGTCAAAGCGGAAGCGGGGTTTCTATCTCTGCAGCACCCGGAACGCCTGTGTGGTCCGGCGGTGACTTTAAGACAAACTTCCAGTATGGGGGGTTTCAGTCAGGGCTTCTTGGCGGGGGTGTTTCCCTTGGCTTGGGCTTACTTATGGGACAGGATTTCAAGACTGCAGCCAAAAGCGCGGCAGGTTCTGGCGTTGGCACAGCCGTCGGCTATTCCTTCGGTGGACCTATCGGTGGCTTTATCGGTGGCACCATTGGCTCAATGTTCTGCTACATGCAGGGCACACCTATCGAAATGGAAGACGGGACAACCAAAGCAGTTGAAGACCTTCGCCTTGGTGACAGGGTATTCATCGGCGGTACAGTCATTACCCGTGGCGAGGCTTACTCCGATGAGATCTTCGAATACAAGGATGTTTATGTTTCAGGAGGCCATGCCGTGTTTGAGCATGGTATCTGGATTCGGGTCCGCGACTCTGCACTGAGCACCCCTGTGTCCATTGATTCTCCTGTGGTCGTTTACCCAATCTGCACTGAAAACTACACACTGGTCACTAGCGGCTTTATCAGCGCAGACCTAAACGAAGTCCCGAACACTTCGGAGCTGACAGACACAGACCGCCTTGCCGTGCTGAATATGTCACACGAACGGAACGAGGAGCTTTTCTATATTGAGCTACCGAACAGAGGCGTACACGCCCAGAGCACACTATTCGATCATCTGCGAATGGGTCCAAGCGTATGACTGGGATCCTATTCCAGAGAGTATCTTGCCCCACGGAAGGGTCGCATTCCATAATGGAAAGCCATGCGCTGCAGGGTTTGTCTATTTTCCGGAGGGCGTCAAAATTTGCATCATGTCGTTCCTTATGGTTAACCCCGAAGCGCACACCACTGAAAAAGGTATTGGCCTTCGTAAGATTATTGAAGCTCTCAAGGAAGACGCACACACCAAATTCGAAGGGGAGGGCATAGTGTACGAAGTAACCTCCTCAGAACCAATGAAGCGGATGCTCAAAGGATGTGGATTTAAGGTTGGCGAAAAGAACATGACCAGTTTTATCCACTCTTTCGGTAAGATAAACACAGACAGTTTGGAGAGTGACAATGGCCCTAGATAAACGAGTACAAGAAGTCCTTCTGGGACGCTTAGACCAGTTAAGTAAAGAAGAGATTTTGGCTTTTGACCAAGGTATCGACCAGAACGCCGCCTTGGTCATGCTCTACAAACTGGTGCCTGAAATTGACTTTGTTCTTATGCAAGGCCTAACCGCGTTGGAAGGCCACCAATACCGGCCGGAACTTGCACTGAACGGTGCGGGTGTGCAGCAAACCCTACCGCCACAAGGTCCGCAAGCACAGCCGCAGATGCAGCCGCAGCCGCAGATGCAGCCACAACAGCAAGCTCCACGGGGCGCGCTAGGAGGTATCAATGCAGGTCCGTCCAGCAACTTTGGTTGATGTAAGTGCTGTCGTTGTGCTTTTGCACACGATGCATGAAAGCGCAAAGCTTCCTTCTGCCGATTGGTTAAAGGTCACACATACTGTTGTTGATAACATCGCGTCGGGGGTGGTGCTTATCGCACAAACTGACGAAGGCGAAATGATGGGCAGCATTGGAGGGCGCGTAGCGACCGACTGGTACAGCAACGCCAAACACCTTGGCGACCATTGGTTTTATGTTCGCGCAGAGCACCGCAAGTCTCCGGCAGCGTTCAAGCTTCTCAAGGCCTTCCGCAAAGCTGGTCAAGATGCGGATATACCTGTAAGAGTAGCTCATATCTTAGGTGAGTCGGTAGATCGCATGGACAAGTTTTACGGTAAGCTAGGCTTCGTTAGAAACGGTACATTGTTCGAGGAAAAACAAAATGGGTGATCTTTGTAAACCAACTGTAGACACAACTCCTGGGTATACTGAGACGGTAACAAATACAGATATTCCGCAATGGGTCTCCCAAGGTGGTCAGGAACTGTTTGAACAAGCCAAGAACCTTGCCACGCAGCCGTATCAAACATATGACCAGCAGCGAATCGCGGGTTTCACAGACCGTGAGACTCAGGCTCAAGGCATGTTGGAAAACAGTCTAGGGGCTTATCAGCCCTACATGGACCAAGCGCAGACTTCGCTGAACCAAGCGTCCCAAAACTGGGGTAATGATGCTGCGACCCAATACATGAACCCATATCAGCAGAATGTTACGGACATTGCCTCCCGTGAGTACAATAGAGGCATGGACGTTCAACAAGCCAATATCCAAGGCCAAGCTACGCAATCCGCAGGAGGATTCGGTGGTGGTCGGCAAGGGGTTATGGAAGCAGAAAATGAACGCTCCCGCGCACTGGGTCTATCTGACTTACAGCTCAAGGGCCAAGCACAAGCCTATGACAATGCGCAGCAAACCTTTAACGCAGACCAGACGCGCGCACTGCAAACGGCGCAACTAGCGCCAACGCTTGGAGCGTCCGCACAGGGCCTAGCAGTACAAGACGCAGCCGCCTTGGAGCGAATCGGTGCTTCAGAACGGCAACTTAGTCAGCAGAGCCTGGACACAGCTTACGGAGATTTCCAAGAGCAACGCCAGCATCCTTACGACCAAACGAACTTTGCCACAGGCGTTCTCAAGGGCGTTCCGTACGAAACATCTACAACACAGTCCGGTGTTTCCGTGAACCCACAACTTTCTACAAGTCCATTTGGACAAGGGGCTGGAGCGTTATCTGGTCTTGTCGGCGCATATCAGCTTTACAAATAAGGGGACGATCGAATGGGTAGTGGTTTAAGTGATCTTCCACGGTACGGTGTCGGCGCTGAGCAAGGCCCCTTCATGGAGTCTCAGGCTCGTGACGCAGCGTACAGTTTTGCGAATGCTTCTCGTCCGGCAGACTTTAATGAGTTCATGCCTGCAGAGCTCCCCCCTCTACCACCAGAGACACGCCAAGACTTTGTGACGCAAGGCCAGCCGATACCACCACCTACACAGCAAGCCCCGCCACAGATGCCCGGTGCAGGACAGGCTAACACGCAGCTTGCACAGCGGCAGATGCAGCAAGGCCCTCAGCCGCAGCAGCAGCAACCACAGATGCAAACACTCCCGCCACCACAGCGGCAGAGCCTTATTGAGCAGGTAGGTGCAAACCCCGATGCAGACCTTGCGATGGCCATGGCCCGTGGTGGATTTGCTATGGCAGAGGCCGCAGGTACTCCAGGAGCCACGTTCCTAGGCGCACTTGGTAAAGGCGGCGGCGTAGCCGTTGCCGGGACTTTGGCCGACCGTGCCCGTGAACAGAAGCGCTCACTAGACCAAGAGGTTCTTGGTGTTAAGCGCGACACAGCCCGTGCGACACTGGCCCGTGCCTTGAGAAAAGACCAACCGAACATCCAGAAGCTTCTTGAGTACCGCAATACTCTCAAGCCTGGTAGCCCGGAGCACCAGTCAGTCCAAGCAGCGATCGACAAGCTTGGCAGCTACTCAGATGGTCCCGGCAGTATTGAGAAGCTCCTCCGTACCCGCGACCAATACGAAGTTGGATCAGAAGACTGGAACCGTGTAAACGCTATCATTAACAAAAAGGGTACTATCACAGATGACCCAACGGTAGCCCTTGTTAAAGCACTGACAGGCCAGACAGAGAAGTCCGAAGAAGAATTCGGCAAGGTGATGGGCAAGCACAATGCTGGGATCGTAACCGCAGGAGATACAGCCCTGTCTACGTTTGGTACGACCATTCGGCTTCAAGGTGCTATGGATCGTGCAATAGAGGCAGGACGCAGCTCCGGTGGCTTCGCCGCTGGTTTCGACAAGCTCAAAGCTTACGCTAACAGTATCGGCGAGGAACTTGGGTTCAAACTTCCTGCCGAATTAAGAGCGAACCCTGATTTCCAAATGGGTGTGGCCATGCAGAAAACACTTGTTCGTGATATCCTCAAGTCTAAGATGGGTTCTCGCCCTTCAGATCGTGACTTGCAGTTTATGATAGAAACACTTCCTAACATGGGATTCGTCGCCGAGGCTAACCAACTCCTTATGGACGGCCTCTATGAAAACTCTATCGGCGAAGTGAACAAGTCGATGAAGCTTCTCAAGTACCGTAAGGAACAGGGCAAGTCGGGCGGCGGGTTCTCTTACCAAGAACAGGCGGCGGGCTATGAGCAGATGATGGAGTCCTTGCTGCAGCGCATGGAGTCCACGAGTTGGCGTCCTCGCAGAGACACGAAGTTATTCGGATATGTTCAGGATTATCTCAAATCGAAGGCAGAATAAATGGCTGGTGAACGTGACTACGGTGCTCTCCTTCAGCAACTAGAAGCTGATATCGTCCCAACGGACAGGCAGAACTCAGCGGGAACTGGGGTAGAAGAACCGGGCCTTCTCAAAAAGGCGTGGGAGTTTATTGCAGGGCCAAGCGAAACGGAACAACTGGAATCTCGGGGCATAAACACAGACGGTGCAGACTTGGGTGTTCGCGCCGCTGCAGGGATGCCAACCGACCCAAGTAGCCAGTCCATTGCAGCTATGAAGGCTCTCGGAGAACAGACAGAATTTAAACTGGACCGCGGCTCCCGTAGACTACTGTTTAAAAAACCCGGTGACGACGAGTATTCTGTTATGGACCCGCCCGGTATGGACTTCGGTGACTTTGCTGAGATCCTAGGCGATGTGCCAGCTATGACAGGGGAAACACTCGGATATCTATTGTCCAAGAGATTCCCCGGTGGTGGCAAGATCTGGAACGCGATTAAACGTGGTATCGGTATCGGAGGCGGCGCAGCAACAGGTGAAGCTGTCCGTGAAGGTGGTAACGTGGTGTCAGGTAACTATGACCATAAGCCCGACCAAGGCCTTAACTTTGAAAAGTTCGGCCTAGAGCCACTAAAAGCAGGCGGCGCAGCCGTCGGCGGCGCAGCCGTCGGTCGTGGCCTCGGGACAACGTTCAAAGGGTTGATGAACGTGTTACGCGGTCGTTCTATACCAACGTTGCTCCGTGAACGGGGCTTACTCATACCTGAGGCTACACCAGAAGCAGTTCGGGAGATCAACAGGTTCCTGACTGAAAACGGCGTACCGGGTAACTTCAAGCCTGATTCAGCACGGTTACTCAATGACCAAGAATTTATGTATGCCCTCGACCTATATATGAAGCAGCCGGGAGCAGCCGGAAATAAAGAAGTCGTCGCGTTATACGAGGCAAATCAGAAGGCGCTGAACACAGCCCTAGAAGTTGCTAGTGACACCGCAGCACCCGCCGGGGGCGCAGGGGCACTTGCCGCAGGTGAAGAAATTCAGCATGTCGCTCAGACTTTGGTTGGTGACGAAATACAGGCCATCGAAGGCGGCGTTGCTCGTGCAACCGCTGATTCCGAATCGGCGGCATACACAGTGCAAGGCCAAGGTGGTCGTGTATCCTCTGAAGAGGCGCTAGGCGAAGAACTCCGCAGTGTCGCAGAACGTGAAAACACCGCTCTACGTGACTGGGCCGACGCCGAATACGGTGCGATAGCAAAAGAAGCTGGTCCACTGAAGTTCCCGCACCTAAACCTCTCCAAAGAGGCTGACCGTCAGGGAGCACTGTTCGACACTGACTTGTCAAAGCGGCTAACTGGTGAGAACTCGGCCCTTATCCGTGACATACAGGAAAACCTGCAAGTTGTCCGTGAGACACCGACTGGGGGTGCCTACGACACGCCTAGATTCAGCTCGTTTGAACAGCAGCAGCGCCTTATCAGTCAACTGAAACGCGCCGAGCGTGAAATAGACAGGGGTGTTCTAACAGGCGTGGAGAAAAGCAGTCTTATTGACCTACGGTTGGCTGCAATGCGTGATAGAGCAGATAGACTGGCTGCACACGATGCCAAGGGTGACTCAAAGCTAGGTGAGCGCTTGCTGGCTGCAGACAAAGAGTATGCCCTTCGTAAGGACAAAGCGTCCCGGGGGACACTGGGTCGTATGATGGATTACACCAACGGTCGCCCGCGCATCAGTAACTCCAAGGTATTTGACACTATATTTGGGACAGATAAAGCTCGCGCGGAATCCGGCCGGGAATTCTCAGAGATCATAACGGGGGACATGAAGTACCTGCCTGAGCTAGGTGAACTGCGCCGGGGTGTGTTTGAAAAGTTCCTTCGTGATAATACGTCACCAAACGGTACGTTCAACCCCGATAGGGCCGCAAAGTGGCTCAGCAACCATGAAGTCACGCTTGCCCGCTATATGGACCCTGACCAAATTGACTTAATGAAGGTGGCTCAGTCCAAGTCTGACGTTCTACGAGCCAGCACACAGCGCGCCAAGGTCCTAAACCAAGCCCTAAGTAAGACAGTACAGGGCCGCGTATCAGAGATGGCCCCCAGCGACGTATTTAAGCGCCTCTGGAGCAGCCCTGAGCGCATCGAGGAGGCACGTAGACTGTTACAGGTGGACCACCCTCAAGTATGGGACCAGTTCAGAGCCACAGCCGTCCAACGGGTTAAAAACGACATGTTAAGCTATGACAGCGCTTTGGAGACAAAGACCGTCAGCTTTGACAAAATGAACAAGTTACTGGATACGCCCGAATATACAGACAAGCTGGAAACACTCTTTGGCGCTGAGTACGTTCTGAACCTTGGCAAAATACGGGATGCCGCTTCTATACTGGCACGTAACCCCGGCAGTGTTTCCCCTACCAGTGATAATCCGCTGGTTGATGTCTTACGTCAGGTCATATTTGGACCATTGGATCACAGGTCCTTCGCATTCAAGGCCATGTCCAAATACAGGCATAGGATCCAAACAGACAACTTCATGAGCATCGTACTGGATCCAGATGCACTGAATACTATGGCTAAAAAGGCCACAACTCCACAAGGCGTTAAGGACTTTCAAACAATACTCGGTGGAAGCGTGGCAACGAGCCAAAACGACGATGGGCCAAGTGCAGCTTTTGCAAATGACCCTCTTATCCTAGGTCTCCAAAACGACCTACAAGGCAATAGAGCCTTGTTAGAAAAGGTAAATAAAGCACTTCTTCCATAACACGCGGTATTGGCGGTATTGGCAAAGTATTGGCAAATAAGACCTGCCAATTCGCGACCAGCCCAGAGTGACTATGGTGTCGACGTGTCAGCGAATTGCGGTATTGGCAAAACGGTCCGATACAGAATCGAATCGGAATCCTATTTGGAGGCCAATTCGCCAATACTCCAATTCGCTGACAAGCTAATCCGTTGGGATATAAGTAAAAACGACGAATTGGCATGGTATTGGCGCGAATTAGCGGTTAAGTGGTAAAAAGTGTATATACAGTATTTTAATAGTAAAAATTATTTTTTCTTTTACGTGTGTGTGTGCGTATCTATAGTATAGGGGATCACGGTGATCTGCTCAAAGAAACAGGGTTTGCTTGAACAGCCACTACTTGTATATAGTTGCTGCAGAAAGGAGAATAGCTTTGAAATATCCATTTAGACACACCCCCTACGACCACCAGCTAACCGCCTTAGAAAAAGGGTGGAAAGCCCGCGAGTACGCCTATCTCATGGAAATGGGTACAGGTAAGACCAAGGTTACTATCGACAACGCAGCTATGCTCTATGACGCGGGCAAAATTGCCTCTGTAGTGGTTATCGCGCCCAAAGGCGTATATCGCAACTGGACAGACAAGGAATTGCCAACGCATACGCCGTTACATTTAAATGAAGGGCGTATAGTCACATGGTCATCGAGCCTAACCAAGAAAAAGAAAGCCGAAATTAACACCCTCTTTGAGCCGCACAACGATTTGTCGTGGTTCATCATCAACATAGACGCAGTGAACACAAAGAAAGGGTACACAGTGCTGGAAAAGTTCTTAACCAGCCGTGAGTGTATGTTGGTTATCGATGAGTCAACAATCATCAAGTCCCCTACCGCCAAACGGACTAAGGCTACGGTTAAGCTTGGAAAGCTCGCTAGGTACAGAAGAATCCTTACAGGAAGCCCAATTACAAAGTCTCCTCTCGACTTGTACAGCCAAGCTGAATTTCTTAACCCTGCACTCCTCGGCTTTTCGTCATTCTATAGCTTCCGGAGGCGTTACGCTATTATGCAGCGAAGGGACTTTGGAGGTCGTGCCTTTGATCAAGTCGTTGGATTCCAAAACACCGAAGAGCTCCAAGGAGTCTTGAAAGAGTTTTCTTACCGGGTAACAAAGGACGAATGCCTGGATCTACCAGAAAAGATCTATATGCCGCCCCGCCCGGTTGAGCTAACCAAGGAACAAAAGTCAGCGTATGATGACATGCGCCGCATGGCGCTGGTTATCTTGGAAGAGGAGGAAATGGAGGCAAGCGCAAGCGCGGCCATTGTTCAGCTTCTCAGGCTCCACCAGATTGTATGTGGCCACCTAACAATGGACGATGGAACTGTCAAAGAGTTTCCAAATAACCGTATCAAAGAACTGGACTCGGTACTCGAGGAAGCCACAGGCAAGGTTATCATCTGGGCCAACTACAGGCTGGACATAAAGCGGATATCGGAGTATTTGGAAGATAAATATGGCGCAGAGGCCTTTGTCACATACTTTGGTGATACCAAGGACGCTGAGCGCCAAGAGGCTGTGTCAAAATTCCAAGATGTAGTATGGAAGTCTGGAGAAGAAGAGAGTTACGACAGAGCAGAATTAAGACAAAGAACGGGAATCGAGCCTGTTTCAGTAGAAAAACAAAGCCCTGTCAAATATTTCCTCGGCAATACCCAGACAGGCGGGTATGGCATCACACTGACACAAGCGACAACCGTGATCTACTACTCCAACAACTATGATTTGGAAAAGAGACTGCAGTCAGAAGACAGAGCACACAGAATCGGTCAGCATCACCCTGTTGTATACGTTGACCTTGTGTGCCCTGGAACGGTGGACCAAAAGATTATCTCCGCCTTGAGAAGCAAAAACAACATTGCCAGAATGGTGACTGGTGACAAATGGCGGGATTGGATATGAGTACAGTATATGTGACACAAGAAGTTGTTGGGAGAAATTTCATCCCAGCGCAGAAATACGGCGGTCTAAAACTTTTATTGCCGAGCGCGATACAAATCGTCTTTTCGGCGGAGCCGGTTTTGCGTAAACTACATTCAGAGTTAAGCAGCTTCTCCGACGAGGACTTTTTACTTCTCTCTGGAGACCCTCTTATTATGGGGCTGGCACTAGTAGTAGCCCTTGACTACAACGAAGGCCGAGCAGTCTGTTTAAAGTGGGACAAACATGAAAGAACGTACTACCCTGTTGAAGTAAACCTTGAAGAGAAAGAAGAACTAGATGACTGATATTTTCGATGAAATGGAAGAAGACGCCCTTGCGGAAGTTACCGTAGCGAGTGACGCGGATCTCGTGTCCCTTGGAACGCTGGTTGAAAAGCAAATAGAGATGGAGGACGCAGTTATCCAGCTGGACAACGCCCTCAAGGAAGCCAAGGAAAACCTGCAGTTCCATAAGACCAAAACAGTGCCGGAGCATATGAACGCGATTGGTACAGGGCTTTGGAGTTCTGCAGACGGTACAGTTGTGCAGTTAAAGCCGTTTGTTTCGGCGAGTATTCCTAAAAGCAACAAAGAAGAAGCCTACGCGTGGCTTATTGAACACGGCCACGACGACATCATCAAAAACGAAGTTGTACTTAACTTCGGTATGAAAGAAATGGAGAAAGCGGAAGCCGCCTTGGAAACACTCATCAAAGCCGGATATTCCCCTGACACCAAGCAATCTGTCCATGCGGGTACGCTTAAGGCGTGGCTCGGAAGGCAGGTCGAAGCGGCTGAGCCCGTGCCGCTGGAGCTCTTCGGAGCTTATCTCGGGCAAGTAGCGACAATCACAAAAGGAAAATGACCATGGCAAAAAACGCCGTAGCTAAAAAAGAAGAGACACTTCCAGCAGCACTTATGGAAGAGATGGAGGCTGACTCAGGAGATGGCCTTCAAAACGTAACTACCGAAGATATGGCAATCCCATTCTTGCGTATTCTGCAGCAAATGTCGCCGCAGCTTGCCAAGCGTGAGGGGGCTTACATCGAAGGTGCCGAAGAGGGTATGATCATCAATACGGTCACTGGCCAACTTTGGGACGCGGACGAAGGATTCGTGTTCATTCCGTGTGCATTCAACTTCAAGCATATTGAGTGGAAAGACCGTAAAGATGGGGGTGGTATTGTTGACTCGTACCCTCGCGGTTCTGAGCTACCTTCGTACGAAACAGATGAGAAGAATAAGATGCGCACGGCACAGGGCAATATTCTAGCCCCTACCGCTGAGCACTACGGTCTTATCTATGACGTAGCTTCTGGCTTTGCTGAACAGGCTGTTATCTCAATGTCCAGCACACAGCTTAAGCATTCTAAGAAATGGAATAGCTTAATGGGCCAGCAAGTCCTCAAGACAAAGCAGGGTCCTAAAACGGCACCGTCTTACAGTCGTATGTATCGACTGAAAACTGTGGGTGAGAGCAACGACGAAGGGAACTGGTCGAACTGGTCAGTCTCTATGGAAGGTGTCGTATCTGACATCGACGCGTACCGAATGGCAAAAGCGTTTGCCAAGTCGGTTAATTCTGGTGAAGTAGAAGCGAAGCATACTAACCCCGACGAACCTGTCGCGGCTAATCCTGAAGTTATGTAACGCGAACCCCTCGGCCTAATCGCCGGGGGGTTTTTCACTGGAGAAGTAAGTATGTCTTTATCCGATCGCCTAATGGCTTTATTCAAAGGAATGGACGAAGCGCACGGAATTTATAAAATAAGTGATGAAGTAGAGTCCAACGGAAAGAGGAAGGGGGTTGCCCGCACAGTCCGAAAACCAGTCACACCGGAACAGTGGGCAGGGCATGTAAATGGCAAAGAAAATATCGGAATTATTCCTATTAGAAGCGACAATCTGTGCTATTGGGGTGCTATTGACGTTGACGACTATCAGCTAGATTTAAAGTCCTTCGCCGTCCGAGTCTATAGCAGGGGTTTACCTCTATTTCCTCTTCGCAGTAAGTCTGGGGGTTGTCACCTCGTGGCGTTCTTTAAGGAAGCACTCCCCGCACGGGATGTCCAGCGTAAACTCAACGAGATCGCCGCAAGTCTTGGTTACGGTAGAAGTGAAATATTTCCAAAGCAAGCCCAAGTCCTAGTTGAGAAAGGGGACGTGGGAAACTGGCTTAATATGCCATACTACGGAGGCGACAAAGGAACACGCTATTGCCTAGACAAAGACGGCAAGGCGATGCTTTTGGCCAGCTTCTTATCTGTTGCAGAAAACGGGCGTATGTCCGCAGAAGACCTAGAAGATATTGAAGTTCAGAAAACCACGGACCTTGATGATGGCCCTCCGTGCTTACAGGCACTCATAGACCAAGGCTTTCCACAGGGTACACGGAACAACGGACTGTTCGCATTGGGCGTATACGTTCGTAAAGCGTTCCCTGACAAATGGGAGGACAAACTTGAAGAATTCAACACGAAATACATGGACCCGCCGCTGGAGTCTAAAGAAGTCCAAACAATCCAGAAACAGATTGGCAAAAAAGACTACAACTACCGATGCAACGACCAGCCTATTTGCAATTTCTGTAACGCCCCGCTTTGCCGGACTAGGGCCTTTGGTGTTGGTGGTGGCGCTATGCCTGTCATGCGGGGCCTTAGTAAGCTTCCTACTGACCAACCCGTTTGGTTCCTAGACGTCAACGGCATACGCCTTGAGCTCAGTACCGAGGAGCTCCAACAACAGCCCCGCTTCCAAAAAGCCTGTATGGAGTACATTAACTATATGCCGCCCCGCGTCAATGAACGCCAATGGCAAAACATAGTGCAAGCGTTACTAGACAAATGCGAGGTGTTAGACAAACCCAGGGAGGCCAGTATCAGTGACCAATTCGCAGAACTGTTACATTTTTACGCCACTGATAGCAGACTGGCGGCTCAGTCCAAAGAGGAACTACTTCTTGGCAGGCCTTGGATGGGACCTGATCCCACCACCCCAACCACCGACAGAGTCTATTTCCGTATTGGAGACTTTGAGGAGTTCCTCGTACGGAATGGCTTCAAGCACTACAATCGTTCGCAAATGATCTCGCGGCTACAGGGTGAGAACATTAAGGCGAACAGCCACTTCTTCAAGATAAAGGGCAAGGGAGTCAACGTTTGGTACGTGGGCCTACCTGACCAGCAGACAGAAGCATTTGACTTACCCGCAATGGACGGCGACGTACTATAGAAAGGAGAATACTGTGTTCAAACCAGAAATTATTCTAGGGCCTCCGGGCACTGGGAAAACAACGTACCTACTGAACGAAGTTGAAAAGACACTGGAGGCGGGTGTAGACCCAAGCCGTATAGGATACTTGGCGTTTACCAAGAAAGCCGCCAACGAGGCGATCACGCGCGCCGGGGCCAAGTTCAACCTAACAGAAAAGCGACTGGCCAATTTCCGCACACTGCACAGCCTCACGTTTAGGTTGATGGGCCTTAATAAGCGTCAGGTGATGAATGCCCACGACTACAGAGCCTTCGGTGACCTTATGGGTGTGCAGGTAACAGGCGCGGGGGGTGCTATAGAGGGGATGGTTGCTGGTTTTAAGCCCGGGGACAAGGCCTTGTTTATTATTGGTAAGGCCCGGGTCCGCAATATACCCCTCGCTGACCAGTGGCGAGAGAACAACGAGAGCCTTGGCTGGTATGAAGTGGAACGGCTGCAGCGGGGCCTAGAGGAGTTTAAAAAGCAGCGCGGGATGCTTGACTTTACTGACATGCTTGAACAGTTCATTGCGTCTGGCGACGCGCCAGAACTAGACCTTTTGGTGGTGGACGAAGCACAGGACCTTTCCCATCTACAATGGCAGGTCGTACAGAAAATAGCGGAGAAGTCCAACCGTGTTATTGTGGCTGGGGACGATGACCAAGCTATCTTCCAGTGGGCCGGGGCAGACGTACAATACTTCATTGACCTGCAGGGCGACGTAAACACCCTTGGCCAATCGTACCGGACGCCGCGCACAGTACAGAACGCCGCCAATGACATTATAAACAGAGTAGGTTCCCGCCGCGAAAAGGTGTGGTCGCCTAGAGAGGATGAGGGTGCCGTGCGCTACGAAAGCAAGGGCATCAACGTGGATATGAGCAAAGGCAGCTGGATGGTATTGGCGCGAAATGCGTACATGCTGGACAGTATGGAAAACCATTGTCAAAGAGAAGGATGGATGTATGAAAAAGCGGGTCGCCGTTCGGTATCCGATCGCAGTCTTAAGGCCATCCGCGTTTGGGAAAGTCTACGTAACGGAGGCGAGTGTACCGCCGCCGAGGCGCGCGCTGTTCTGGCCTACATTCCGCATAATAAACGAAGCGCTCCTACTTCTGGCGTTTTCACACTAGGCAGTCTCCAAACTAACTGGGGTATAAAGACAGAGGACATTTGGCACGAAGCGTTTGAAAGCATGAACCTAGTAGAGAGATCTTACTTGGTGGCGGCACTAACTCGTGGAGAGAAAGTCAGCGCGGAACCCCGTATAAAACTATCCACGATACACTCTGCCAAGGGTGGTGAGGCCGACAACGTAGTCCTATTTAGTGACGTTAGCCCACAGTCATATAAGAACCTGCAACACGCGCCAGACGAGGAGGCACGGGTGTTCTACGTGGGAATGACTCGCGCAAAAGAAAACTTACACATTGTCCTACCGCAGACACGCTTTTCGTTTGCCATGGGCGTTTGATATAAGTATACTTCAGATACTTAGGAAGGAGAAAGTGCTTATGACTTGTTTTTACATCACAGATGTCGATAAAGGTCGAGTTAACTCGACCGCCTCCGGCAACAGGGCCGCTCAACTTGCGCGCGCATCTGGGTTCTTTTTCAATCACCCCTCGGACCTAGAACACCCTGAATTCGGAGGACCGTACTTCAAGAGACTGCAACAAAGGTTCCTTGAACGAGAGGGGACGGCTGAGGAGCTGTTTGATGTAATGACCAAGTCACTTGGCGCTGTTGTCCAACCATTTACCAAACCCAAACCCAAATTCTCAAAAAGGAGAACTACTATGAGCGAAGATAAAGTTAAGATCGATGAAAATGATCTTATCAAGATTAACAAAGAGTATGATGGTCGGCCTCGTCGTCCGGGTACTAACGTTGCGAAAATCTTTGATGCTTACCGTGACGGCATTAAGGTTTCTACATGGCTTGATAAAGTTGAGCCGCTTGGTGGTGGGATCAGCAACCTGCGTAAAGACCTTGCGTATGGCCGCGTCTACCTTGAGCAAAAAGCAGCCTGAGCGCGATCTCAGGTGTCAGGGAAAGGGGTCACCTTCGGGTGGCCCTTTTTTATTTTAACTTTCTCCTTTTATTCCCAAAATAAGCAGCTATAATAAACGCAAGGTTAGTTCAGAAAGGAGAAAGCCGTGAGCGAAGTTATCACAGAGATCCTCATTTATATTGTAAAGGCGTTGATATGAGAGCGAAAGAGTTCTACGAATTCATGATAAAGCGTGAGGCTATTCGCTTCCGCAAAGAAACTGGTGGCAAGTGGCCCTGGACGGATGATCCTATCCTGCAGAAGTACAAGTTCACAAACGTAAAGAGGGAACATGACCGCACGACTAAATGGATGCGAGATTATTTTACTGGACCAAATGCGCGTGAGAATAACCGGGCGGAAGTGCTCTTCAACTGCGCCTTCTTCCGGTACTTTGGAACCCTCGAGTTCGCTGCAGCCGCAGGATGGCAAAAGCTTCACAGTTTTGCAAAGCCAAGCCATCGCATTAGCCTTAAGGTACTCGCTCGTGACAGGATGAAGGCCAAGGAGCGCGTTTTTACCGGGGCCTACGTTATCACCAACCAAGGCCTCAAGCTCCCCAAAGAAGAGGTTGTCGTAGACCATTTTCTACTTCCCTTTTCTAAGGTGGTGGACTCCCTCGTTTCTATTATGGACGAGACTCGGAGCTGGCAAGCGGTCGCCGCGCGCATGAGATCTCTAAAAGGTTTCGGGGGCAGTGGCTTTATGACTAAGGAGGTCCTTCAGGACGCACTGAACACAACAGCGTTCCCTGTCTGTGACGACCTTAATACATGGTGCCCGGTAGGTCCGGGCGCGCGTCGTGGCTTGAACAGGGTGTTCGGCTACGAGTTTGACACCAAGCTCCGAGAAGACGTATACCTGATGATGTTGTTGGAACTGTACGAGGAACGATTTAATTACTGGCCACCGGACTTTATCTTACTGGACTTACACGATATCCAATTCCAATTATGTGAGTTCGACAAATACGAGCGCGTTGTCCACGGCCAAGGCAAGCCTCGCAGCAAGTATAAACCGAAAGGAAGAAAAACATGAGTGACACATTTGCAGGACTGGCCGGAATGGTCTTTATCGTGGGATGTATTCTAGCGTGGGGGACACACCTCGTGTTCTGTATATCTGCGGCAGCGTACACCGGGAGCGCAATAGCACTCCTTATCGTAGGATTAGCGTTCTTCCCTCTTGGGATACTACACGGCGTCTCAATCTGGTTCGGGTATGGTTGGCTATGAAACTTTTCATACACACCTTGGGGCGACCCGATAAACAAACGACTTTGGCACAGTTGCCTGACTCGTTAAAAGCAGACACCATTCTCGTTGTGCAGGAGCAGGAATACGCTAGTTACTCGCGCAGATTTCCAGAGATGTGTGTCCCTCTACCACGGGAAATAAAGCGTCTAAGCCCTACCCGACAATGGATCATGGACTATGCCAAAGAACAGGGTATGGATAAGATCGTAATGATGGATGATGACCTTACCTTTGCGGTTCGTCGGGATGACACAACCAAACTCCACAAAGCCACCCCTGAAGACGTGAAGGATGTATTCCAGTGGCTGAAGCTCCAACTGGATGACTACGCTCACGCAGGTATCAGCGCCCGTGAAGGAAACAACACAGTCGCCGAGGGTCGTAAAGAAGTTGGTCGGATGATGCGGTTGCTGGCCTACGACGTGGATGCTTTTCATAAAGAAGGCATACGATTTGACCGTATTGACACAAAGCAAGACTTTGATGTAACACTCCAGTTCTTGCGCAAGGGTATGCCGAATTCAATCGGCTACTGGGCCGCGCATAATCAGGCGGGGAGCAACGTTGCCGGGGGCTGCAGTACCTACCGTGACCAAGAGATGATGTCGCGATGCAGTAACGAGCTGGCAGAACTGCATCCAGGCTTTGTCAAGGTCGTGCAAAAAGAAACGAAAACAAGCTGGGGCGGCGGCGTCCGTACTGACGTAGTTATCTCCTGGAAAAAGGCGTACAAATCATCATGCGAGTAATAACAGCACGGAATGTCAACGAGGCCTATTGTGTAGGTACGAACAAGTTGAGGAGCGACGGCGTGTTCTCTAACAGCAGAGCGGGGCAGGTTCTCACACTACCGTACCCTGTAACAACAGCGTATATGCGGCCAAGGGAGCGCGTCCTGTTTAATGCAAGCCGCGATGCTAACCCTTTCTTCCACTATCTAGAAAGCTTGTGGATGCTTGCTGGTCGTAACGATGTGGAGTGGCTGGAGAGGTACAATGGCAGCATTGGCCAGTTCAGTGACGATGGTAAAACCTTCCACGGAGCCTACGGCTACAGATGGCGCAGTCATTTCCAGCGAGACCAGATTGACCAAGTTATCGCTCTTCTACGAACAGATCCCGACACGCGCCGCGCCGTCCTTGGTATGTGGGACCCTCGCGTAGATAGTGGCGAAGGAAAAGATTTCCCTTGTAACATGCAGGTTGTCTTCCGTATGCGGCTAGGAAGCTTGGATATGACCGTGTACAACAGGTCTAATGATATAATCTGGGGTGCCTATGGTGCCAATGTAGTCCACATGAGTATCCTTCAGGAGTATGTCGCGTATATGCTTGGGGTGCCCGTGGGGATCTACTACCAAGTGAGCAACGATTATCACGCCTATACAAAGGTGTTCAACGCATTGGAAATACCGGACCCAGGACCAGTGGACCCGTACCAAATGAGAGAGGTAACGGCCAGTTACCTATTTGCGGACAGGGCGCGTATCATGCCGGAGCTATGGGCCTTTATGAACAACCCGTACGATGTAAGCCTCACAGAACCGTTCTTGTGTGGCATCGCCGTACCTATGGTCCAGGCGTGGGAGCTATTTAAAGGTGGAAACTTAACAGGTGCTATTAAGCACGTAGAAAGGATAGAAAGTAATGACTGGAAGAAAGCCTGTCACGAGTGGCTTGTTAGAAGACTTGAGCGCAAGGCGAACCGGAGGCAACGTCCAACGGTGGCATACAGTGACAACGATACGCGGCCAAAGCGTAGCTGATCACTCTTGGGGAGTGGCCTCAGTTATCCTAGAACTTTGGCCTAATACCCGGTCGCTTAGTCTCATACAGGCCGCGCTGTACCACGATGTTGCGGAGGGTGTGTTAGGTGATACACCCTTCACAGCAAAGCAAAAATACCCTGCGATAAAGACGGTGCTGGATATCTGCGAGATGCAGGAAGAAGAGGACTACATGCCAAGTCTAGGGACTGTGGAGACGTATAGGTTAAAGATTGCCGATATGCTGGAGCTTATGCTCTGGTGCGAAGAAGAAGTAAACCTAGGAAACAAGGCCGCGCGCAAGTGGTTCAATAACGGCTACGATCACCTGAATAAATTAATCACAAACAAGGAGAGCAAAGAATGGCAAGTGACGAGCAAGCTAATGTCCCGAATGCAAATGACCTGCAAGTCGGAGGTGTCCACTATCGTACCAGCGGGTACGAAATTCAACACTGGGACTTCGCTGCCCGGAGAGGTTACGACTACTTTCAGGGAGCCGCAACCAAATACATTGACCGATGGCGTGAGAAGAACGGTATCGAAGATATCGACAAAGCTATCCACTACCTGCAAAAGTACCGTGAACTCATTTCTGAAGGGATCATAAAATGAAAAGCTGCACTGCATGTTACGAAGAATTAGAGGATGACGTTATTGTCTGCCCTGGATGCGAAGAGCCGCAACACGTTAATCACGCGACAGTTAACATAGAAGGAGTCAGCTCAAATTCTAAGATCATGGACCCTGATGACTTAGAAGACCTTGGCCCGTTGGATAATACGGAAAGGCTCAATGACCGCTAAACAAATGATAGCGGTGTTGCAAAAGACCGCCCGTATCGCGCGTCTGCGTAAGCTGGACATCGCAACAGCCTCCGGCTACGCGTACAGTAGCGTAGACCGCTGGTACAGGCACAAAGACCCAAGGCTTAATCAGTTTATAGACTGGGCCGAAACAATGGGCTATGAAGTAACTTTGCGGAGGAAATCTAAGTGAGCCAACAGTTACCCCTATTTGATGTAGACAGCCCGTGGCGTCCACCCGAGATACTGCCCGAGTGGCAGAACGCGAGTGTTCTCGCCATTGACACAGAGACCAACGACCCCAATCTCACAGACCGAGGACCGGGGTGGCCATGGGGTGGTGGCCACTTGGCCGGGGTGGCTATTGGGCTGCGTCACGGCGACCGCACAGACGCGTTCTACCTGCCCGTGGGCCATCAAGAGGGCAGCAATTTGGATGACGACCTAGTGCGGCGCTACGTAGATGAGATAATGCGCTCGTCCATACCAAAGGTCTTCCACAACGGAATGTATGACCTCGGTTGGATGTGGCGGTGGGGCGCTACGGTGTGCCGTGGTCAACTGCACGATACCCAAATCGGTGCCGCCCTAATAGATGAGAACCGCATGTCCTACTCACTGGACAACCTGTCAAAAGACTGGCTTGGCGGTGGTAAGGACGAGGAGCATCTTAAAAAAGCGGGCGCGGTCTGGGGCTTTAAAACCCAGAAAGAACTGAAGAAGAACATGTGGAGAATGCCTCCGCGCCACGTAGGACCATACGCAGAGGGTGATGTTATCCAAACGATGGACTTGTATCTTTACGAACAGGAGATACTCGCCAGCCAAGACCTGATGGACCTGTACCACCTAGAGATGGAGATGCTCCCGGTACTGGTAGAGATGCGCAAGCGGGGCATTCGCATTGACTACAGTAAAGCGGAACAGGCGCGAGTCCAGATACAAGGGTTAGAGAAGGATCTAATCAAGAACCTCAAATCCAAATGGGGGATTACAATGGATGTATGGTCCCCTGGTTCGGTAGCCAAGGCGTTTAAGAAGCTGGACATCCCTCACCCACACACCGACATAGGCAACCCAAGCTTTACCAAGGAGTTCCTAGAGGGTCACAGTCACGAAATGCCCCGCACAGTTCGTCAGCTTCGTAAGCTTGGTAAAACAGTGAACACCTTTATTGATGGGCAGATCGGCAATCACGCCCACGATGGACGCATCCACTGTGAGCTGCACCCTATGAAAAGTGACGATGGTGGAACAGTGTCTGGACGCCTGTCGGCGTCTAACCCAAACCTGCAGCAGAACTCGGGGCGTGATGAGTTCCTTGCGCCTATTGTTCGGGGTATGTTCTTACCGGAAGAGGGCTCCATTTGGTCAGCACAGGATTACTCGTCGCAGGAGCCGCGCCTCACACTACACTATGCGTTCCTTACGAAGCAGACGGGAGCCGCAGAAGCTGTGGAACAGTTCCGGCGTGACCCGCACACTGACTATCACCAAATGGTGGCCGACATATGTAATATCGGGCGCAAGCAAGCCAAGCCGATTAACCTAGGACTTCCCTACGGTATGGGCGAGGCCAAGCTATGCCATGATCTAGGACTACCTACGGCGTGGATGGTAAAGATGGATGACAAGTGGCAACACTCCGATGAAAAGTCTACGACCTTCCCATGCTATGAAATTGCAGGGCCAGAAGGCAAGTCGATACTGGACCAGTTCCACGACCGCCTACCCTACATGAAGGGCCTGATGAACACGACCAGCAACCTTGCTGGAAAGCGTGGATTTATTAAGACCATACTCAACAGGCGGTGCCGCTTTGACCTATATGAGCCGCAATGGGGGCGCACAGACAGGCCCTTGCCACTAGAGGCGGCACAGGCTAGGGGCCAAACAGACAAGCGCTGGAAGAAGCTTAAACGAGCGTTTACACACAAGGCGCTGAACCGCCTAATACAAGGCAGCGCCGCAGACCAGACAAAGAAGGCCATGGTAGAGATGCACAAGCAAGGCCTTTGGATGATGCTACAAATGCACGATGAAATTGATCTATCTGTAACAGAAGAAAAGGAGTACAAAATGGCAGAAGAAATTATGATTGAGGCGGTGCCGCTGTCGGTGCCTATAATTGTTGACTCAGAGTTTGGGAAAAACTGGGGCGACGCTAAACATTCGTGGGAGGACTTCCATGCACTGGCTCGCTAAAGAACTGGTCACGCTCCGGGAAGAGTCCGGGCTGAGCCAAAATCGCGCCGCGCTACTGTCGGACCTCCACCATGCGTCTATCCAGCGGTGGGAAAGCGGGAACCAGATACCACAAGTCGCGTCCGTAGAGAAGCTACTTAAAGTCTACGGATACGAAATAGAGTTAGTCAAGAAAGGGTGATCAATGCTGTGGAACACGCTTTTAAACTTTCTAGCTCTATTAACAGGGAACTATGTGAAATCCTCTACTTCAGGAGAGCGGGACCTACTAGAGTCGCTGCGCTTGAGAACCGAGTCAAGGAATTACAAGAAGCCATTGAAGACATTAAGCGAAGGATGATAAGGGAACGATAATGAACCATTTAATGATAGACAACGAGACCATGGGTACTGGCGCAGACGCCGTTCTTATTTCAATAGGCGCGATTGCGTTCAACCCGGACACTGGTTGGGTAGATGACCACGGAGGGATAGAGCTGTTCCCCACGTTTCAAGACCAGCTGGATGCGAAGAGAGTCGTAAGCCCAGACACGTTCATGTGGTGGCTCAAGCAAAGTGATGAGGCCCGCCGAGGCGTTACCTCTGCACGGCGGGCGAGTGTAGCGGGTTGTATGGGATCACTCAGGGACTACTGGAATAGAATGAACTGTAAGTTCGTCTGGTCTCATGGGGCCACTTTCGATGTCCCACAAATCGAGAGTATGATGGAGGGTGAACGCATCCCGTGGAGATTCTATAACATCCGCGACACCCGGACCTTGTGGCACCTTTGCCCTATAGATAAACCAGAAGCCACCAAGCACACTGCCCTTGCAGACGCAGTGGAGCAAGCCACCCGCACCCTCGCGGCATGGCAGAAAATAAAATTGGTTGCTGGACCGGAAATACCCTTGCTATAATAACCGCAGTTAAAAAAGGAACGCCTTATGAAGGTAACTATAATGACTGTTATCATGGAGCTAAAGAACGAGCAGAAGCTTTCCTGGGTTGCACTTTCTGAAAAGTGCAACGTGTCCACGGCCACGATGTGCAACTGGCGGCGAGGTCTTAGTGAACCTAGCCTCAGCACAGTAGAGCGAGTCCTGAACGGACTTGGTCATGAACTGGAAGTGGTGTCTAAGGAATGATTCGTATAACAGGCACCGAGAAGGCTGTGATAATGTCTATAATTCAACAACCGGACTACCGATTATTTAAAGGACGTGTGGGGGATGAACAATGACACGCGATGAAGCACGTAAGGCAGCAGAAGTTATGATGCACTATGCGAATGGTGGGGCTGTTCACATTGACGACCGTCTAATACTAGACCCTAGTTTTTCATGGTGCAAAGGCAACTACGAAATTTACACACCACCAGCAGTCCAAGCGTCTGTGAATTGGGATTACGCATGGCAACCAATAGAGACATCGACCCGAGACTACTATGAGCAGGTCATAGGTTATGCTGAAGGATTTGGAGTTGTCCCAATGGCATACGCCAACAATACGTGGCACATCTTAGAAATACCCGTAGATGGTTATGTTGATCATAATACTGAGTGTAATCCAACACACTGGATGCCCCTCCCCGACCCACCAGAGGAGACTGAACGATGTATTTAATCTGCGTCAAATGTAAC
>Ga0222652_1000252_pt1 | contig 25945 bp, 24 predicted proteins | sample AntAcemetagen371_FD_179803 | JGI IMG/M metagenome (GOLD analysis project Ga0222652, IMG submission 179803) | Saline water microbial communities from Ace Lake, Antarctica - #371 | ecosystem: Environmental > Aquatic > Non-marine Saline and Alkaline > Saline | place: Antarctica: Ace Lake... | reverse complement strand
ACTGGGGTCTGAACAACCGATCCAGCCGGGAGACATTAATCTGATGGTTGCGGGCAGTGGCATCACTCATTCTGAGCGCGAAACACCCGAAGTCAATGCGACCGAGCACTCCCTGCACGGCTTGCAATTATGGCTGGCATTGCCTGAGGCAGACGAGGAAAACGAGCCGGCTTTTTATCACTACCCGTCTGCGGACATTCCCGGTATTGATGTTGATGGCGTACCTGTTCGGGTGATGATGGGTTCTGCTTACGGGGCAACCTCTCCGGTAAAAAGCTATGCCAAAACTTTGTATTTTGAAGCTGAAATGAAATCCGGAAAAACACTCACTTTACCCGATTGTGAAGAACGCGGCGTCTATGTAGTCCGGGGCCAGATCGACATTGAGGGCTCAGTTGTCCATCAAAATGAAATGGCGATATTGAGCGATAAACCGTCGGTCGAACTTCGCGCGAACAAAGATTGCCTGATTGTAATAGTCGGTGGTGAGCCACTTGGCAGGCGTCATATCTTCTGGAATTTTGTTTCGAGCCGAAAGGCTCGTATTGAGCGAGCCAAGGAAGACTGGCGTGAAGGGCGCTTTCCCAAAGTAGTGGGCGACGAAAACGAGTTTATCCCGCTGCCATAATTTCTCTCTGCACTTTGTCCTGACCGGTGCTTGTGAAAATCAGATCCCTGACAAATTCCAGTCAATGCGTATAATCGAGAAACAGATTTTCCTACTAACAGGTTTATAACAATGAAACATTCGCTGCTAGCTCTTAGCCTCTCTCTTGTCAGTTTTGCATCCTTTGCTCAGGGCCCCATTGAAACGGGAAACCCTTTGAGCGCAACCAATGAAAATGGCGTTGTTCAGCCACTGTCTTCCAATGTGAAAGTTTTTGGCAGTTTCCATTTTGCGGAAAGCTGTGTGTTTGATCCCGAGCGCAATCTTCTTCTGGTGGTTAACTCAGGTGTCCGCAGCGGCAGTGACCTGGACGACGATGGCTATATTTCGCTGATCAATCCCGATGGAAGCGTTCACACATCAAAATGGATCGGTGTTTCTCGCGAAAATCTGGAATTGGTTAACCCTCTGGGAAGTAATATAAGTAATGGTGTGTTCTATGTTGCCGACGGCACTTTTGTTCGCAGCTTCGATCTGGAGTCCGGGCAACCGCTCAATAGCTTTGAAGTGGGAGGGGCAACTTTTCTCAATGGGATAGCCGTCGACGATGAAGGTACGGCCTATATCTCCAACACTCGAGATAACGGCATGTTGTTCAAAGTAACTGCCGACGGCGAATCAACCCTGTTGATTGATGGCGCGCCTCTTAATGCGCCCAATGGCGTGGCCATAGACAATGACGGCAACGTGGTCGTAGTCAACATCGGCAACAATGACGTAATGACCTTTAGCCCGGATGGCGAGCTGCTAAAAACCGAACATGCGGTAGAAGGCGGCAATGACGGCGTGGTCATTCTCGAAGACGGTACCAAATACATCAGCAGTGTGCGTTTCGGCAGTGTGTCGCGCATAGAGCCAGGCCAGGAAGCAGAGATGATTGCCAGCGGCATCCCCAGTGCTGCGTCCATGTGCTACGACTCTATCCAGCATCAGCTGGTGATCCCCATGAACCCCAACAATGCGCTGGCTTTCATACCGCTTGATGATTAAGAAATAAAATACCGGGCTATTAGCCGGGCTATTCAAGTATCGAAAAAGGGGGGCTTACAGCTCCCCTTTTTTTGTCAAAGCACAACCGGAAAAGTATTACAACCATCCCGCAAATAAATGCGTGAAGCTAGTCCAGAATTCTTTTAAGCAGTCCCTGATACGCGTCGACCCGGCGGTCACGAAAATAAGGCCAGATGCGCCGTAATTTTTCTGTTCTGTTCATATCGATAGCAGCAAACAGGAACCCATCGGCTTCAGCGCCAGCTTCAGCCAACAACTCCCCCTGCTGGCCAATAATCATACTGCCGCCCCAAAAATTAATGCCCGTGTCTTCGGAGCGTGGTGATTCTTCATGCCCTACCCGGTTGGCGACCAGAATCGGCAAATGATTGGCCACAGCGTGAGCACGCTGAATGGTTTGCCAGGCCGCCTTCTGCCGTTCCTGCTCCTCAACTTCATCAGTGGTGTCCCAGCCTATCGCCGTAGGGTATAACAGGATTTCAGCACCCGCCAATGCCATGAGACGCGCTGCTTCCGGATACCATTGATCCCAGCAAATAAGCACCCCGAGCTTGCCAACACTGGTTTCAATTGGTGCAAAGCCGCTAGAACCATCCGACCGCTCTGCATCGCCAGGCGTAAAGTAAAATTTTTCGTAAAACCCGGGGTCGTCGGGAATATGCATTTTTCGGTAATAGCCAGCGCGTGACCCATCTTTATCAAACACCAGGGCAGTGTTGTGAAATACGCCAGGAGCCCGCTTTTCAAAAATGCCACCAACGAGAACGACCTGGTATTTCCTTGCCATCACTGACAGTTGCTCTGCAGTTGAGCCATCAATGGGCTCGGCCAGGTCAAACAGATCGGGAGTTTCTACCTGACAAAAATAATGGGTGCTGTGCAGCTCTTGCAGCAACACCAGGTCGGGTTTGTGCTTGGCACACACGTCTGCAAGCAAACGTTCTGTCTCCACCAGACTTTTTTGCTTGTCAGGCCAGGAAGATTGCTGGATAACAGCGGCGCGCAAAGTCATGGTTAGATCTCTTTATAAGGCTGATTTCAAGCTGTTTGCAGGCAGTTGCATGGTAGCACAATGAGGGCCACCAAATTGGCGGATCAGATTGTTGCCGGGGACTGTCACGACGCGTTTTTGCGAAAAGCATTTTTCTATCCTGCTGATAGCAGCAGCATCCTGGGGGCAGTTAAACACCGGCACTATCACGATGCCATTAAGAATCAGGAAATTGGCATAACTGGCGGGCAAACGCGCACCATTTTCATCAATCTGTGGTTCAGGCAATTCAATGGGAACAAGCTGGTAGCTTTGCCCATCCGCCTTCCTGAATTCCCGAAGTTGTTCCTCCATGGCTTTTAATGGCTGAAAATGTGGATCGGTTTTGCGTGAACAACTGAGATAGACGATAGTTTCCGGGCCGGCAAATCTGGCCAGGTTATCGATATGGCTGTCAGTATCGTCCCCAATCAACATCCCTTCACTGAGCCAGAGAATACGATCCACACCCAGGGTTTCCTGTAAAAAAATCTCAATCTGATCCTTGCCAAACCCCTTGTTGCGGTCACTCTCCAGCAAACAACGAGTCGTGGTTAGCATGGTTCCCTCGCCGTCAGTCTCGATACTGCCGCCTTCCAGTTCAAAGTCGATTGTTTTCAGTGGTGCCTCCCAGAGTGATGACAACTGCTCATTGATACTGTTGTCCAAACTGGCCTCGTATTTATCACCCCAACCACGAAACTGAAAATCCAATAATTGCAGCTTGCCATTTTGGGAAAGACTGATGGGACCGTAATCACGACACCAGGTATCGTTATAAGGGGCAACCACCAGTTTCGGAGGGTTAATACAGATGATGCCCTCAATGAGTCGGGAAATGTGTGTCCGATGATCTTCATCGCGACAGAGGATAATCGGGGTCGCAGCCAGACTTATCGCCGCCTTAAGCTTGATGTAGTCCTGCTCAATAGACTCCAGCCAGGGAGACCAGTCTGTCGACTGATGCGGCCAGGCAAGCAGAACTGCCTGTTGCGGCTCCCACTCGGCCATTATTCGATAAGGTTGATCCATAAATACAGCTAGCTGAAATTTGCGAGCATAGCCGAAATGATTAGCTAGTGACCATTTTTTGAAAAAACATCCCGACCCCGCAACTCATCCAAAATCAAAAGCTGCGGGAAGATATTAGCTAAATCAAACTATGGGCTTATTCCCAAAAACGCCACCATTTTCGGCTGTTTTCCTCACGAGAGGCCTGCCCCTGTTCTGAGCCTCGACCCGCTTCAGTGCGGTCATCTTCACCACGTTTTTCCTGCTTACTTTCCAGATCAGGACCACGCGCATGCTCCTCCCTTTTCTGTTCGCCCATATTGCCTGCCGCTTCCGTCATCCTCTGCTGATCCATATCGGCAGCTTCTTCATCCATATTCTCCCCTTCCATGCGCATCTCCTGCATATGCTCCTCATCCTGATGCATTTCCTGATCGTGTTTCATTGGCATATTTTGTGACTGCTGGGGCATTTGGCCTTTCTCCTGCCTGCCTTGTCCTGCCGAATTCGATCCTTGCTCCTGAGCATAAACTGCGCCACTTACCAAAAATATGAACGCAAAAATCAAGTATTTTATATTCATTGCTATTAATCCTATGGTTTGACTGGAAAACCGGTTAATACCTCAACCGATTGCGCACTATACTTACCAAGTATAGCTTAAGTTGATAATTCAACTTATGGCGAAGCGCGCAAATCTACCCCAAACATCAGGGAACGCCGCCAGGAAGATAACATTGCCTGAGTGTGCTAGCATTTAACCAATATTCTTGAATCAGGGATCAATGTTGTTTATGAATAACACACGCATAATTCACTATACGCTGACATCACTTATTGCCCCCATGATCCTCAGCGCATGCACTTGGGTCAAGCCCGTAGAAGATGCAGCCAATGTCACCGTTGTAGAAGCGCGCCATGTCACTACCTGCGAGCGCATTGGGGTAACTTCCGCCAGTGTAAAAGACAGGGTAGGTTTTATTAATCGAAGCGACACAAGGGTTGCCGAAGAACTTGCCACACTGGCCAAAAACAGTGCTGCCACCATGGGTGGTGACACACTGGTAGCCAACAGTGAAATCGCTGAAGGGGTTCAGGAATTTATCGTCTACCGCTGTAACTGATCACAAAAACTGGTTACTTCCCCTTCAATCTATCAACAGGCGCATCAGGGTGAAAACCTTTTGGATTTCCGGTGTTTTATGCTTTCTGTGCTCTACCGCAACCGAAGCTGTTACCTTTCTTTCGTTTGATCCACACTCCATGGCAATGGGCGGCGCTGGTGTAGCTTTCTCTGGCTCGCACAATGCAGCCCTTTTCAATCCTGCACTAATTGTGACGCCGAATGCGGAACAAAAGACAACGCAGATAAAGCCCTTTCTGGGGGTTCGGATAATTGATCGCAATAACTTTTTGGGCGGCCTTTATCAATATCAGGACAACGATGCCGGAACCAAATTTGATCGATCATGGACTCACATGGAACGGCGCTATTCCCAGAGCAGGCTTGCGGCAGGGGACATTCGTCAAGTCGCCAATAGCGCCCGAAGCTGGCGCAAAGACATCATCGGGCTTTCAGACAGACCGCTGCACATATCCGGCTCCTTCGGCTTCACGCTAAACCAGTCTGACGGGGCAACCGGTTCTGGCGTTTATATTCGCCAATACTCTATCGGTGGAGCCATCATCCGCCTTTCTGAACAAAACCGGCTAAAGATTAACCAGGGAATTAGCATTTTGAATTTAATGGCTAATATCGTTGACGGCAGAGCAGAAATCGATGCCCTGGGAGAAGCGATCGGGTTTGAACGCCTGGAAACCCTCATCAATGAAGCCGCGGAGACGGGGGCGGTGTCCCCTGAGCTGCAATCCTATTACGACTATCCAAAGGTAGAGCCATTGGTAGACGCTTCTATTGAATTGGGAAGGTTGGCGGTGGAGTTGGATGAGTATTTTGAGCTCGATCGCTTACGTGTTGCTCTGACAGACGGAGGAGATTTGGATAACCTGCCCGACTTGCAGCAATATTTACGCTATCAGACAGACGAAGAGCTGGACGCCACTATATATATGGAAGGCGTTGATGTTACCGAGCTAGGCGTAAGCTTTGCTTCCGAGATCGAACAGGTTGAAGGACTGACATTGGGTACAACGTTCAGATACGTCGAGCTCGATACAATCGACTTTGCCTACGGTGCCAGCAAATTTTCCTTGTCCCAAGTAACAAACAGGCAGTTCCAGAAAAAACACCATATGCTGAATGCTGACCTGGGTGTCTCTTACAGGTTTAACGATAATTATGTGGCAGGGCTGGTGGTAAAAAACATTGTACCCGGCGATTTCGATACCGTGCTGGGTAAAACCATTCAGTTTCGCCCAATCGCACGCCTGGGTATTGCTCACGCTAAAGATGACCTGGTTCTCACTGCCGACCTGGACTTGACTACCGGCGATGCCAAAGGATTCGACCCGAACAAGCGCTACCTCTCCCTTGGCGCTGAATATGCCGGCTGGGATTCTGTCACCTGGCGGACAGGGATGCGTATAGATACCCAAAATGGTACTTATACGCCATCTTTGGGCATAGGCTTTGGCGATAAATCCCACTATGTGGATCTCGCCTTGACCGTTGCCCCCACATACGATGAATTAGGTGGATCTATACAGGCTGTATGGTCGTTTTAGTTTTCTGTTTACCCACAAAAAAGAGCTGCTAATAGCAGCTCTTTTTTGGAAGTCACTGGCTAGGATAAATACTGTAGAAGAAAAAACCAGGCGGGAACACTAACCAGGGAAAGCGGTAAGCCAACGCTTACCATGGCCGTTGCCAGCCGGGGATTCAGCCCCATATTGCCTGCGACGATGCTGGCCGTAATATTGGAAGCCATGCCCGCCTCCAGCACGGCCACACCCAATGACTGCCCGCTCAGGATTGAGCTATAGCAAAGCCATACAAGTATCGGCGCCAAAAATAATTGATACGCCAGACCAAGAGCGAGCAATTTCCTCTGTTCACGAAAGGCAGTTAATTTGATCTGCATTCCCACAGAAACCAGTGCGGCTGGAATGAGGGTCATACTGAGCAAGTTCCACAACCACTGGAAAGTTTGAGGCCAGTGCAGGTCAACACTGTTGGTAAAAGCGACCAGTACGAAACAAACCAGCGGCGGAAATTTGATCGCCCGCCTGAACATATCACTGGCACTCGGCTGCTTGCCTGCATAGAAAGAGGCCGCAATCAATCCCAGGGTGCTCAACACCAGAAAGGAGCCCAATTGATCCAGAATAACCACTTCGGACAACACCTCGGGACCGTAGAGTGTGGTCAGCAGGGGAATACCGCCAAAACTGGTGTTGCCAATACCACAGGTCAGCAGGAGGCAGCCTGCCGTGGCACGATCCAGGACAAAACGCGCCTGTAAAAAACGCACCCAAACCCAGGCACCAAAGAAACATAGCCAGGCGACACTGGCCATCCAAAAGTAGTGCCATTCAAAATTTAAGCCTGCCAGATATTTAAATACTGTTGCCGGCAAGGCAATCCAGAGCACATGCCTGTTTAGAAGAACTATCGTACGAATCTGCGGTATCGCCGTTCGTTGCAGTACCAGTCCGACGGTGATCGCAATAAGAATAAGAAGAAAGTTCAAGATAAAGTGCCAGAGTTAAAAGAACTCCGAATGGAACTCCAGGTGATCGCCAATAAAGCTGGCAACAAAAAAATAGGAGTGGTCATAACCGGCCTGGAAGCGAATCTGCATGGGGTAACCAGCCTGTTCAGCCGCCTCAACCAGCAGCCCGGTTTTAAGTTGTTCCTCGAGAAAGTCGTCGGTTTCGCCCTGGTCGACCAGAACAGGGGTGTGTTCCGTCGCGGCCCTGATCAGCTCGCAACTGTCATACTCGGCCCAGTTGGACCGATCCTCACCCAGATAATTACCCAGCGCCTTTTGCCCCCAGGGGCAGTGAATGGGTGAGACGATAGGCGCAAACGCCGTAATCGACAGGAATCTGTCAGGATTTTTCAAACCAATGCTCAGCGCACCATGTCCACCCATGGAGTGGCCGGAAATCCCCACACGATCTGGATCTACGCTGAAGTTAGCATTCACCAACTCAGGTAGTTCATTCACTACATAATCGTACATTTGGTAATTTTTAGCCCAGGGGTTTTGCGTTGCGTTGACGTAAAACCCGGCCCCCAAACCAAAGTCGTAGGCGCCATCGGGATCATCGGGAATATCTTCTCCACGCGGACTGGTATCGGGACAAATTACGGCAATACCGTACTCGGCAGCATATCGCTGAGCACCAGCCTTGATCACAAAATTTTGATCCGTAGAGGTTAAACCGGACAGCCAATACACCAGCGGAACTTTTGCGCTTTCGGCTTGCGGCGGCAAATAAATGGAAAATTCCATATCACAGCCCAGACTGTCTGATCTGTGCCGATATTGAAGCTGCTGCCCTTCAAATATTTTATTGGCGCTTATCTGTTCCATTAGTAAACCACCACTGATCTGATTGATTTGCCTTCATGCATAAGATCAAAGGCCGTATTGATCTCTTCCAAGGGAATTGTATGTGTAATCAGATCATCAATATTGATCTTGCCATCCATATACCAGTCCACAATTTTTGGCACATCCGTACGGCCGCGGGCGCCACCAAACGCGGTACCACGCCAGACACGGCCAGTAACCAGTTGAAAAGGTCGGGTAGAAATTTCCTGCCCGGCACCGGCCACACCGATAATCCATGACTCACCCCAACCCTTGTGGCAGCACTCCAGCGCCTGACGCATGGTGTTGACATTGCCGATACATTCAAACGAGTAATCCGCCCCGCCACCTGTCAGTTCGACCAGGTGGTCAACGATATTTTCGACATTTTTTGGGTTCACAAAGTGGGTCATCCCAAACTGTTCCGCAAGCGGCTTTTTACTCTCGTTCAGGTCAACACCAATAATCTTGTTAGCACCGACCATCCTGGCACCCTGAATCACATTCAAACCGATACCGCCCAAACCAAATACCACCACATTGGCACCCGGTTCTACTTTGGCATCAAAAGCCACAGCACCCACGCCGGTAGTAACACCACAACCTATGTAACAAATCTTGTCAAACGGTGCGTCTTTTCGCACTTTCGCCAGTGCAATCTCCGGCAACACCGTGTAGTTGGAAAAAGTCGAACATCCCATGTAATGCTTGATGGGTTCGCCATCCAGCGTAAACCGGCTGGTACCATCAGGCATGACGCCCTGTCCCTGGGTAGAGCGGATTGCCTGACAAAGATTTGTCTTGGGATGCAGGCAATACTCACATTGCCGGCATTCAGGTGTGTAAAGCGGAATCACATGATCTCCAGGCTTGACGGATGTAACGCCATCACCGATATCGACAACAATGCCAGCACCTTCATGGCCGAGAATAGCGGGAAACTCACCTTCAGGGTCATCACCAGAAAGCGTAAAAGCGTCGGTGTGGCACACACCCGTGGCCTTGATTTCCACCAGTACTTCCCCGGCTTTGGGGCCTGCCAGATCGACTTCTAGAATTTCCAGTGGTTTGCCGGCAGAAAAAGCAATGGCGGCTCGTGTTTTCATTAGGCAATCCCCTTGTTCAATTCAGGCCCCCATTCTAGGACAAGCCGGAAAGAATTTTCAGTCGGGGCTATCTTATTTACCGGCCTATTTACTGATTCAACCGATCCAGATTATTTGCAGACAAAAAAAAACCGGCAAATGCCGGGTAAATAAAAGAAAAAGGGAGGGGGAAAGCCTTGTTTAGAGCATGCTTTCAGCTTTTTCTCTCAAAGAAGGATCTGACTGGATAGCCTGACCTATATCATTGTAGGCCTGTACGGAGAGCCCGGCATCTTCGACAGCACCCACAATTTGCTGTTGTGCCTCAGTTTGCATGGCTTGAGCTTCCTCTTGGGTCTCTGCGTCATTCATAGCGCTTATATAGGTTTCCCTGATATCGGTGATTTCCTGCGCAGCGCTAACGTATTGCTCAAGTTGTGCATCGGTGACATTAGCCGCAGGTGCTTGCGGGCTTTCCATCTGAGGCTGGGCAGGAGACTGCTGACCCTGGATGGTAGACTGGGCAATACCACTCTGTGCAAATAAACCGGCGATGGCAGCAGTTGCTACCCCTACTAGTATTTTTTTCGAAATTTTCATGTGTATCTACTCCTTTTTTAAGAATACGCCCTACAGAATGCATCATGCATGCCAAGTCTTCCTAGATATCACAAGTATCTGATTTTATACGATTAATTTTTATTTTTTGTTCATTTTTATTACCGATTGACTAGTTTTTACACAAATGTGTACGTATAGTTATGACACATGTAACAAAAAGTTACTTATGAAAACTTCATTGCTGACAAGGTTATTTTCGGCAGTAAGCGGTCTGCATCGCCGCTTGCTGATTTTTGTGGTTTTACCTCTGATACTTATATCCGCCCTGAGCATTCACCTTGGGCTGAACCAGGTAAGTGCCATCCAGGAAGAGCGCATGGAAATGGATCTCGACCTGATTGGTCGCGCCATTCGTATCCCGATTGCCAACGCGCTCATGGACAGGGACTACGAACAAATGCAGCTTGTGCTCGAATCACTGTTTTCCATCGGCCGTATATATGGCGTATCAATTCTGGATGCTGAAGGTCTGCTGCTGGCATCAGCCGGTGTTACAGAAGAGGATTTGACCAGCAGTTCCATTCCCGATGCCATCGCCAACACGGGTGAAACCATAGAGGACTATCGCGTTGTTGGCGGGCGAGATGTCTTCTCGCATTTTTTGCCCATTTTTGACACCAATAACCAGATTTCCGGCCTGATTCAGCTCAATCGGCTTGCCAGTGATTTCGAGGAAGCGCTGGACCGATTAACGCTTACCGCCTGGCTGGTCTGGAGCGGTCTTAGCGCTGGTGTCATCATCGTGGTTTTGCTCGGTCATTATGGTGGCGTAGGCCGTCATGTTGATGCCCTTCTGGCACATATGCAACGCATCGAAAGCGGTGAGCAAAGCCATCGAGCCAGGGTTTCCGGACCAGCAGAAGTTCGCGCCATTGCTATGGGTCTAAACAGAATGCTCGACAGCATTGATCATTCCCAGCAACGAATCTTGCAACACCAACAGCAGGAACAGAAACTTTCCAGCCAACTCAGGGACACGGAGAAAATGGCCGCCATTGGCCGCATGGCCAGAGGTATTGCGCATGAGCTGGGCGCGCCTCTCAACGTCATTGATGCCCGCACCCAAAGGTTGCACAAACGGATCTCCGAAAACCCCGAAGGTGAGCGAGAAATTGAAGGTATTCGTGCCCAGGTCAGTCGCCTGATACGAACTGTATATCAACTACTCGATTACAGCAGACCAGATACTACAGATATATCCGGCATCGACCTCTGTGACCTGATCAGGTCTGTCGTCGATTCACTCGACCCGGAAAGCCGGGCATCCGGAATTAAACTGCAATTTGATACACCTGCAGAAACGGTACACATTCAGGCCAATAGCGCCAGAATAGAGACGACCCTGCTTAACCTGACGCGCAATGCGGTGCAGGCAGCAAACAGCCTGGTACAAATCCGGTTTGACCTTTCAGCACAGGGAGTAACGGTTGAAATCAAGGACGACGGCGCTGGATTTGAAGGGACGCCTGACCAATTGATGGAGCCTTTTTACACCACCAAACCCCCAGGTGAGGGAACTGGCCTGGGGCTGGCAATTTCTCAAAATATTGTCAATGAGCACGGGGGCAAACTGACACTGGCTAACGATTCCAAAGGTGGCTGTATTGCCAGTATTTATCTCCCTTTTGATTACCAGGCACCGGAGGCAACTTCTGCATGAAAGAGAAAATTCTGCTGGTTGAAGATGACCAAAGCCTGAGCGAACTTTTACAGGAAGAGCTCGAAGCCGAAGGCTATAAGCTAGTCTGCGCGGATACAATCAAAGCAGCCAGCACCCTGCTGAATGAGCACGAGCCCGACCTCGTGATCAGTGATCTGCGCCTGCCAGATGGTGATGGGCTCAGCCTGATCTCCCTGTTGGAAAAAGTGAATCCCCGACCATCCCTGTTGATCATCACAGCCTTTGGCTCAATCCAGCAGGCTGTAAGCGCACTTAAAGCCGGCGCCGACGATTTCCTTACCAAACCTATGGAAATGGATCATTTCCTTTTTACTGTTTCGCGCCTACTGGAAAACCGGCGCCTGCGCCACGAGCTTCAGCGCTATCGTTCAGCCTTCGAGATAGAGCAGTTTCACGGTATTTTGGGGCAAAGTGCAGCCATGCATAAACTCTATAACGAAATTACACGTATCGCCTCAGCAAATGGTCCGGTATTGGTTATGGGTGAAAGCGGTACGGGCAAGGAGCTGGTTGCGCGAGCCATCCACGCAGAAAGCGCTCGCGCTGACCAGGCATTCACGGCCATAAATTGCGGTGGCATCCCGGCCGATCTCATTGAAAGCGAATTCTTCGGCCACACAGCTGGCGCCTTTACCGGCGCAGGAAAAACCCGGGCCGGGCTGTTCCAGCAAACCAACGGGGGCACCCTGATGCTGGATGAGATAGGCGAAATGCCACTCGCACTGCAAGCAAAACTCCTGCGCACCCTGCAGGATGGACGCATTCGACCAGTTGGCAGCGACGAGGAAACCCAACTCGATGTACGCATTATTGCTGCAACCAATCGGGACCTGGCTGCCATGGTAGAAACCAAAGAATTTCGCGAAGATCTCTTTTTTCGACTGGAAACCTTTGCTATTCAGGTTCCGCCCTTGCGACAACGCAGAGGTGACATTGAATTGCTGGCCAACCATTTCCTGACGCAATTTGCCGTACGCAAACAACGACACGTACAAGGCTTTACCGATAAAGCGCTACTTTTCCTCAAGCATTATGCTTTCCCGGGCAATGTCCGGGAATTACAGAATGCCGTAGAGAGAGCTGTCACTTTTTGTGAAAGCACCCTCATTGAACCTGAGCACTTGCCCGATCGCATTACCAAAAATTCCCAGGACACAGAAAGCCCCCGGTCTTCGGAGTTCAACCAGATTAATCAATCGGTAAAATCAGACGAGACAATGCCAACGCTCCATGATCTGCAGCAGCGTTATATTCAGACAGTACTTAGCGGCGTCAAGGGCAACAAGCGCAAGGCCGCTGAAATTCTCGGGATCACCCGTAAGACCCTCTATCGCTGGCTGGAAAAATAACCCCCCAGTAGCAGCAAAACTTTTGTGCCCAACTCCGGAAAGTGAGCGCGGTTTGGAATTCACCTGAACTGGCCCGTTTTACCCGCCCCCCACACTCTATTCGACCAAAATGACCGTATAGCGCAGAAAATACGCCCTTTCCTCTATATTTTATGCCAATCCCGGCATTACTCTTTTATTATTGCAAGTGAATATTCAGAGCATAATTCGATGGCTGATTTTCTGGAAGAGTATGCGGCAGGCAAAGAACCTGACTCTCACCTGCATAAGTCGACATTTACTATTTCCATTCTAGGCGCTGTACTCACTGCACCTTTTGTCCTGATTAATTTTATTCACGGGCGTCCCGGAGTCGGCCTTGCCGCGCTGGCCATTCTTTCTATATATCTTTTTACTGCCTGGCACGCCTCAAAAAACCGGATTAATTACCTGCGTAACGCAGTGTTACTTACCAGTGCCCTAACAGCTTTCTTTTTTATTTCCATATACCAGCAAGGCGTCATTGGATTGCTATGGAGCTACCCTGCAGTAGCTGCCCTGTATGTCATTTTTCCCATGCGGCTGGCCCGGGTCTCTAATCTTGTTGTCTTTCTGGTAGTTGTTTCCCTAACCGCCACGTTCATCGACATGGCGATCGCTGCGCGAGCCGTCATCACCCTGTTAATTGTCAATATCGCCTGCATTATTTTTGTCAGCCGAACCAATCAGCAGCAACTGGATCTATCACTTCTGGCCGAGACCGATGCACTGACGGGAGTTTTTAACCGCCTGAAGATGAACGAAAAGCTTAATTCAATGATTCTGGAAGCGCGAGTCCAAGACAACGCTTTTACCCTGATTGCTCTCGACCTCGATCACTTTAAAAAAATCAACGATGAAAAAGGGCACGATGTCGGCGATCAGGTGCTTCGTATTTTTGGCAGACTTTTGATTAACAGCTGCCGCGACACTGACCTGATATTTCGCACCGGGGGTGAAGAATTTATTATTGCCATGCTGAATGCCAATGCGGTAACCAGCCGAAAGGTCGCCAGCCGCATTCAACAAGGATTGGCCAAAACCGAAATTGCTCCGAATTTGCATGTGACTACCAGTATTGGTATTGCAACACTACAACCCCATGAAATTCTCGAAGAGCTTTTGAAGCGTTGCGATGCTTATCTTTACCAGGCGAAAGCCGAAGGTCGCAACTGCATTATTGATAACATACCGCAAGTCTCCATTGTCGCCCAGGCATAGCCTGGTTGTCAGCGTTTATACTTTGGCGGGTCCTCAACCAGAGGTTTGTAATCCCAGTTGCGAACGTCCTGCATAACAAGCTCAATCTGATCATCAGGGATGGAAAGCATTTGTAAAGCGATCCCACCCAAACGCAAGCTGGCTTCAAGCGCTTCAGGGTGGGCATGAACAGCGCCGGCACCCAGCAGCTCAGAGCTGGTTTTTAAATCCTGAGCCCTGCAAATGACGGGAACCTGAGGGCAATATTTTTTGAACGACTTGACTGCCCTCAAGGCCGCTTCCGGATCGCTAATCGCCAGCACAACCAATGCCGCACGCTCGGCATGCAGGGTAGGCAGGAGTTCTGTATCTGTGATATCTCCATACAAGACCCGGTAGCCATCTTCGCAACCACGCGCAACACGATCAGGATCAAGGTCAAAAGCTATACAGGGCACGCCCTTTTCTTTCAGCAATACGGCAATTGCATGGCCCACCCGGCCATAGCCGCCGAGGATCACCGTGGGCTTCTCTGCATCCAGCTGTACATCATCGGCTTCAGCCACATTGTCTACATGGCGCCTGCCACCTGACAAAAAAGTAGCCAACTCTGAATTAAATAAAATCAAAAAAGCGCCGACAACCATAGATAACAATACTGAACTCAAGGCAATTTGTCCTAGCTCCGTATCGATCACACTCTTGTCCAGCGCCAGGGCAATCAGTGCAAAACCGAACTCACCACCGACAGCCAGCAGCAACCCAGTGCGCCAGGCCGAAAATCTATCGAGACCGCTTTTGAGCACCATAAATGCAACCAGCAAGGTTTTACTCAACAAGATGAGCAGTGCCCCGGACAACGTCCACGGCCATATATCGGCGATGACTCGTGGGTCGATACGCATACCTACACCGACAAAAAACAGCCCCAGAAGCACATCGCGAAACGGCCGAATGCTGGTTTCTACCTGATGACGAAACTCGGTTTCACCAAGCATCATGCCTGCCAGGAATGCACCAAAGGCGAGGGACAAACCAAAACTATAAGTACCCCAGGACGAAAGCAGGACCACTAGCAGTACCGTGAGCGTAAAGACCTCGTTTGATCGGCGGCGGGTAACAAAAAGAAACAGGGGTCGCAACAACCAGCGCCCGGCAAAAAACACCAGCGCAAAAGCAATAATGGCCTGACCAATCGCCCAACCCAGAGCTGGCGCAATTACATCAATACCCACGGCCAGCCCCAGCACCGGGATAACCACCAAGAAAGGCACAGCCATCACATCCTGGAAAACCGACATGGCCAGCCCCAAACGTCCATGAGAACTATTCTCCTCACCTTGTTCAGATAGTTGACTGGCTATGATTGTGGACGACGACTGGGCAAATACCGCACCAATCACGAAGGCTGCCGAAGCTGACAGTCCGATAGACCAGGCAATTAGTGCCACTGCCAATGTTGTGAGGGCTACCTGAGCTGTGCCCAGCCACAGAACCCGCCCGCGCAGTGCGTGCAGTTGAGGCAGGGAAAAATTGAGCCCAATGGTAAACAGCAGAAACACCACGCCAAACTGTGCCAGTACTTCAAATTCTGGAACATATACCGTTGGCCCGATTGTGTATGGCCCCAAGAGTAAACCGACTAAAAGATAGCCCAAACTGGTGGGGATATGAAAGCGCTGAAAACTGGCAATGACCGCAACCGATACCGCCAGCAACAACAAAATATAGGGGAGGTTTTCCACGTTTTCTTAAGCTACTCCAACACGACGGGATTCAGCGAGCATCTTACCCGATGCCAGGCAGTCATTATGATTAAAAACGACCCACCCTTCTAAATCAGCCTTCTCCCGATTTTCGAACATATCGTGCGTGCATGGTCTGATTGCCCAATTGTCCGCCCTGATGTAAAAAAATCAATTCTGCACCGGGATTGCGAATCCGGTAATCCAGCATACATAGCCAGCCAAGCGGGTCGTAGAGCAGATCGAATTCAATTCCGGTTTCAGTATCCAGCTGCTGCCATATTTGCTGGAACTCCGGATAAAGGTTACCAAAATGATATTTTCGCTTTGGCGTCAGGATAGTCGGCTTTCGCTTTGCGCTTGGCTCCAGTTCTGCAAACTGTTCTTGCAAATAATCCGGGCTGCCCACACAGGCACAGGTCAGCACATCTAATGACAAATGCTTTTGCAAGTAAAATGCAGTCGTACCGGTACCTGAAGGCAGAAAAATTATGGGATTGACCAATCCTTCTAAAGAGACCCATTGCTCAATTTCTCGCGCCAACAAGGCAATACCTGGTTCAGATTCGATACTACGCCCACCTTCAGGGATATATAACACGGCGGAATTATCACGCACGCGTTCTTCAACCCAGGTCTGGACATTATCCACACCGGCCACTTGTATCTTCGCCCCGTTTTTTAATGCCCTGAGGTAGTTTCCACGCGGGTTTTCGACAAGATCTTGTGGAATATGACGAACAAAGAACTCCAGCATCCAGCCCTTTAATTGTGCCAGGACCGACAAGCTATAGAGCATGTTGGACTGAGCTGAGCCATAGCTAACCAGGGTGGTTACTCCCGGAAACTCTTTATTCAGGTAATAGTAAAGCTTGCGTGCCTTGTTTCCACTAAATGCCTTTGCCCCGGGAATCAGTTCATAGACGTCATCGCGCCAGACCCAATAATGTGCGTTCCTGAACCGAATTCGCTGAATTACCGGAGTAATCTCCAACGTTAATTCCTCCAAAATTGGGATCAGAGTAACAATCCAGGTGCCCAAGACCTTCAACTCAGGGCATAGTTATATCAATAGTTACATGAATAATCATATGAACACAGAACTGCAACGAAGGCTCGGACTCATCCTGGTGGCTTTTTATGGCCTGGGAACCATTATCGGGGCAGGGATTTATGTACTTGTCGGCGAAGTTGCCGGAGTTGCCGGTACACATCTCGCCTGGGCGTTTCTGTTAGCCGGAATAATCGCCGCATTGACCGGCATCTGCTATGCCGAACTGAGCGCACGTTTTCCTGCTGCTGCCGGGGCGGTACTCTACGTCGATAAGGCATTCTCCAACAAGCCCCTGTCGCAACTTACCGGGGCACTGGTGATCCTTACTGGTGTTGTTTCGGCCGCCACCATCTCACGGGGGTTTGTCGGCTACCTGAACCTCTATGTCGATATGCAGGCCTGGCTGGCTATTGTGCTTCTCTGTCTGCTTCTGGGAGGCATTGCCATTCTCGGAGTACGGGAATCGGCCAGCGCTGTGGCGCTGATCACTGTTCTGGAAATACTTGGCCTGGTCTTGGTGATTGTGCTGGTCAGCAGAACACCAGTAGCGCCAGTGATTCAGGGCGCAGAGACATTTCAACCCGGTACTATTGTCCTCGGTGCATTTCTGGCGTTCTACGCCTTTATCGGCTTTGAGGATATGGTCAACCTGGCCGAGGAACTGAAATCGCCCGAAAAAAACATGCCCCGCGCCATCTTTGTCGCAATTGGCGTTTCTACCCTGCTTTATATGGGCATTGCCCTGGTCGCAGCAAGGCACACAGACCTGGATGGACTGGCTACCAGCGGTTCACCTCTCGCCTACATGCTGGGCGACAACAGCATCGCCGTACTTGCCATCGGATTGATCGGTCTGGTCGCTATCACTAACGGCGCGCTAACCCAGATCATCATGGGCAGCCGCGTGTTGTACGGTATGGCCCGACGCGACATACTCCCGGCGGTGTTTGGTCATGTATGGAAAAAAACATCGACACCGGTACTCAGCACCCTGGCTGTTACCTTGGCCATTCTGACTTTTGCTCTCTGGTTACCGCTGGTCGTGCTCGCGAAACTGACAAGCAGTATTATGTTGGTGATCTTTGCACTGGTGAATCTGGCGCTGATACGAATAAAAATGACCGACAGCGAACAGACCTCCCGGCACTTCAGGGTACCTGTTATCGTGCCAGTTGTGGCCCTGATTACCAACCTGGGATTGCTGGCTTTCCAGCTTTTAAATAGATAGGAAATACTGGCCTGAAAGAAACCATGGAAATTTTTGGAATTTCACTGAACAGTCTGTTTTCCCTGTTCTACCAGCACCTTTGGCTAATGGCCGGTTTTGTTCTGGCAATTTTGCTTGTTGCCAATATTTTTCAACATCAGCGCCAATCATCCACATCCCTGGCCTGGATAATCTCTATCGTTCTGCTCCCATACGTCGCCATACCGCTGTACATTATTTTTGGCGGGCGCAAACTGCGCTACCTGACCAAAAACAAAAAGCCGATATACAACCATGAGTGTTCATTGCAGCTACCTGCCAATGCCTCCCAGGGAGCAAAGCTACTCTGCAGTCACAACCTGCCACCACCCAGAGCTGGCAACGAAATGCGCCTTCTGTACAGCACTGATGCCTATAGCGAACTCATGAAACTAATTGATTCCGCCGAGAAAAGCATTGATATAGAAATGTTTATTCTGGGCCGGGACAACGTCGGCAGAACTATTCTTGATCAACTTTGTAAACGTGCCAGCCAAGGCATAAAGATCAGATTACTGGTCGACGCACTGGGCAGCTTTTCTGCCCGATTTGGAATGCTGCGCAGACTCGAGCAAGCCGGCGGTAAAGTAGCCATATTTATGCCTATGATCCCGATTCAGCGGCGCTGGTCTGCCAACCTGAGAAACCACCGCAAGCTTGTGATCATTGACGACCATACTGCTCTGACTGGCGGAATGAATCTGGGGGTCGACTACATGGGCCCTGAACCTGATAACAAGCGCTGGATTGATACCCTGACCCTGATAAAAGGGCCTGCCGTAGCTGACCTGATGGACGTTTTCAGCGGCGACTGGCAGTTTGCCGTGGGACAGGACAAAAAAATCAGGCCTGCCGCGCTTCCGCCTGAATCAGGTTCCAGCCGGGCCCAGGTAATCCCCAACGGGCCAGACATATACGGCGATCCACTTTACGATCTGCTATTAAGCGCAATATATAATGCAGAAAAACGCATCTGGATTTGCACACCCTACTTTGTTCCTGATCAAGGCATGACACGCGCACTAAAAATTGCCGAACTCGCCGGTGTCGATGTACGGCTTATTATGCCCAGGCATTCAAATCACCCCATTGCAGACCAGGCCCGAAACCGCCTGCTAAGGGAATTACAGCGCTACGATGCCGAGATCTACTTGCACTCGCGCATGATTCACGCGAAGCACATTCTGATCGACGACAACTTTGCCCTTACTGGCTCAGCCAATATTGATATGCGCAGCCTCTATCTCAATTACGAGCTGTCACTGCTTTCCGACAGTCCGGAAACAGTCAGGGAAGTAGAGGAATGGATGTGTGGCCTAATGAGTGACTGTAAGCGCGAAAATTTGCTCGAACACAGCCATTTGCGACGCTGGACAGAAGATTTTTGCTGGCTGCTTTCTCCTCTTTTATAGCCACAACAATGATTCTTGCATCGTTATAATAACGCCTTTTTAACATCAGCCTGATGACCGATACAAACCACCAGATCCTGCAACAAGCGCATTCGCCTCTTAAGGCCAATGTCTATCTCCGGGCCACCGCCGAGAAAACTATCGTCGTAAAAGACTACTCAAAGTCACCCGCCTGGCTGAGAAATACGCTTTGCAAATTTTTGATGAAACGCGAGATCAACACACTAAAAAAACTTGAAACCATTCCAGGCATTCCCAAATTTCTGAGTTATGAAGGAACCTGCGCCTACCGCATGGAATTTATTGAAGGCATCTCGCCAGATCACCAATTTCTGGGAACCAATCCCGGCCTGCTGCCGCAGTTGGCAAATATTGTCGACCAGATGCACAACCGCGGGATAACCCATAATGACCTGAGGCCAGGCAACCTGATCATTACCCCGGCCAAGCAGGTTTACCTGATCGATTTTGGTTCCGTCGCCTATCGGCCCAAAAGCAATGCTTTCTGGGCGAAACCCGGCCACTGGTTTTTTAATTACCTGCGCAATACTGACAATTCCAAGGTTGCCCGGCTCAAGGCAACATTCCGCCCAGTGGAGCTCACTGAGCTCGATAAGGCACTGATCGCCAAAACACGCATAGCCCGAAAAACCACGCAATGGTGGAAAAAATTTGTGCTGCCGATCATTTCTCCATCCAAACACAAAAAAAACAAAAACCGGAGTTGAGCAGTGCCGGGGCTGTACGAATTCGCCCAAGGTGGTACATTAGGCCAAAGTTCCTCTCAAGGGATACAACGTGCGAATTCAGGCGACACCTACTTTCAAATTCATCCCGCTTATTCCAGTAGTTCTGGTTTTGGCCCTCGCCATTCTGCTCATCCCGGTTTGGGGAATAGAAGGTCTCTGGCTCACCTCCGCCGTCGCTCTTATTACCGGCATTGTCTACATCAACCGGCATGGCAATGAAAAAAAACTGCACTTTGATTATCAGGCGCTGGACTGGTTGCTTTATGGCGATGTCCATATGGTGGAACGCATGCTCAACGTTGCCGAATCCGAGAATCGCCGCGCCCAGATTACCCACTCAACGGGTTTTCGCGATCGCATCGCCGGTATCGCTCTGGAAGCCCTCTGCAAGCGCCGCCTGATTGAAGTTGAACGTCATACGGAAAAAAGTGCCCGACTCGATCTCAGCCTGACCGGGCCCAAGGGCGTATTACTGCTTAAGGCCAAAGATGACGAAGACCTGAAGTACCGCCTCACAAAACTGGAGCGCCGCGGCTGGGAGCAGGACGATGACCAGAGCACAGCCAAAGGCAAATTTGAACGCGCCATGCGCCTACCTTTAAAACCATCAAAAGAAGAGCAGCTTAAAAAAGCCGCCGAAGGTCAAGCTATTATCTGGTTTGAAGATCGCACCATGGCTACTGTTCGACTGAATGACGCCGCCATGCCTTCGCAGGGACTGCCCGCCGACAAATTGCCATCAATGCTGGAAGTCGTCACCATCAAAAAATACCCCGGTACCAATCTGATTGCCAGCTTACGGGTCAAAAACTTTAAGCCTGAATACGCCGATGAGGTTCGCCAGATTGCCGAAGACAACGGCACCGTCGCCTGGGTCAAGGGCGAACCCCGGGATATTTCCGCCTGGCTAAAGGGCAGGCATACCCTCGATGGCGACACTATCGAAGACTAATTCTGCCGCAAACAGCTGCATGTCTGACGCCGGTCGTTTTACTGCCGATAACAAGAATTGCCTAATCGCGAAAAACTGGTAAGGACACTCTGACAGGAGCAGACATGCTAACAATCATTGCAAGACCAACCGTCGACCCCGACAAACTGGATAACATCAAACAAGCCATGCTCGAGCTGGTCGAAAACACTCGTAAGGAAGAAGGCTGCTTAAGATACGAGCTACATCAGGATAACAACCAGCCCAACAAGCTGACTTTCCTTGAAACCTGGGAAAGCTATGAACTCTGGCAAAAACATATGGATGGAGAGGCAGTCAGGAAATTTCGCCAGCGGTCTTCCGGCGGAATCGTCGCCATGGACATGACCGAACTGACCCGGATTAGCCCCTGACTATCCCTGTCCGCTAAAGCCGGGCTAGTTACGCCTTTCCCGCAGATCGGTAATTACTTGATGAACAATCTTCCACTCGACGTTTATCTTTTCCAGAACAAGGTTTAGCGATACCCGGCGACTTCCTGTTCCCACTGATGATCCCCTGTCACTAACGATAACGGTATTCAACACCGTCCCGATACTCCGGTGCGGGGTAGTACTCAGCATTGGCGGGACCTGACAGAATTAAAATAAAATACGGCTATGAGAAGTTTTGGCATTTTTTCTCCCTTAAGGATTGTTCTGATTATTTGCAGGGGATGCTATTTTGCTTTTTTACCGTTCCCCTTCTCACCCCTGTTTTCTGACCTGATGCGGATTTTTTTTAGCACTGCCCGGCTTCTGGCAAGCTTTTGCATATCCTCAACAGCATCACTTTCGTCAGTAATTTCCCTGCCGAGTAGTTCCTCGAACACGTCTTCCAGCGTGATAAGCCCCTGGGCTTCACCGTATTCATTGACCACCAGCATGATTTGCACCTCCCGACTCAGGAACTGATCAAAGGCCGCCAGCAGTGAAAACTTATCCAGAATGGCGGGCAGCTTCCGTCGGAATTCCTTGAGCGACTTGTCTTGTTCACCATGCGCGCGCGACATCAACAACTCGGTTCTCAGGACAAAGCCGGTTATGTTGTCTGCGTCACCCGCGTAAATCGGGATTCTTGAGAAACTGTCCTTGTCCCGGGCCTCAAGCAAGGCTTGCAGGGTATCCTCTTCTGACAAAGCAAAAATTACCGAACGTGGCGTCATCACATCGCGCACAGTTTTTTCCTGCAGCGAAAACATGTTTTGCAGGATCTTTGCTTCATGTGCTTCAAGCTCGCCTTCCTGCTCCCCAAGTTCTGCCATGGCGGCAAACTCGTTACGACTAAAGCCCTGAACAATATCTTCGGAAGAGGTGAGCCAGCTAGTCAGCTTGCGCGACAAAAGCACAAAGGGGTATAACACCTTAATGAGGTAAAACAGCGTAAAGCCTGTCACGGGTGCCAGCACTCGCCAGTAATGCGCCCCCAGTGCTTTGGGAATGATCTCGGAAAAAACCAGAATTATCAGGGTCAGGACAGCAGAAAAGATGCCCAGATAAACATTCCCAAAAACCAGGACTGCCTGGGCACCAGCACCAGCTGCACCAATGGTGTGGGCAATGGTATTTAAGGTGAGGATAACGGCAAGCGGGCTGTTGATATCATCCTTGAGTGCTCTGAGCACAGGGCCACTGGATCTCCCTTCCTTTTCCAGGGAAAGCACGTATGAGGTAGTAGAACTAAGAAGAACAGCCTCGGCTATGGAACAGAGAAAGGAGACTCCGACAGCCAAAACCACAAAGGTAACTAGCAGTAGCATCAATCATAAAACTCAAACTGGGCCGCTCATGATTCCATATTAATCCGCTGCTTGATAGAGAATAAATAGCTATTCGGCTATCACCCGGTAGCGCAAAACCAGGTTTTCCCCGGCAGCCAGTGGACGATGAAATACCCATTGCAGTGCGCTGTATGAGTTATCCGAAAATCCGAAAGTATCACTATCAACAGCCGCCTGATCGAACTCGACGGATATTTCTGGCTGAAAGGTCACGCCATTATCCACGCTGACATAAAGATCAATGTTTTCTGGCGCAGAAGCTGACCCATGAATGTAAGAGAGATTTGCAAGAATTGGCTGCCTAATGACAATTCCGTCCAGATTTTTACCACTGATATTTCGGTAGATTAATTCATACTCAAATATCTCCCCGGCAACCGGAGAATCAATTTCAGCGAGTCTTTCCTCTTCTCCCTGCTGGCCGGTTACCTCATTCACTCGATAAATATTTAACTCTTTTTCAATCGGCACCTGGGCATAAACATACGCAGGCAGAGCCACTAGAAGCGTGGTCATAATAAGGCTGCGGAGCATGTTTTTTAGAATATCCATAGTCATAACGCTGTATCTCAAGGCAATCTGTTTTTCCCGAAAAAAAGCAGAACCTGTTCGGGAAAACAAATTTGAGCACAGCGCTAACGCAAAGAATTCACAAAACCCCCGGAAAGGGCTTTTAGGCAGGTATCTGTGATAACAGGCGCAAAAAAAACGGAACTGCACGACAAACACACTGAAAACCGTTTTCTGCGAAATATGCCAATATTCTTTACATGTAAGTCGAGTTTACGTGTAAAAAATATCTACAATAAATTCAATTAGTTAGAGAAATCGATCAATGCCGGCATCAAGCAGAACCTGGGTGGCAATCTCCTCAACGGAAAGGCTGGTTGTATCGATAACCTTGAGGCCCGTTTTTTGATAAATCAAAGCGGCTTCCCTGACCTCCCACTGGCATTGTTTCAGCGAGGCATATTTGGAGCCGGAACGGCGTTCATTTCGTATTTCGGAGAGCCTTTCCGGGGCGATAGTCAGCGCAACCAGTCTATCCTTGAAAGGCATTAATTTTGGCGGCAATTTGCCCAACTCCAGGTCTTCTTCAGTTAGCGGATAATTTGCGGCAAAAAGACCAAATTGCATGGCCATATAGAGGCAAGTAGGCGTTTTGGCGCTGCGGGAAACACCGACCAGTATCAGATCAGCGCGATCATAGTGATTAATCCGGGCCCCGTCGTCGTTGTCCAAGGCATAGTTTACCGCATCAATACGCCTCAATGCCTTTTTGTCGGCTGGATCTACATGTGTCCCACCTACTTTTGACTGGGATTTTTCACCGAGCTCCTCTTCGATGCCTGAAAGAAAATCCCCAAAAACATCAATAACATAGCCATCCGATTCAGTAATAATTTCGCGGATGGCCGGGTCCAGTATGGTGGCAATAATAATGGGCCGGGCATCTCCAAGCTGGCCCGAACTCCTGATTCGCAGTAATGCTTGCCGAACCTTTTCCTGAGTGTTGGTATAAGGCAAGAATACCCGGCTTATTTCGATTGTCTTGAATTGAGCGAGCAGTGCATTCCCAAGGCTTTCCGCGGTCAAACCCGTGCTGTCGGAAATATAGAAAACATAACGCTTGCTTTGCATGGCTTGTGCCCCGCCCAAATCAACTTTCAATTAAGTTATCATCACCTATCCTGTCTTTTCTATAAAGAACGTTGTTTGCAGGATATTTCGATCTCTTTTTAACAAATTTTATGGAGCCTCCCGTGGTGGATTACTGCCTCAAATTTGAACAGCTACGTATGAACGATGTTGACCGGGTTGGCGGCAAGAACGCTTCTCTCGGCGAAATGATCAGCGGCCTGACAGACCTTGGGGTGTCAGTGCCCACTGGCTATGCAACGACTGCTGATGCTTTTCGAGCCTTCCTCAGCCAGAGCGGCCTGGATAACAAGATTCACGATCTGCTGGATAACCTGGATATTGATGACGTCGATGCGCTAGTCACAGCTGGAGCCAGAATCCGTCGCTGGGTAGTGGCAACACCCTTTATCCCTGAACTTGAAGAATCAATTCGTCAGGGCTATCGCGAACTTTGTGACGGCCAGGATGCGCCTGTCGCAGTAAGATCATCAGCCACGGCAGAAGATTTACCCGATGCCTCTTTTGCAGGCCAACAAGAGACCTTTCTGAATATCAAGGGCGAGGACAATGTGCTTCATGCGGTCAAGGAAGTGTTCGCCTCACTATTTAATGATCGTGCAATTTCCTACCGGGTACACCAGAGATTCGACCACCGGGAAGTTGCCCTTAGCGCTGGCGTGCAGCGTATGGTTCGCAGTGAGACTGGCGCCAGCGGCGTGATGTTCACCCTGGATACTGAATCCGGAAACAACAATGTGTTCTTTATCACTGCTTCCTGGGGGCTGGGCGAAATGGTGGTTCAGGGGGCGGTCAACCCGGATGAATTCTACGTCCACAAACAGACACTGGCACAGGGCTTTTCCAGTGTTGTTCGCCGCAACCTGGGTAGCAAAGCCGAAAAAATGGTCTACGACACCGACGGCTCGGCGGGCAAATCAGTCAAAGTGGTTCAGGTTAGCGAGACTGACCGCAAACGGTTCTGCCTGTCCGATGAGGATGTGGTCAATCTGGCCAAACAGGCGGCCATTATCGAACAGCACTATGGTCGTCCCATGGATATCGAATGGGGCAAGGATGGCGACGACGGCAAGCTTTATATCCTGCAAGCACGCCCCGAAACTGTCGCCAGTAGCGGCAACAACCAAAGCACCATGGAGCGCTACATTCTCAATGAAA
>Ga0222652_1000238_pt1 | contig 26663 bp, 24 predicted proteins | sample AntAcemetagen371_FD_179803 | JGI IMG/M metagenome (GOLD analysis project Ga0222652, IMG submission 179803) | Saline water microbial communities from Ace Lake, Antarctica - #371 | ecosystem: Environmental > Aquatic > Non-marine Saline and Alkaline > Saline | place: Antarctica: Ace Lake... | reverse complement strand
CATGGGGATCTTCGGAAAATTCCAACGCATGATGCAATACCAAAAAATCTACAGAGCTGGTTTCAAGAGGCACTTGATCCAACTCGGAAACCAGCCAGGAATAATCGGCCAGCTTTTTGGAAGTTTTGCCCGGTCGGCTTGGATACATGGCAACTTTAAGCTGCCGATTATTCAGTTTTCCCAGCAGCGAGACACCGGATCCGGAAACCTGAACCAAAAACCGACCACCATAGTGCTTGCGGCACTGGTCGATCAGTTCACGTTCCTGGGCCAGCATTCGACGGCCCACAGGAGTTCGGAACCACCAATAGAGCGGCACTGAAGACTTGCTCAACGAAGCTACCGGCTGTCGCCAGAAACTGTTGATAAGATGTCGCCAGCCTGATTCCAAACCCATTCTCTCCTATAATCTACGCTCTATCTTATCATTACCCGAAGGTGTTCATGCTTCAAATCAAACCAATCCCGGCATTTCAGGATAATTATTTTTGGTTAATAGAAAACGGGGAAGAAACCTGGGTCGTTGACCCCGGCGATGCAGACCCTGTTTTAAAAACGCTGGAACCTCGGGCCCAAAAGTTAACCGGTATATTGATTACGCACCATCATCCGGACCATATCGGTGGTGTTGCTGAGCTCTTGAACCCGGCGCTACAAATTGTCGGACCTGAAAAAAACCGGTTTGAGCTGGTTAATACCCCGGTATCCGAAGGCGATACCCTCCGGATTTGCGGGGTAGAATTCAAGGTTATGGAAGTTCCCGGGCACACCCTTAATCATTTGGCTTATTACGCTGAGCCCGGAGGTCAGGCGCCGGTCCTTTTTTGTGGTGACACTCTGTTTGCCGCGGGCTGTGGCCGCCTGTTTGAAGGAACCCCGGAGCAGATGTATCAGTCCCTGAGCAAATTTCAGCAATTACCAGATAACACCCAGATTTACTGTGCCCACGAATATACCGAAACCAATCTGGCATTTGCACTGAGTGTCGAACCCGGCAACAGCCAGGTTCAACAGAGAATCGAAGAAGTAGCAGCATTAAGGGCGAAAGGCATACCCAGCATTCCCACAAGCATAAAAAGCGAAAAAGCGACCAACCCCTTTCTACGTACCACATCAGAAGAAATTATTGCAACAGTGGCAAGCAGCCACTCTGTAGATAAAACTGACCCGACAGATATTTTCGCTTACTTGCGAAAGATGAAGGATGTTTTCTGAATCGGGGTTTTATTGAGCTTTGCTCTTAATATTGCCGTTGTTGGGACCCCAAAAGGGGGCGGAGAGATTATTTTTTAACCAATTTACCCGACTGATCAAAATTTAGTCCCTCCGCCCCCCTTTTTTTCGCACCCTTTTTTTAAGGAACTCCCAGCATCCCAACATATTTACAACTAGAGAAAGCGGTCAATCTATTTTTACGGACAAAATCTGAGGAAATTGTCTCATCGGTAATGAGAAAGGCACCATTTAAAATCAGACCCGACCAGATTTATGTCTTCACGCAGCTAAGAAAAATGGAGGATCGGTTTAAATAGGTCAGATTTCAAAATATTTTGACTTTATTTTTTACTTGGCTGTGAGAGACTTCACCCTCAAAATGAACTCTCAACTAAAAAACAAATAGCCAGTTATGTAATGCGCACTTTAGTTATACTTTTTTTACTCACGCTGTTATCGGCCTGTGGATCAGTTATGGGGCCAATCAGCCAGGAAGAGGCCATGACTCCACTTCCTCTGGAAGAGGTACCATTTCAGACTGAAGTTCTCTACTGCGAAGCGGATAGTGCCGTTATTAGCGAACTGCAACTGGGTCTGGTGGAAGACCTGGCATCTGAGTTTACCTGGGATCGCCGTCTGGATCATAGCGCTGTTAGTCGCCGCCTGACTTGGTATCAGGAAAATCCTGAGCAGCTGGAATATGTGCTCGAACGCGCCACCATGTTGCTGCCACTAATTGCCAGTGAGGTTCGAGAACGGGGCTTACCAGCAGAATTGGTGTTCCTTCCACTAATTGAAAGTGGTTTCCAACCTTCCGTCTATTCCCACTCGGGGGCCGCAGGCCTGTGGCAGCTTATGCCGGCAACGGCTCGCTCTCTGGGGTTGAAAATCGACTGGTGGTACGACGAGCGGCTGAATATTGAGGCCTCAACCGACAAGGCGCTGGATTATCTGGTCTATCTCAACCAACAATTCCAGGGAGACTGGGAACTCACTATTGCCGCTTACAATGGAGGTGAAGGTCACGTTCGCGCCAGAATGCGTCGTGGCCAAAGTGACGACTTCTGGAGCCTGGCACTAAAACGTGAAACCGAGCAGTATGTACCCCGACTTCTCGCTGTCGCCGAAGTTTTAAGCAACCCTGACAAATATGGGATTACCGTCCCCTTCGTTGGCAAGGAGTCCCTGCTGCTATCAATGCCCCTTGATGAACAAATCGACTTGCGCATGGCTGCCGAAGTATCGGGACTGGATTACCAACAATTCAAATGGCTTAACTCGGATTTTCAACGCTGGATTAGCCCGCCTGAGGGCGAATACAGCCTTCTTTTGCCAGCAGGGAATATGGATTATTTAATGGCTGGTATCGAGGATTTAAAACCAGGTACGGATACAAGCTGGGATCATTACCGGGTTCGATCTGGCGATACTCTGGGACATATTGCTGATGAGTTTGGTACGACGATCTCGGCCTTAAAAGCCATTAATCAGCTTTCCACTTCAAGAATATACGCTCGCCAGGAGCTACTCATCCCTAAATCAAGCTCCAGGAAAAGCAGCCCGGATTCCATAATGAAGGAGCTTTACATTGTTCAGCGTGGGGACTCTCTTTGGCTAATTGCTAACCGCAACGACATCAGCCTTGCCAAACTCAAACGACTAAATGCACTTAACAACAACTCAGTACTGCAACCAGGACAGGTACTGGTGCTCAATGAGTACGCACAGCAAACGGACGAAACAACCTATGAGGTTAAAAGTGGGGACTCACTCTCTCTGATTGCCGATCAGTTTAATGTCGCTATCTCAGATCTGATGCTGTGGAACTCTCTTGGAGGTACAGATCTTATCCATCCCGGACAACTCCTGAAAATTCGCAATATTTAGGCACTCAATAAATCAAAAAGCCCCAACCCCTAAAAGCACTGGGGCCAGGGCATAGCTATTGGTTTATTCGCTGCCGACTGTAAGCAACCTACGGTTGACCTCAAGCGTGTTTTCACCAATGCCACTAACAAGCATTAGGTCTTCAACTGACTTGAAAGCCCCATGCTCCTGTCGATAAGCCACAATAGCCGCAGCGCGCGAGGCGCCCACTCCCTGGAGACTGGACGCAAGTTGTCCCGCACCAGCGGTATTAATATTGACCTCATAAGCGAGTGGAGCAGAGTTGTCTTCGATGATCGCATCCTGAGCTATAGACGCAGAAGACAGCCCCACTATCAATAAGGCAGAAAGTAAAATAGAGCTGAGTGTGGATATTTTCATACCAAGTTCCTTTTGTTTAAAGATGTTTTGAATGAGTCAAGCGTTGCCAGAAAACTACAGACTGGAAAAACTCAAGACTTGGTGCATCATGCACGCGATTAATTCTACCAATTCAATTTGAAGACGCAATCTCCTCCAGGATTTTTTTTACAACTTTCATGGGTTCCCTGGCCTCTGTAATGGGTCTGCCAACTACCAGATAATCAGCCCCCGACCGAATCGCCTCCGAAGGGGTCATAATTCTGGTTTGATCATTAGTTTCCGATCCTGCTGGACGGATTCCCGGCGTAACTGTTACAAATTCTGAGCCACAGACCTGTTTGATTTTCCCGGCTTCAAGAGCTGAACAGACAACGCCATCCATACCACTTTTTTTGGCAAGTATGGCCAGTCTGATAACCTGATCTTCAAGACTTCCCGAAACGCCCAAAGCGTTGAGTTCTTGCTGGCCCATACTTGTTAATACCGTTACTGCTACCAACAGAGGTCGAGATTCCGGAGGGAATCTGTCCAACATATCTCTGGCCGCCGACATCATCCTTGGTCCGCCGCTGGCGTGCACATTGATCATCCAGACACCTGCCTCCGCCGCAGCCTGAACAGCTTGAGCCACGGTGTTGGGAATGTCGTGATATTTCAAATCCAGAAATATATCGAAACCAAGAGACTTCAAGGAATCTAATACCTGAGGCCCTGCTCTGGTAAACAGTTCTTTTCCTACTTTTACCCGACACAGAGCCGAGTCCAATGATTCGGCCATGGCCAATGCTGAATTCAGATCCGGGTAATCCAGAACTACAATAAGACGACTATTTCGATCAGACATGTACTTGATTTCTTGTTCTAAGTGTTTCCCAGCGACGGCAACCAGGGCATTGCCACATATACTCTCTTAACTCTAGCCCACAGTGCTGACACTGGTAATGCTCTTCGTTCAGTCCAGATTCAGGAAGCTGTTCAAGGCGTCCTCCGCTTCCCAAACTGGCAATGAGTGCATCATCCCACTGGGCAATTAAGGCCAGTGGTAAATTGGCTAGATCCAAAGGCGGAACGTCAATTAGCATCTTGTGCAACCGGTTTTTTTGATCAGTGGCGATCAGCTCGCGCGCCAGCAGTGACAAGATGTGAGCAGAACCACTGGATCGATAAAGTGACTCGATTACAGTGATGTACTCTTGGGTCTTTCCTAGTTGAGCGCACGCCAGTTTAAGAAGCTTCAGTGCTTCTTCCACAACCTCAACGGATACAGACGGAATCTGCCGTTCAATAATTGCCCGCGCCTTTTCTGGATGGTTTAACTGCAACTCAAGGGAGGCCATTAGAATCAAGGGGCGAATAGCGTCCGGTGCGGCAGACTCGGCTCGTTTAATATGTCGACGCGCACTTAGGTAGTCTTTCGACTGGATTGCTTTTTCTGCTTGCTCACAATAAAAATGGCTGCAACGGTGTAGTAATCTTTCCTGATCGGCTTTGTCGAGATAATCCAGCAATGCATTAGCTGCATAAGACGCTTTTAGCCAATCTCTGGCATCCTGATAGAGGTCAATCAGCATGTGCAATGCTGCTACCTTATGAGTTACCGATTTTTCCACCAACTCCTGCAGATATTCCTCAGCGCGATCATGCAATCCGGCCTTAACGTAATCCAGTGCAAGCTCGAACTTTGCCTGTGATACCTGGCTGGCTGTGAGCCCATCCCGTTTCAACAGGTTTTCATGAATACGAATAGCCCGATCCATTTCACCTCGCCGGCGATGAATTGCGGCGAGAGTAAGATGAGTTTCCAAAGTACCACTATTAACGTCAACTACGGAGATAAACGCATCCAGCGCATAATCAGGGATGTCTCCGGAAAAATAGTAGGGCAACTCGTACGTTTCTTTCGAAAGCGGGTCTTCTCTCAATTTTCCTTTCAATTGCCAGCAAGCTAGTGCCCAGCCACAAGCAACAGCGGCTACGAGCAATAAGAAAAGAGCCAGATCAGACAAGAAAGAGAACCACTAATTACCTACTGAATCCAGGGAACGTTTCTGCGCCCGCCCCAACTTGAATTTATAGGCAGCAATAACTGGCCAGGTCGCAATCAGGGTAACAATCAGCCCCAAAATCAGACCGATAACGAAGGAGCCGCCCATTGTTGTGTGAATCTCATAAACAAAGAAATTCAGGAAAGCCGGATCCTCATTGGCAGTAAGGAAAGCCAGTCCCGCCAAAAAGACACAAATCAGTAGCATTGGATAAAGAATTCGCAGTAACCAGGCCATTAAACACCCCGAAATAATTTATTTCACAAACAAGGATAATTCATTTACCCGGTGATTTCTCTCACAAAGAAATTAGAAATATAAATGGCCGGGGCGCAGATCCGCCCAATGAGCACGGAGTGCTTTGGATCCGGTTTTAACGCCTACAGGGGAGAAAGGGTCTATCGAAGCGCTATTCGTTCAATCATTGACGCGGCTACGGAGTTCCTTTCCCGGCTTAAAATGGGGAACATACTTACCGGTCAACTGAACAGAGTCGCCTGTCTTGGGATTACGCCCAATACGAGGGGCACGGTAGTGCAAACTAAAACTACCAAAACCGCGGATTTCAATGCGGTTCCCGAGAGCCAACTGCTCTGACATCATCTCGATAATGCTTTTTACAGCAAAATCTACGTCTCGGGCAGGCAATTGATCCTGTTTGTAGGCAATCCTGTCAATAAGTTCAGATTTGGTCATTTGTGTACTTTAACCCATAAAAATGACTTTGGACTAGGCAAATGTTTACTTAATTTACTGAAATATATAGAAATTTGTAAAAAAACGGCCCCATCAAGGAGCCGTTTTTTACCAGACAGAGGACTTACTTGTCCTTATTTTCCATTTGCGCCTTGATCAGATCACCAAGTGTCGCAGGAGCGGCAGTTTCTGCTTCTGCTTTGCGGTGATCCCGAACCGCCTGTTTTTCTTCTTCAGCTTCTTTGGCCTTGATAGAAAGAACCAGATTGCGGTTTTTTCGATCTACCGAAACGATTTTAACCTCAAGTTCATCACCGACGTTGAGAACGTTACGCGCATCCTCGACTTTTTCACGACTGATATCAGAGGCCTTAAGTACACCTTCTATTTCATCAGCAAGAGTGATAACAGCTGCCTTGGCATCCACTTCTTTTACAATGCCTTTAACAATCGAACCTTTGTCATTGGCATTGACGTAGTCAGAGAAGGGGTCATCGGAAAGCTGTTTAATACCCAAGGATATACGCTCACGCTCAGCGTCAATCGACAGAATAACAGCCTCAACTTCTTCACCTTTCTTAAAGCTGCGGACAGCTTCTTCCCCTTCCTCATGCCAGGACAGGTCAGAAAGATGAACCAAGCCGTCAATGTTACCATCAAGACCAATGAAGATACCGAAATCAGTGATCGATTTGATACTGCCGGAAACCTTGTCACCCTTGGAGAACTTCTCGGAGAATGCTTCCCATGGGTTTTGATAACACTGCTTGATGCCCAGAGACACGCGACGGCGCTCGGGATCAATGTCCAGAATCATAACTTCTACTTCATCACCTACCTGAACAACCTTGGATGGATGAATATTTTTATTGGTCCAGTCCATTTCAGAGACGTGCACCAAGCCTTCGATACCATCTTCCAGTTCGGCAAAACAGCCGTAGTCGGTCAGATTGGTAACGCGAGCCTTAACCTTGGTACCTTCCGGGTAACGGTCCTGAACATTGACCCAGGGGTCATCGCCCAGTTGCTTAAGTCCAAGAGATACGCGGTTACGTTCACGGTCAAATTTCAGAACACGTACGTCCATTTCCTGACCAACTTCAATCATTTCAGACGGGTGCTTGATACGCTTCCAGGCCATATCGGTAATATGCAACAGACCATCAATACCACCCAGATCCACGAATGCGCCGTAATCAGTGAGGTTCTTGACGATACCCTTGACCACGACACCTTCTTCCAGAGATTCCAGCAGAGCCTCACGCTCTTCGCTGTTCACACTCTCAAGAACAGCGCGACGGGAAACCACAACATTATTGCGCTTTTGGTCAAGCTTGATCAGTTTAAACTCAAGCGACTGGCCCTCGAGGTGAGTTGATTCACGCGCAGGGCGCACATCCACCAGAGAACCTGGCAAGAAGGCACGTACGCCTCGGATATCAACAGTGAATCCGCCTTTAACCTTGCCGGTAATAAGGCCGGTAACAACGTCTTCGGAATCGTGTGCTTTTTCGAGTTCAGTCCAGGTTTCAATACGCTGGGCTTTTTCACGAGAAAGGCGGGTCAGACCAAAGCCATCTTCAACAGCTTCCAGTGCAACCTGAACTTCGTCGCCAACTTTAATAACGAATACGCCTTCTTCGTTAACAAACTGGCTAACTGGGATAATGCCTTCAGATTTTAGGCCTGCGTGAACGGTCACCCAGTCCTGGTCAATATCTATAACGACACCGGTGACAATTGAACCCGGCGTCATTTCAACGCTTTTTAAGCTCTCTTCAAAGAGTTCTGCGAAACTTTCGCTCATTAAGAATTACCTATGAAATAGGGGTTTCACCAGTGGATCAAGATGAAACGAACCCTGCCACTCAGCCAGCAAGAGTGGTCCAATTAAACACTGCAGACAGGGGCCCAAAACTGGCGGGTTACCCTAACCACACTTAATGTCGTCCCGCTTCGGAAGCGACTTCTCCAACTTGGCTCCAAAGCAACAGAACCTTATCGAGAACTTCGTCAATCGACATGCTCGTACAGTCGATCTCTATGGCATCATCGGCGGGGCGAAGAGGGCTTGTTTCCCGAGTCCTGTCGCGCTCGTCACGAGCCTGGATGTCTTTTACGAGGGCGCGCAGACTATCATTGCTTCCAAAATGGTTCAAGTCTTTGTTTTTCAGCTGATTATCGCCATTTTGATCTTCTGATTCGGCAGTTTTTTCTGCCAGCTCTCCCAGCTGTTTCATGCGTCGACGTGCACGCTCTTCCGCGGAAGCCGTCAGGAAAACCTTTAACGGCGCTTCCGGAAAAATCTGGGTCCCCATATCGCGGCCATCGGCAACCAAACCGGGAGTTTCTGCATAGGCTCGCTGGGTACCCACCAGGGCTTCGCGAACTTCCGGATATGCAGCTATTTTCGAGGCCATCTCCGCCGCAGTTTCCAAGCGTATTTCTGGGGACAAGTCCTCTCCTTCATGGAAAACCTGATCACCCTTGAAAAGCACACGGATACTTCCAGCCAATCTGGCCAAAGCATCTACATCATCCATGGCTATGTCTTTATGCAGTGCAACAACAGCAACAATGCGATAAAGAGCTCCACTATCCAGATACCAAAAACCCAGTTCTGAAGCCAGATTTCGTGCCAGTGTTCCCTTACCGGAACCACTGGGACCATCTACACAAATTACTTTCACTGTTCCATCGATCATTAGCAAGTCTCAATGCTCATGCCGGAAACATTAGCCAACTCGACAAAATTAGGGAATGAGGTAGCCACGTTTTTACAGTTGAGGATTTCAATCGGCTTTTGAGAGCGAATGCCAGCAACAGCAAATGACATGGCAATACGATGGTCTCCATGCGAATCGACTTTACCGCCTTTGATTTGCCCCCCATGAATTTCAATTCCATCAGGGTTGACCCTGTGTTTAACGCCAAAGACTTTGAGACCATCTGCCATTACCTGAATCCGGTCACTCTCCTTAACCCGTAATTCTTCTGCCCCGGTAAGGGTTGTCATCCCCTCTGCACAGGCCGCAGCTATAAAAAGTGCGGGGAACTCATCAATAGCAAGCGGTACCTGGTCTTCTGGAATTTTGATCCCTTGTAGGCGTGACGAACGCACACGAATGTCCGCAACAGGTTCTCCGCCCACCATGCGTTCATTTTCCAGCGCCAGATCCGCACCCATGAGTTTAAGGATGGTGATGACTCCATCACGGGTCGGGTTGATCCCCACATGTTCGAGCAATAGCTCAGCATCTTTAGCAATACAGGCAGCCACCATAAAGAAAGCCGCAGATGAAATATCCGCGGGGATATCCAGATCGCAGGCAATCAACTTGCCGCCAAAGCGTAAACTAATGCGCGCGCCACCGGTATTAACCTGATAACCAAAGGCCCGCAACATTCGTTCAGTGTGATCACGAGTCGGGGCCGGCTCAATCACCGCTGTTTCGCCCTCAGCATAAAGACCCGCCAATAATATAGAGGATTTTACCTGGGCGCTGGCCATAGGCATCGGGTATTCAATGCCTACCAAATACTTTCCACCCTTGATTTGCAATGGTGGACGCCCTTCTTCAGCAGTCAATATTTGACCACCCATGAGCGACAAGGGCGCAGCAATTCGAGACATCGGGCGCTTGCTAAGGGATTCGTCTCCAATGAGAGTGCTATCAAAATTTTGGCCCGATAACAGGCCGGCAAGCAATCTCATGGAGGTACCGGAGTTTCCCATATCCAGTGCGGAAGCCGGCTGTTTTAAACCTTTCATTCCCACGCCCTTGATCTCCAGCCGGCCATCTATGGGGTCGGTTATTTCCACACCCATTGCCCGAAAAGCGGCCAGCGTCGACAACGCATCCTCTCCTTCAAGGAAGCCGGCAATTCTGGTAGTGCCCTCTGCCAGACTGCCAAGCATGATGGAGCGGTGCGAGATCGATTTATCTCCAGCCACACGTAGTGAACCTTTCAGGCAGGAAACCGGGCTAGAGATAAATTTCAAATCCGAAGAAGACATATTTTTATATACCTAAAATAACAAGACACGCATAGCAGACAGGCTGTAGGCAACCAGCTATTTTTTGGGGCTGGTTTCAGAGAATACCTTGCGCGCTGTTTGCGCTCTCTCCAGTATGGTTTCTATCGTTTTGGAATCCCCATCAACAATTGCCTGGTGGAGCTTTTTAAGGTGATCCTCAAAGTTTTCCAGCTGTTTTAGCAGGGTATCACGGTTAGCCAGAAATATATCGCGCCACATAACGGGGTCTGACTCGGCAATGCGTGTGAAATCACGAAAACCACCAGCGGCATAGCGAAAAACTTCTGTTTTCTGGTCCAGGGTGACCAGTGAATCTACCAACCCATAAGCAAGCAAGTGGGGTAAGTGGCTGGTAGCGGCCAGGATTTCGTCATGGTGCTCAACGCCCATGGTGTCGACTTCAGCACCTAATAGCTCCCAAAAAAATTTCACCTGTTTAATCGCGAAAGCAGAATTCTCCGGTATCGGAGTAATAATGGTACGTCGCTGTTTAAACAGCTGATCATCAGAGGCTTCTACACCGCACTTTTCTGAACCAGCGATCGGATGGCCCGGAACGAAACAGGAAAGGTCACCTTTCCAGTTTTGGCGCGCTGCACTGACTACTTCTGCCTTGGTACTACCGACATCCGTCAATATAACCCCGGCGGGAAGCATATCGCCGAGCCGGGCAAAGATACTGGCATAGGTATAAACGGGCACAGCGACAAGCACCAAATCACCTGGAGTCAGATCTGCACAAACAGCAGCCAGCTGGCTGTAATCGTAACCCTGATCGGCAATACCCAGCGTCACAGCCTTCTCACTGGTTTCCAGGAGGCGATTGAGTACTGTGACTTTATTGACCGCACCAGACTGCCGCGCTGACTTGGCGACGCTGCCACCAATCAGGCCTGAGCCGAGAACGACTAGATTTTTAATCGACATAACTTAAAGGACTGCGACGGGGTAAGACCCCAACACCTTAACCTCACAGCCGATATCGGCCAGACGGTCAAGTGCTTCCTGAACATCCGAGTCCTTCACGTGGGCGGCAAAATCCAGAAAGAATACGTAACTCCACTTTTGTGTGGGGGAAGGACGGGTTTCCAACCGGGTCAGATCGATTTTACGCTCTTTAAATGGGGTGAGCAGTTCCAGCAAAGCGCCGGGTTTGTTGCGGGCAGAAAGCATGACCGAAGTCTTGTCACGACCACTTGGTTCAGTCATTTCACGACCGATGATCAAAAAACGGGTGGTATTGTCAGGCCTGTCCTCAATGCGCTCGTTGAGTATTTTCAGCTCATAAAGCTCGGCCGCTATATCGCCGGCAATCGCAGCACTGTTCCATTCCCCGCATACTCGTTTAGCGGCTTCAGCATTGCTGTTTACCGCAATACGATCTACCCCTGGATAGTTTTCATCCAGCCAACGGCGACATTGCGCAAAGGTTTGGGAGTGCGAATATACCCGGGTAATCCTGCCCGGATCTGTATTGGCGGAAATCATGAGATTGTGGTGAATACGTAATTCAACTTCACCAACAATTTTGAGATCAGAGTGCATGAAGCTGTCGAGTGTGTGGCTAACAATCCCCTCCGAAGAGTTCTCTACTGGCACCACACCGTAGTCCACGGCTCCAGCTTCAACTTCGCGGAAAACCTGATCAATAGTAGACATGGGTCGAACCACAGAACTATGACCAAAATGTTTGAGCGAGGCCTGTTGGGTGAACGTACCTTCCGGCCCAAGATAAGCAACCGTTGTCGGTTTTTCCAGCGCCAGGCAGGCAGACATGATTTCACGGAAAAGTCTCGCTACTTCTTCATTGGATAGCGGGCCCGGATTATTTTCCATAATTCGGGTTAACACCTGGGCCTCACGCTCGGGGCGATAGAATATGACTTCATCACCCTCAGCCAGAGCTTCAGTTTTTACGCCGGCAACTTTCTGAGCACAACGAGCACGCTGGTTAACCAGATCCAGTATCCGGGAATCCAGCTCGTCAATCTGGTTGCGCAGCTCGTTGAGTTGCTTTTCGTTAGTCATCAGTCGCCGTTCCGTTGTTTTCGGCTTCAGGGGCTGCTGCGGCATCTGCCAAAGCATCAGCCTCGTTCTCGGCATCGCGCTCTTCAACACGTTCTACTGTAATTAAACGTTCTTCGGGCTTCAGGCGGATTACCCGCACTCCCTGCGTATTTCGGCTCAGAACGGAAATTTCATCGGTTTTGGTACGAACCAGCGTGCCACCATTGGTAATCAACATGACCTCATCGCCTTCAAACACTTGCACTGCACCAACCAGGGTGCCGTTGCGCTCAGAGGTTTGCATGGCGATCACACCAAGCCCACCGCGGCCCTTGACCGGGTAATCGTCAATCAGGGTTTGCTTGCCGTAGCCTTTTTCGCTAACCGTGAGGACCCTGCCACCATCTTCCGGAATAATGAGGGCAATGACTGAGTCTTTTTCCCCGATGCGAATACCGCGAACACCACGAGCGGTTCGCCCCATAGCCCGAACATCTTTTTCGTCAAAGCGTACAGCCTTGCCCGAATCGGCAAACATCATCACGGTAGATTCGCCGCTGGTAATGGCGGTTCCAACCAGATGATCATCTTCATCCAGCTCTACAGCGCGCAATCCGGTACTTCTTGGTCGCGCAAATGCAGAAAGCACTGTTTTCTTTACTGTGCCCCTGGCAGTCGCCATAAAGATAAAACGATCATCGCTATACTCACTTACCGGCAGGATATTAGTCACGCGCTCGTTATCATCCAATGGCAACAGGTTAATCATGGGGCGCCCACGACTTTGCCGGGAAGCCTCAGGAATCTGGTATACCTTCAACCAGTAGACCTTACCCATATCAGTAAAGCATAAAATTACGTCATGAGAACTGGCGACCAGCAGATGTTCAATCCAGTCTTCGTCTTTCAGGTTGGTGGCTGACTTGCCCATACCACCACGTCGCTGAGCCTGATAATCTGCCAATGGCTGGGTTTTGGCGTATCCCTGGCGTGACAGCGTAACCACACGGTCTTCCTCAGGTATCAGGTCTTCGTGGCTTAAATCAAGCTGGCTGGCAATAATTTCACTTCGGCGCTCATCACCATAAGCATCACGAATTTCAATCAATTCTTCACGAATAACCTGGGTTAGTGTTTCCGGATTGTCCAGAATTTCCAGATATTCAGTAATTGCCTCCAGTTTTTCCTGATACTCCTTGAGCAGTTTGTCGTGTTCAAGTCCCGTCAAACGGTGCAAGCGCAGTTCGAGAATCGCCTGGGCCTGATCGGGCGAAAGGTAGTAAAGGTCATCGCGCATGCCCATCTCAGCAGGAAGCCCTTCAGGACGGGATGCATCCGCCCCTGTCCGCGCCAACATTTCTGATACTTTCCCTGGTTCCCAACCCTGGGCCAGAAGCGCTTCTTTTGCTTCAGCCGGTGTTGGCGAAGCCTTGATCAGGGCAATCACTGGATCAATATTGGAAATGGCAACTGTCAACCCTTCCAGAATATGTCCACGCTCACGTGCCTTGCGCAGTAAATACAGGGTTCGCCGAGTAATAACTTCTCGGCGGTGTTTTAGAAATGCATCCAGAAGTTCGCGCAAATTCAGGGTTTTTGGCTGCTCATCAACCAGGGCGACTGTATTGATGCCAAACACCGTCTGCATCTGGGTCTGGGCATAGAGATTATTCAGCACCACTTCCCCTGACTCGCCGCGCTTCATTTCGATAACGATACGCAAGCCATCTTTGTCAGATTCGTCGCGCAGCTCAGCGATACCCTCAATTTTCTTGTCTTTTACCAGTTCGGCAATTTTTTCAATAAGGCGCGCCTTATTAACCTGGTAAGGAATTTCGTGAACGATAATGACGTCGCGGCTAGACTTATTGTCATAAATCACCTCTGCCTTCGATCGCACATGAATGCGGCCTCTCCCCGTTCGATACGCCTCGATAATTCCAGCTCGGCCATTAATAATTGCCGCAGTAGGGAAATCGGGGCCAGGAATATATTCCATCAATTCATCGATGGTGATTTCTGAATTATCAATAACAGCAAGGCAGCCGTTAATGACTTCGGTCAGGTTGTGTGGGGGGATATTCGTTGCCATGCCCACGGCGATACCAGATGAACCATTGATTAGAAGGTTGGGGACGCGGGTTGGCAGTACGCTTGGAATGCGCTCAGTGCCATCGTAGTTGTCGACAAAATCGACGGTTTCCTTATCGAGGTCTGCAAGTAATTCATGGGCTATTTTGGCCATGCGGATTTCGGTGTATCGCATGGCGGCTGCACTGTCACCGTCGATCGAGCCAAAGTTACCCTGGCCATCGACCAGCATGTATCGTAGAGAGAATTTTTGAGCCATACGCACGATGGTATCGTAGACTGCCGAGTCCCCGTGCGGGTGATATTTACCGATCACATCACCAACGACACGTGCGGATTTCTTGTAGGGCTTGTTCCAATCATTGCTGAGATCATTCATGGCGTGGAGCACCCGGCGATGTACTGGCTTCAAACCATCTCTAACATCAGGTAGCGCTCGTCCGATAATGACACTCATTGCATAGTCCAGATAGGACTGCTGCAACTCGTCTTCGATGTTGATTGAAAGAAGTTCTTTGGCTATTTCACCCATGTAACGGGAGTTCCTTAGATAATAAAATTGACTGACCTGCCAGCTATTTGCTGGTGATCTTTATACACGCTATAGCGCTTTTTTTAGCGAATCTACATCCTGGCAGACTTATTATTTTTCCTACTACTGAGACCGCAAGTTATCCGGAAAATTATAGCAAAGAACCACCCAAAAACGGAGCGGTTCGGGCACTTATTTGCCTATTTAAGCACCTCAGAGGCCAGATAAAATCCACTAAACATGATTGGTTGATGAACCAGGTAGATAATCAACCCATGACGGCCCGCAAATCTGACCCACCCGGGAACCCAAAACAGCATTCGGCTCAGCTCGACCCGGGCAGCAATGGCTCCAGCAGCGACTCCCAGAAACGTGACCCCCAGCCAGGGAACCAGCGGCACATAATCTTCAGTATTGGCCGGAAGCCAGCCGATGTAAGCAAATGGCCACTGATTGTGAATTGCTCCTGACCAGTAGAGCAGCAGAACCAAAAGACCGGCCCCAAGTGCTGCCAGAGGCACCGGCACGAATATCAGACCGATGATAGATGCCATGGCCAAAAAATGGAGAATCCCGAAATAAACCCAGGCCGCAGGAAACATATAAACCGACATCAATGTGATTGCTCCAGCGGCCAAAAGTAATTGCCCCAAACGAATACCAAATTTCTGCCAGCGAATCCCTTCCCCGTGGGCCAGTCTTAGACTGACCCCCATAGCAAAAATAAACAGCGTCAGAATCAAGTAGCGAAACGGCCACCAGTAAGCGCCATTGGGAACGTCCCAATCTACGTAACCGAAATAGCGAAGGTCATAACAGAAATGAAAAACCACCATGAGCACAATGGCCACGCCCCGCAAGTCGTCGACCCAGCGAATTCGCTGCATTTTTTGCTCCCCCCCCTGACAAAACAAAATACTAATGGCTTTTACCAATAAATGCGCGCGAAGGCAGCAGAGGGCCCATAACAAGAACGCTCTTGATACGCTAGAATGCGCACTCTTTTTTATACCTGCTCCCCTTTAGCCTCTGCGATTTTTTTCTCAGAATCTATTACTGATTAAATGTTCAAGTGCTTAACCAGTGATGCTTCTGGCGAGGCTGGCAACAAACCAAAAGAAAACCATGGATTTTTTTGACATCACCACCATTACTATCATGCTGACAGGTCTTTTTGCTTCAGCGTTTAGTGTCGCGTTTGGTTTTGGCGGTGTTTTTTTATTGATTGGCGGTATGACACTCGTACTACCGATAGAGTCAATTTTGCCGATACAGGCAGCAGGCATGATGGCGTCGCTGCTATCCCGAATGGCTTTATTACGCACACATATTGAATGGAGTTACGTAAAAACCTTTTTCATAGGCTGCGTGTTCGGAACTGTTTTGGGCGCATTACTCTATACCAATCTTCCAGCCAATACAGTAGCACTGGTTCTGGCCCTGGTCATGTTTTGGGCTGCCTGGGCACCAAGAGCATCGATCGGCATGCAGGTACCTTATGCAGATATCATCGTCGGAGGAATCCACGCATTTTTGTCCACGGCGTTTTCATTTGGAGGACTAATGCAGGCAGCTATTTTTCGCAAGAATTTCAATCGGCAACAGATAACAGCCACCATCGCTGCTTGCGCTTGCTCCATGACACTGGTCAAGGTCCCTTCTTACGCGAGTTTTGGCTTCGATTACCAGCCCTATATTGGCGTCATACTAGCCTGCTGGGTGATGGCGCCACTGGGCACATGGATCGGCCGCCACTTTCTCAACAAAATGCCTGAAATTGTTTTCCGGTACGGGTTCAAAGCGATACTGACGATTGTCGGCGCTAGGCTGGTTTGGATCGCCCTACAACCGTTTATACCAGCCTAATAGCGAATTACTTGATCCACACCTGCTTGGCATTGACAAATTCCCTGATGCCATGCGGACCAAGTTCACGTCCATAGCCTGACTGCTTGATACCCCCACTCGGAAGACGAGGGTCGGTTTTAACAATACCATTGATCGCCACCTGACCAGCATTTAGCTCCATCGCTGCTGCTTCCGCCACATCGGCGTTACCTGTCCAAATGCTGGAGCCAAGGCCATACTCCGTGTCATTGGCCAGCATCAAGGCGTCTTGCAAATCAGCCGCTTTTACTACTGACATCACAGGGCCGAATGTTTCTTCACGAAAACTGCACATATCCCGGGTAACTCCTTCCAACAGGGTTACCGGATAAAAATACCCCTCGCCCTGAGGTAATTCGCCTCCCAGCAAACAACGAGCACCGGCGCTGACTGTTTCTATTACCTGGCGGTGTAAATTCTGGCGCAAATCCTCGCGAGCAATTGGACCAATATCTGTCCCTTCCTGAAGAGGGTCACCGAGCTTCAGCCTGGCCATTCGCACCTGAAGAAGTTCAATAAACTGGTCATATACAGGGGCCTCAACAATAATACGCTTGGCAGCGATACAGGATTGTCCAGCATTGATAAAGCGGGAAAGAACAGCCACATCTGCTGCTGCTTCCAGATCTGCATCTTTCAAAATAATGCAGGGGTCAGAGCCCCCTAGCTCCAACACTGCGGGCTTTAACTCGCTTGCAGCCATGGCTGCTACTTTCCTGCCTCCCGCTGCCGAACCGGTAAAAGAAACCGCGGAAATATGCGGATGCCGGATAGCTGCCTCTACTTTTGGCGTTTCCAGCGGCAAATTTCGGAAAATGTCCGCAGGTGCATCTTTGAAGATCTCTTCAATAGCTGCTGCACAACCCGGCACATGCGGGTCGTGCTTCAGGACACAGGTATTACCCGCCATCAGAGCTGGAGCAAAAAATCGAGAGGCCAGCCATAGGGGTGCATTCCATGGAAGAATGCCAAGAACCGTACCCAATGGCTGATAGCACACGTAGCTAAGTGTGGCATCCGAGGGCAGTACTTCTTTGGTAAGATACTCTTCAGCATGTTCAGCGAAATGCTCGGCACACTTGGCCGCTTTTTCAACCTCGGGGCCACCTTCTTTTACCGGCTTGCCCATTTCCAGGGCCATCAATTCTGCCAGCTCGGATTTCTTTTCTCTCAGGCCTGCTGCAACACTGCGCAATACGTCGGCACGCTGGGCAAAACTGGTTTTTCTCCAAGGCTCATAAGCCGCGTGTGCTGCCGCTATAGTTGTGTCGGCGGCTTGTTCATCCAACGATGCAAGTTCGTGTAACTTGACTCCGTTAAAAGGATTGGTAGCAATCAACATGTGACCTCCTCAATGAGCAACTGAACTGTCTTGTCGGCGGATTTCTGTATCTTCAATGATACTTTTTTTATCAGCTTGTTTTGAGCTCTCCATATGTACCAGCTTGGCCGGCCCCTGATCCGGCTTGACCGTGAAATCCTGCTCCAGGGTAAAGAAAGACTCACAACCATTTTCAGTGATATAAATCGTGTCAGAAATACCACATGTCTTGTCGCCATCGACGCCCCACATCCAGGGAATGATGTGAAATGTCATCCCCTTTTCCAGCACCGCGGACTCCCCCTGCTTGAGACTGACGATATAGCCTTCATCCCAGGAAGGCGGAAAAGCAATACCGATAGAATAGCCAGACCGGGTCACCAGATTGGCACCGACCTTGTTATCGGAAATGATTTTGCGAATCATGTTATCGGCGTCCGATACTGTCATTCCGGGCTGTACGTGCTTATGCACCATTTTCAGCGCCTGTTTCATTCTTTCCTGTGCATGTGCCATGGAGTCACTGAGTTCACCCATGATTGCGGTACGCATCATGGCCGTGTGGTAACGACGATAACAACCGCCAACCTCAAGGAAAACATGTTCGCCGGGCTGTACCTTCCGCCCCTCCCAGGTGGCATGCCCAATCATGGTTCTGGGTCCCGAAGTCACATACGGCATCACCGCAGGCGGTTCGCCGCCAGCACGAAACATGGCATCACTGATGGCAGCACCAATGTCATTTTCGCTTACGCCTGCCTGGCAGGCCTCCAGACCAGCTTTCATGCCTGACTCAGTGGCTATAGCTGCCTTACGCATTACTTCAATCTCCAGATCGGATTTGCAGACCCGGCTGCGTTCGACAATACCAAAGCAGTCCAGCAATTGCCCCTCAGTCAGGCTGGTATGAATACGATCCTGTTGATATGCGGGAAAGAAATAGCTGTTTCGCTCATAACCAATGCGTTTGTTATCAAGGTTAGACAACCTAAGGGAGTCGATAAGCATCTGGATCGCATCGCCGGTATCGGAATAAGGCTGAGTTTGCTCCACCCATGTGCGCTGGATAACGTTTGACTCCTCCATTTGACGGGTAATCATAAAGGGCTCAGATTCCAGCGGAACCACCAGCGCCTGGAAAAATGAATACCCGGTTGTCTGATAGTCTGTCAGGTACATGATGTTTTCCGGGTCGGAAATAATCACCGCGTCCAGATGGCGCTTTGCTATGTTGCTGCGCAGCTCAGACAGTCGTCGTTCATACTCCTCGATCGGAAATGTCATATCATCGCGCTGTCTCATGCGGCCTCCATCACTTGCTCAGTGGATTCCACCAAAATTTTCAGCCCGGCAAACAAATCCTCGTCGGGGATGGTCAGTGGTGGAATCAATTTGATGACCCGGCCCCCGGTACCGCAGGCAGCAATAATCAGCCCCGATTTAAAACAGGTATCGACAATCGCCCTGCTTCGCTCACCACTGCCGGTATCCAGCCCAACAATCATTCCCCTACCACGGACTTCCAGATCATTGTGTTTCCGGGCAAGCTCCTGCATGGCGTCGATCATCAGTTTTCCCTTTCGCTGAACGTCAGACATTAATTCGTCGTCGTCAAAGTATGAAAGTGCTTCTTTGCCAGCGACAAAAGACAGGTTTTGCCCACGGAATGTGCCGGTATGCTCTCCCGGCTTCCAGTGCTTGTCGATTTCAGGCTTCACCAGGTTCATGGCGAGAGGTATTCCCATTCCACCAACGCCCTTTGCCAGACAGATCACATCCGGATCCAGCCCGGTATGGTCAAAACTAAAGAAAGAGCCCGTTCGCCCCATACCCACCTGGATTTCATCGACAATAATGAGGGATCCCAGCTCGCGGGCCAGCGCTTGCAGATCAAGCAGCCACTGCCGATTAGCCACATTGACTCCACCCTCAGCCTGAATAATCTCAATCAGAAAAGCCGCCGGGGGCAAATGGCCGCTGGACGTGTCGGCATAAAGGGCCCGCAATTCGTCAATAATGTCAGAGGGAGTTTTGGAGCCACTGTTCCCCAGCGGTTTATCACAACCGAAAGGAAAGTGACGCACGTTTTCCAGGGGAATGCCGGCAGCACCCCGGAATGCCTGATTGGCCGTGCAGGCAAGTGCTCCCAGAGTCATACCATGAAATCCGTGACTGAAAGCAACTATTTCACGTCTACCCGTGGCTCGCCGGGCGATTTTCAATGCCGCCTCGACAGAATTGGTCCCGGTTGGTCCCATAAACTGGAGCTTGTGAGGCATATCGCGCGGTTGCAAAATCGTATCGACAAATTTTTCGATAAATGCGCGCTTGGCTTTGGTATGCAGATCAAGACTATGTGTTACACCGTTATTCTGCATATACTCGATAACAGCGGTCTTCATTCGAGGGTTATTGTGCCCAAAATTGAGAACCCCCGCACCGGCAAAGAAATCAATATATTCCTTGCCGTTTTCGTCGGTTTGCCTGGAATTCTCGGCTTTATCAAATACCACAGGATAAACCCGGCAATAAGCCCGAATTTCAGATTCGCGTTCATCAAAAATTGTCATTAGACGTTACCTCTGAGTTTTCTATTCGGTGTTATGGAAGTTGCCCACCAACCAGGTGCGCATAAAGCTGAACAACCTTTGGAATGAGGCTGTCGTTAAAATCGTAGTAGGCACTGTGACAGGGAACCTGATGCCTGTGTTCCATATCATTTGACCCGATCAGTGCAAAGGCGCCGGGAACCTCTTGCAGATAATAGCTAAAGTCTTCAGACGCCATAATAGGTGTTGCTTTCTCGGTATCCAGCGAGTCCTCACCAAACAGTTTCTGCCAGCCCTCGCGAACCTGCCTGGCCTGCTGCGGATGGTTAATTGTGGCGTTATACCGGGGCTGAATATCCACCTCACATTCCACAGCATAGCTGTGCGCGGTGGCTTCGCTAATCTCGCGTATCAAACGGTTGATCAGATTGCCTGTTTCTCTATTCGACATGCGAATACTGCCGCCAATAATGGCTTTTTCGGGAATAATAGTCGGTCCGCTGGGTGCTTCTATCGAGGTCACACTCAATACCACAGTTTGCTGCGGCGGCAATCGACGACTGGCAATTTGTTGCAGGTTCAGTGTAATGGCGCTGGCAGCTAACACAGGATCGCGACAAAGCTCTGGCTGACTGGCGTGCCCCCCCTTTCCGTTAACTGTAATTGTGAACGTAGCATTGCCGCACATAACGATTCCGTCAGGACAGAGTAGTTTTCCAAATGGAATTGCCGGCCAATTATGCCAACCAAAAATCTGATCTATACCTTCCAGTGCGCCATCATTAATCATTTCCCGAGCGCCATGCCCTCCTTCTTCCGCTGGCTGAAAAAGGAGGGTGACCGGGCCAGGCAGTTCGAATTCATGAAGCTTTAACCAGTGCGCTGTGGCCATGAGGGTCGCCGTGTGGCCATCGTGCCCACAAGCATGCATGCAACCAGTGGTTTCAGAGGACCAATCTACACCGCTGGCTTCCTCTATGGGCAGCGCGTCCATATCGCCACGAAGGGCAATATGCGGAGTTTTTCCTGCATCCTTGGCATGAGGATTAATCTGGGCGACAGTGCCGGTTTTGGCGCATTCACGCCAGGGAATGGAGAGGTTTGATAGCTGTTTGCGAATAGATTCAGCTGTCCCTACCTCCTCCCAGCTTAACTCCGGAAGACGGTGCAACTCGCGTCGCAGGCTGGTCGCCTGGGCGATAATATCGTTCCAGTGTTCCGTCATATTGCTCCTGGATATTATTGAGGATACTGATAATCAACCAAATCAACCCTCTCCCGGACAACCTAACACAGGTGCAAGCTGGATGTCTTATCGCCTTCGTACAAATACATATAAGTAATTAAGCAAGTATGGTTCCAGCTTTCATGCTTCAAACAAATCGGAAAACATGTAAGCTTTCCGCCAATGCCAATGCTGGCATCCGGATTAATTTTGATCGCAATATGAGAACGGGTATGCACGAAGAAATCTCAACAGATGAATCGACACACAAACTCAAACTGAGACACTTGCTGCCAGAGGATTTCGTTTCCATGAAAGAAGTCATGGATCAGGTATATCCTGGCCTGGGAGCCTGGACAAAAAAACAATATCTATCGCAACTAAAGGTTTTTCCGGATGGACAAATCTGTATTGAAGACCACGGAGTTGTTGTCGCTGCCGCATTTTCTGTGATTGTCGATTACGATAAATTCGGAGACCAGCATACCTACGATCAGATTACCGGCGACTGTTATCTAACCACTCACGATCCCCAGGGCGATGTACTCTATGGTGTCGACGTTTTTGTATCAGCCGATTATCACGGCATGCGCTTGGGCAGACGCTTGTACGAAGCACGTAAAGAGCTGTGCCAAAACTTGAACCTCAAGGCCATTGTGGCCGGGGGACGCATTCCCAATTATCGGGACTATGTGAATGAGATGACTCCGCAACAATACATCGACAGAGTCAAGAACAAAGAGATCTACGATCCAATTTTGACCTTCCAGCTGTCCAATGAGTTTGAGGTCAAGCGAATCCTGAAGAACTATTTACCCGAGGACGAAGAATCCCACGGTTACGCGACTTTGCTGGAATGGACAAACCTCTATTACGACCCCGGCTCACCAAAATTAATCGGTGCCAAACCAACCAATGCCCGCCTTGGATTGGTGCAATGGCAAATGCGTACGACCAATTCAGTCGAAGAGCTCATGCAACAAGTCGAATTTTTTGTTGATGCCCTGTCCGACTACCAATGCGATGTCGCCGTATTCCCTGAGTTTTTCAACGCTCCGCTGATGGGGATAGAGCACCACGAAACCTCCTACGATGCCATTAAGGCACTGGCGGAATACAGTGCCGAAATCATCGAGGCCATTTCTGCCATGGCTGTCTCCTACAACATCAACATTATTGCCGGCTCAGTACCCGTTCTGGAAGAAGATGGCCTGATGAATATTGCTTACCTGTGTCGTCGCGACGGTACGGTTGACTCGCAGTACAAACTGCACCCGACGCCCCATGAAAAACGCGCCTGGATAATGCAGGGAGGCGATGAGCTAAAAACCTTTGACACCGACTTTGGAAAAATTGGCATCCTGATCTGTTACGACGTGGAGTTCCCGGAACTTGCCCGCATGCAGGCAGAAGAAGGCCTGCAAATTCTTATTGTGCCGTTTTGGACAGATACCAAAAACGGCTACTTGCGCGTACGCTGCTGTGCACAAGCCAGAGCTATAGAAAACGAATGTTATGTTGCTATCGCCGGCAGTGTCGGCAACTTGCCAAAAGTTGATGGTGCGGATATTCAGTACGCGCAATCTGCCGTATTTTCACCGTCTGATTTTAGTTTTCCCCACGATGCCATCATGGCGGAAACCACGCCCAATACCGAAATGACCTTGATTGTCGATCTGGATCTGGAAGTGTTAAATAAGCTACAGAATGAGGGCTCCGTCCGAAATTATCTGGATCGTCGGCGGGATCTCTACCGTATTGAATGGCTAAACAAATAAAAAATGAGGCTGATATGTACAAGGAATACAAAATTGAAATTGTTGCAGAAAGCGGTTGCGGCACTATTTTTCTGGGCGCATCAGGCCTACCGATAAAACGTTTGGAGGCTACACTTAACCAGGCGGCTGCCGAGGGCTGGCAAATGGTATTCCAGGTGATAGAACAAAAAAGATTCTGGTTATTTTGGACGCGCGAGACAGTTATTCTTACTCTTGGTCGCTAATCTTAATGAATTTCGCAAAAAAGTTTGCTTTGCACTTAATTGACCGTTACCAAAAAGGTGGTGGTGGTCGCGAGCGATTTCGTGTCGAATGTAATTTTCATCCAAGCTGTTCGGAGTACGCGCGCCAGGCCATACTGCAATACGGGATATTCAAGGGGGCGCGGCTTGCGATGAACCGCATCTCCAGATGCAATCAAACCGATTTGGTGAAGAGCATTCCCGACCCCCTCCCACACTTCTGTGAGAAACAGCCATGATTGAAGCCTGGACCCTGCGGGATGACCAAGTTCGTGAACGGGAAGAAGAATTCCGGCAGAAGCTGCGTGATCTAAGTGACAAGGAACGTGCGAACTTCTATCGAATTTATAATAAAAAACTACGTGATCCGGATACCTATGCCGTACTCAATTGGCTATTTCTGACGGGAATGCATCACTTTTATCTGTGTCGGTGGGTGCGTGCCCTGATCAACCTTTGCGTCATGGTCAGCGGTATTTCCCTGCTTTTCAGCGAGCATGCCCAAGTTGGTTTCTGGATGATTATCGCCATACTGGCGATTGAGTTGCCAGCCCTGTTTAGAAGCCAGATTATTGTAGCGGATTACAACTTGAAACAAGGCGAGCAGGCTCTGGCTCAGATACCAAGCCATGCATCAAGCTAGCAATAAAAAGGGCCTAATGGCCCTTTTTAAAGTGGGTTTTCAGCAGCAAACTACTATTATCAAAGCGGCTTGATATTCACGTTGCGAAATTTGACGATGCCGCTTCCATATTGCAGTGCAATAGGGCCACTGGCATAGGTGCTATCGCTGCCTTCAGCTGTAAGAATACCGTTGATACGCGCTTCCATATGCTCGCCTTCCACTCGTATTTCATAGGTATTCCAGCGACCACCGGTGTGCAGAGTCGCCAGTATCGGTGCCACGCCCACAATGCCACCCGTGCGGTATGTGGGATCTGGGCGTTGATCAAAAATATTCACTTCATAGCAGGTTGAATCGTTGATGTTTTGCGGCTCGGCACAGCGGATAAATACACCACTGTTGGCGGGATCATCCACCCAGAACTCCAGTGTCATCAGGAAATCATCGTAGTACTCACCTGTGACCAGATAAGTAGTGTCGCCTTCATCCGCAATAAGCACACCCTCTCTAACACGCCATTCGGCGTCGCCAACCTTGTTCCAGCCTTCCAGATCAACGCCATTAAACAAGGCAACCCGTGCGCCTTGTGCAATGGCCATGCCAGAAACCAGCATTGAAAGAAAAATAACAGTCGTTTTTATTGTTTTCATACACTTTCCCAAAAAAAATTGCTCACTTTCCATGGCCGTGATCAGCAAGCCAAATCAAAACCCGCGCCACGCCAGCACCTCAAGGGTACCGGTACTTTAAATTAGATCTTACGTCCCTTGGCTGCCGCGATTCTCATGCGCAATGCGTTCAGCTTGATAAAACCTTCAGCATCCGCTTGATTGTAAGCACCTTCATCCTCATCAAAGGTCGCAATACGCTCGTCGAATAGGCTGTCGTCTGACTTGCGGCCGACCACAGTTACGCTACCCTTATAAAGCTTCAGTCGAACCGTTCCGTTAACCGATTCCTGCGACTGGTCAATGGCACTTTGCAGCATCTTGCGCTCAGGCGACCACCAGTAGCCGTTGTAAATCAGCTCTGCGTATTTGGGCATAAGCTCGTCTTTGAGGTGCGCCACTTCGCGGTCCAGCGTCAGGGACTCAATAGCGCGATGCGCTGGCAACAGAATAGTGCCGCCAGGGGTTTCGTAGCAGCCACGAGACTTCATGCCCACATAACGGTTTTCGACAATATCCAGTCGACCAATACCATTGTCTCCACCCAGCTTGTTCAGGCGTTCAAGCATGGTTGCCGGAGATAGATTTTCGCCATCCAGTGTCACAGGATCGCCATTGGCAAAACCAATCTCAATATAGGTTGGCTTATTCGGTGCATTTTCCGGAGACACACTCCAGCGCCACATATCTTCCTCGGCCTCGGCCCAGGGATCTTCCAGAATCCCGCCCTCATAAGAGATATGCAGCAGGTTGGCATCCATCGAGTAAGGCGATTTTTTCTTGGCACTGGAAAAATCGACGGGGATATTGCGCTCTTCACAATACTTCATCAAGGTATCACGCGAGGTCAGGTTCCATTCACGCCAAGGAGCAATGATACGAATACCCGGCTTGAGAGCATAGGCGCCAAGCTCAAAACGCACCTGATCATTCCCCTTCCCGGTAGCGCCATGTGAAATCGCATCTGCACCCGTTTCGCTGGCAATTTCAACCAGGCGCTTGGCAATCAACGGCCTGGCAATTGATGTGCCCAGAAGATATTCCCCTTCATAGATCGCATTGGCACGAAACATGGGAAACACATAATTGGCCACGTAGTCTTCGCGAAGGTCTTCAATGTAGATTTCCTTAACCCCCAACGCCTTTGCTTTGGTTCGCGCTGGCTCTACCTCTTCACCCTGCCCAATATCAGCGGTGAAAGTAACGACTTCAGCTTGATATTCGTCCTGCAACCAGCGAACGATCACCGACGTATCCAGGCCACCGGAATATGCGAGTACTACTTTGTCGACTGACGCCATCTGCTTCGCCTCAAAATATTTGTAAAAAAGGTTTGTTCGCCAAGAGCGAAATGGCCGCGCATTTTATCGACTGAGCTGCAAAGTATCCAGTCAAAACCCGCGTGGATACGTTCAAACGGATAGCTTTAATGAACTCTATGACTAGATTTTAGTTACTGAAATTCGAGGCGGTTTTGGATAGAATGCGCGGCA
>Ga0222652_1000233_pt1 | contig 27070 bp, 27 predicted proteins | sample AntAcemetagen371_FD_179803 | JGI IMG/M metagenome (GOLD analysis project Ga0222652, IMG submission 179803) | Saline water microbial communities from Ace Lake, Antarctica - #371 | ecosystem: Environmental > Aquatic > Non-marine Saline and Alkaline > Saline | place: Antarctica: Ace Lake... | reverse complement strand
GGACATACATCATCACCGTCAGGCGGATAACCTCGGGCGATGAGTTGAAATAACGAAATGGGTTTCTCATCCAACGACGCTACGGAACGAACCCACTCGCCTCAAGCCAATTTCGTCTGACAGTGCCCGGCGATGTCATAGTCGAGACCGAGTACAAAGCTGGCAGCCGTCAGGCAGAATAAAATGACGTCGACCTGTGCCGCCGCCAGTAGTTCTGATTGCCGGATCACGTCTTGATCTTGGCCGGATAGGCCCTCGTTGTTCACCGTTGTCATGGCGACGCGGGCGAAATGCGTGCTTACCGACGCTGGCATCACCGAATAATATTCCGGCTCGATATTAGCGTTGGATGACGGAATCAGCAGGCCCACTCGATGCTTGATCAAACTCGGTGTCGCCATTGAAGAATCCGCCTCAGTTATATCGGTGTCGACAGCATGTGCGGGATCGACCAATTGTCGACGATCACCGTCTTGGTGCGGAACTTCGGCCCGTCGTCGGCGAACACCACTTCATCGACATAGGTGCCAAAGCTAAAGAGGCTGCCATTGCCCTCGTTATTGGCCTGATACATGACGTAGTTGGCCTCGACCGCGTAGCCGTCACCGGCTTTGCCTTTAATGCGCACATTGCTGATCAGGTGCTTGTCGGTGTGGATGCTGTATTCGTTGGCTTGGCGCAGCGAAACGATGCGGTCGCGCAGCATATCCTTGTTCTCGCATAGTATCAGGGTCACCGGCAGGCCAAGCTCGACGTTCTCGCGTGGCACGATCTGGTAGACGCAGTCTTCGGCGAACAGTTCAAGCCAGTCCTCCAGCCGGTCGGCGTCGAGGTGAGCGCCATAATCGGCGAACAAATCGTCGATTGCCAAGCGAGCTTCAACGGCAATCACCGCACCGCCCCTTCTGGCTCGATGTCCATCAGTTCCGCGTAATACGACCAGAAGCCGCGGATCGGCACATCGTTGACCCGGTAGGCACGGTCGGAGATTTCACCCTTGCCACCCACTTCGACCACCGTAGTTGCATCGGGCGGTTCGTTGCGGCTGGCCTTGTGGGCAATCTCTATCGCTTCGGCGTCTTCCATGGACACCAAGCCGCCGGGGCCAAACAAGTTGAGCTGGCGCAACCGGTGGTCTGTCATATCCTGATCGTCGTCGGCGTAGCCAAAATAGGTCCAGATCAGATCGAACGCGTCTATGCCCTTGGGTTGGATTTGCCGCGTCGCCAACGAATTGTTGAGCTGCTGGAACGCAGCGTTGGGGAACATCGTCGAGATCGCCAGATTGCGGTCGTCGTCGTACTCCTGCCGGAATTCGAGTAGCCGCGGATCGAGCAGGGTCAACTTGTCGCTGTTGAGCTGTTGGTCGCCATACGCTTCCTTGGCGTCGGCGTCGCTGTCGGAACCGGCATGCGCATAGGTGAGGTTGTGGCGGTGGCGTGCATCCATCTCGACGCCGCCCTTCTGGGTGGCCCGATCGAGCCCGAAGGTCACGAGAAATTCATGCAATAAACTGGCGTGGTAAGTGTCGCGCAGATTCTCCAGATAGAGCTTCCAGTTGCCATGGATTCGCTGGCGCTGGTAACCGAGGACGCGCAACGGCTTGCACATCAGGCGACTTATATGGCCGCACATCATCGGTCCCAGATAGTCTTCGATCGGCTCGGTCGTTTGCGAGAAACTTCCGAAGACGATTCCCTTGTAACAGGCCACGCGCAGGCACTGTAGCCCGTGCTCGGATTTATCGAAATCCTCGTCCATTCCGCCTTCGCCGCGGATGCCCCGTTGGAACGGTATGCCGATCAGTTTGCCGGTCAGGTCGTAACTCCAGCGATGGTAGATGCAGGTGTGCACCTTGGTGTTGCCGTGTGTGTGGCGGCATACGGCGGCGCCACGGTGGGCGCAGCGGTTGACCACCGCATGGACCGAACCATCACGGTCACGGCTGACGAGAACCGGCGTGTCGCCGACCCAGGTAGTGCGAAAGTCGCCAGGTTCGGGCATTTCGGCCTCGAGGCATAAATACGACCAGGTCGGCCCGCGGAAGATGAGGTCTTGTTCGCGGGCGTAGACATCGGGGTCATGGTAGAGCCAGTAAGGGATGCGCGAATAATCGCTACGTTGCCACTCTACGTTTATCGACATCGGCTCCTCCTTATTCGCAGCACTTCCCGCACTGCCCGGCTATTCCGTCAGTACCGATAGGCTCGCCGGCTGCCAGGCCAGATTGACCCTGTTGCCTTCGCCGATCAGGCGTGCGGCGTCCGAGTTGGAGACGTCGGAAGTGAGTACTACACCGTCATCGGTCCGGGTCTCGAAGCGGAACATGCCACCCAAATACATTTTCTCTGTCACCGTCGCCAAACATCCAGTTCCGTCGGGTGACCCAGGGTCGTTGCCCAACGCTACGTCTTCGAACCGCAAAGCGATCGATACCGGTTGATCTAACGCCAATCCGGCGGGGGCGTTGCAAAGGAAGGTCAGGCTACCGCACGCGATCAAACATTGTCCGTTATCCGAAATGGACGAGACGCGACCATCAAACACATTGGTGTGCCCGACAAAATCGGCGACGAAGCGAGTTCGTGGCGCCTCGTAGATATCCTCTGGCGTACCGACTTGTAGAATATGGCCCTGATCCATCACCGCGATACGGTCGGACATGGCCATTGCTTCGCCCTGATCGTGGGTGACAAAGATAAATGTGTTGCCGAGCGATTTATGCAAACGCCTCAACTCGTCCTGCATCTGCAGACGAAGCTGTAAGTCCAGCGCGCCCAATGGCTCATCGAGCAGCAAAACTGACGGATCGTTGATCAGCGCGCGCGCCATGGCGACCCGCTGTTTCTGGCCGCCACTCAATTGGTCGATTTTGCGCTCGCCATATCCTTCGAGGCGAACCAGCTCAAGCGCCTGATGTACTTTTGGGACGATCACATCGGCGTTCAAGCGTTTCATTTTTAGCCCAAAGGCAACATTGTCGAGCACATTCATATGGGGAAACAGTGCCAAATGCTGAAAGATCATATTGGTACTGCGCGCGTAAGGCGGCGCTCCAAATGTATCGATACCATCGATTAGAATTTGACCTTCGCTGGGCGTTTCAAAACCGCCGATCATGCGTAAGAGGGTGGTTTTGCCGCAACCAGACGGGCCGAGCAGTGAAAAGAACTCACCTCGGCGGATTTCCAACGACACATTTTCGAGCGCCGTTACCTCGCCGAACCATTTGGAGACATCACGAATTTCCACCGCGGTATCATCGGTGGTTATGCTTGGCGCGGGTACAGTAGTGCTTGGTGTTGCGGTGCTGGAAACTGGGTTGCTCACCTATTTGCCCTCGTCCGAAATAGTATTGTGAAACACCATGGTGGCCATGGCATTGAGCCACGGCCACCGTAGCGATAAGGCCGGTCAAGCGGTCTTGATAATGTTCCAGGACTCGACCCATTTATCGATATTGGCCGGGAAGTTGAGCCCATAAAGCTTGACCCCGCGATCAACCAGATCGAAGCCAAGCTTGCGCTTGTCCGCCGCGCTGAACAGGGCAGCAACCTCGGCCGACGTCGACGGATAATTTGTCACTTCGGTCAGCTTCTGGCCGTATTCCTTGGACAACATGGCGTTGATGACTGCTTCTGCATTTTCTGCGTTCGGCGAATCCTTAGGCACGAAACCGGCTTGGTTCCACGTCAGTAAGCCGTCGGTTGGCCAGTTGTTGGTGACGTTCAGGCCCTGTTTTTGCAAAACTGCCCGCATGGCGATCCATCCATACATGGCCCAGACCTCACCCGAAGAAACCAGATTTACCGCTTCGCCGAACTTGGTCCACATGGTCCGGACGTTCTTCTTGCGGTCGATCAGATAGGCGGTGATGTCTTTAAGATCGTTGTCGTCCATCGTAACCGGGTCGGGGTGGCCGCGATGCAATGCCGCCGCCATAATCATGCCGTGAGCGTCATCGCGCCAGGCGATACGGCCTTTGTACTTATCGTCGAACAGAACACCCCAAGACTGGGTCAGCGGGTCCTCAGTCGGAATTTTATCAGCGTTGTAGACCACCGAATCATACCCCCAAACGACGGGGATCATGTAGGTCTTGCCAGCCCGGGTGACGATATCGTTTTGAAACAACGGCATCAGGTTCTTGGCATTTGGAATTTTGCTCATGTCGAGCGCGTGGAGGCGTTCGTCGCCGTCTTTCTCCCCCAATGCCGGGCCCTTCACGAACTGGGTCAGGCTGACCATCATGTCGTAGTTTTTGGTGCCGCCCGGTGCCATTAACTTGGCCAGCGTATCGACCGGCGATACGTAGGGCGCATTCTCTACGGTGACACCGGACAATTGCTCGACGATTGGACGTGCCGCATCAGGCATGAAAACACCGGGCATAATTGCAACGACCTTCTTCGACTGCGCGAAGGCCGAGTTGAACGGTAGCGAGCTAGCTGCAAGGCCACCGAGGCCAGCTACACCCGCACCATTTAGAAAGGTGCGGCGATCGGTGCCAATCTCATTGATGTAACGGGATATGTCAGAAATAGACTTCTTCATATTGGTTCTCCCATAAAGGTTGTTTGGTTATCTCTACGCACACAAATTCCTTCATCTCGCGGCTCAGATTTACGTCGGCGCACTCTTCGAGGCGCGCCGCATAAAATAGAATCCGATGAGCGAGCTAAAAATCGAAATCACGATGATAAGCACTGCCATCGCGGGCAATTCGGGGGCCAGTTCGTCGACGATAAGCCCCCAGAACTGAACTGGTATGGTGCGGTCGAACCCGCTGACGAATATGGTTCGGATGAACTCGTCAAACGACAGGCTGAACGAGAACAAGGCGGTGGCAATCACACCGGGCCGAATGATCGGGAATACGATTCGGGTAAATATTTCCCAGGGTTTTGCGCCGAGATCCATCGCCGCTTCCTCGAGTGCCCGGTCAAACCCGTGCAAGCGTGGGAACAGCGTGAGGAAAGCAAACGGCAGCACCCAATTGACGTGGGCGACCAAAACCGTGGTCCATAGCGAAGAGCGGATCCCCGAAAAACCAAAGAAAATCAACAGGACGATACCGCCGATGATTCCCGGAATAATAATTGGCACCAGAATTAGATAGAGGACGATCGGTTTTCCGCGGAACTGATGGCGGAATCCCATCGCCAGCGACAGCGCCAGCGTTGTTGCGATCGCGGCGGCCAGAAAACCGACACCGAGGCTGTTGCCCAGCGCTTTCAGCAGCGCCGGGCTTTCGAACACGACTTCGTACCAACGGACCGTGAATCCCTGAAACGGGAAGCCGACGATTTCTGAATCGTTGAACGACAGCAGCACGATCATCAGCAAAGGGCCGTACAGGAAGGTGTAGAAGGCGCCCGCGTAGATCCACAGCGCGGAGAGGTAACCACCATAGGGCCGATGGCGGCGCTCTGGTTTGCGGGCGTGGGGTTTGGCGATATTTGCCTTTCCGGCGGCGATCGATGTCATAGCGCTAGCTATTCCTCCCGCCGGTGAAGACATGTTGAACGCCGATCCAGCGCGAACTGATTAGTAGGAGCACCAAAACGATCGTAACTAGGCTTATCGACAAGGCCGAGCCAAACGCCCAGTTGTTGTTTGCTAGGAACTGGCTGGCAATCACGTTGCCGTACATGATACCCGATGGGCCGCCGAGCAGTTGTGGCGTAACGAAGGCACTGATCGACAACAGGAACACCATGATGCAGCCCGACAGCACTCCGGGCCAGCTGAGCGGCAGGATCACTCGCCGGAACACCGCCGCCGGCCGCGCGCCAAGGTCAGTCGCCGCCTCTACCAGAGCGGGGTCGATCTTCTCTAGCGAAAGATAGATCGGCAGCGTCATGAACAGGGTGTAGACATAGACCAATCCTAAGAACACGGCGCCTTCATTGAACAGCAACCAGTCGATCGGCTGGTCGATAATTCCCAGTGCCTGCAGAGCGTTATTTATTGCGCCATTGCGGCCGAGGATCGGCAACCAAACGAAGGCGCGTATGACATAGCTGGTCCAGAACGGCAGGAACATCAGCAGAACAAAGAACGCCTTTTGCATGCCTTGGAGACGCGACAGCAGGTAGGCCACGGGATAGGAAATTACGACCGTGATTGCCGTGGTCATGATGGCGATGCGAAGGGTCTTAAACAGCTGATCGCGGTACAACTCAGTGACCAGCACCCGGGCATAATTGTCGAACGAAAAATCGGGTCTGGTCCCATAAATCGTCGAGGTCCAAAACGACATCATCAGCATGAAGGCCAGTGGCGCCAGACCAAAAATGAGCAGCCATAAAACGCCCGGGCCAAGCAACCAAAACGGCTTTCCGATCGGCTTGATTCCGCCGTCTTTCACTTTTTTGCGCCGCGACGTGGTCGCCGGTACGCGGTCTGGGGTGACTGCCGTCACGACATAGAGCTCCGCAAGGCCTCAGTAGCGGCAAGATTGACTTCCATGCGAGCCGGATCGATGACCACGCCGAAATCTATTTCGGCCTGTTCGATCGAGACATAGCCTTGCTCGACATCCGCAAGCACCCGCTCGGGTTCGCGTGTGCGCGGGTCGCCGTACCCGCCGCCGCCGCTCAAAACGAATCGGACCCGGTCGCCCGGCGCCAGGCGGCGGTAGATGCCATGATCGACGGGCTCGTTATTGGCCCACATGCCGCTACCGCGGCCATTTTTTCCGCCACTCCGTCCGAATACCGGAAAAGTGCCATCCTCGGTGCGTCCGCTGAGACGCACTGAACTTTCGACGTCCCGCGACAATTCGGTACCGCCGTCGAGGATGCAGAATTCGACCTCTTGTCCGAGCCCGCCGCGGTTGTGGCCTGGGCCGCCGGAATCAGCACGCAGCTCCTTACGCACATAGTACATGCGAGCTTCGTTCTCAGTGACCTCGACGGGAATGTTGCGGGTGTTATTGGGGAAACACAGACATGAATAGCCGTCGAATCGCGCGCTGGCGCCAAACCCGCCGCTATGTTGGGCGATCGCCATAAATGAACGCTCATCGGCATTACGGCCGTGCAAATAGACTTCATTTGCCGGCGAGCCACCATTCGACGCCAAGATGGTCTCGGGCATAATGCTTTCCATCGCCGCGAACACGATCTCCGGGAACAGATGCGAGATCATTGTACGGCCCCAGGTCGCCGCCGGTGGACGCGAGTTTACGATGGTGCCCTCCGGCGCGATGACCTTGATCGGGCGCAATCCGCCATCGTTGTTGGGCACATAGGGGTCGAGCGCCAGTTTTATGGGGTAAGCAGTATAGGACCGGGTCATATTGTAGGAACAATTAATCGCCGCACCGACTTCACCTGATGATCCGGTGTAGTCGATGGTCACCTCATCGCCGGCTATGGTGACCAGGGTCTTTATTTCGATCTCATCATCGCAGCCGGGAATTTTCGGCAGCCTTACATCGTTGCGATAGGCGCCATCGGGCAGCGCGGCGATTTTGCTGCGCAGGCTCGACTCCGTACGCTCGATAACCTCCGCGGCGAGCTCTTCCAACCCGTCCAGACCGTATTCGTCAAGCATTGCATTGAGGCCGCGTGTGCACACATTGTTGGCGACCAATTGAGCACGTACGTCGCCCAGAACCTTATCAGGTACACGGATATTGGCACGCATGAACTCGAACACAGTCTCATTGAGTTGGCCGGCGTCGAACAATTTGAGGATCGGGATTTTTAATCCCTCTTCGTACATGTCTTTCGATTCCAGCGTCGACATGCGTCCGCCCATATCCAAATGATGGACGATGCACAAAGTGTAGCCAACGATGCGGTCGTGGTGGAAGATCGGCGAGGCGATGGAGATATCAATGAGGTGTCCACTGGCGATCCACGGGTCGTTGGTGATGATTGCGTCGCCCGGCTTCAAGGTTTCCGGCGGATGCTTTTTTAGAAAATTACGCATGACTTCGGGCACGATGCCCAGGAATCCGGCGGTGGTCACCGTGGAATGGGAGAGCATTTGCGCGTTGGTGTCGAACAACGCACAGCAGAAATCGTGATACTCCTTGACCGAGGGCGTGTAGGCGGTACGCATCAATCCGATCGCCGCTTCGTCGACGATGGTGATGAGGCGATTCCAGAGAATTTGGATGGTGACCGGATCAAGCTGCATGGCCTAGCCACCTCCAATAGTGACGGTATCCGGCACGGTGCCGGTCTCGCCGGTGACCGCGGCGGCTGTTGTCGCCAGATCAACCACGAGGCAGCCGAATTCATTGACGCTCAATCGGTCTCCAGTCCCGATAACTGTGGTCGATTCCCGTTCCTCGACGATCGCCGGACCAACGATTTCTTGGCCGATTTGCAACTGTGTCCGCTCATAGACCGACGCCAACTCCATGCCCGCCTGGGTGGACACATAAATCTCGCGTGACGCCTTGGGCGCGGCATCGGCTGTCGCGCTGGGGCGCGCGATATTGAGCTGCGGCGCCGGCTGGCTGACATGAACCCGCACGCTCGCCAGTTCGACCGGATTGTCGTCGTCGACCTTGCCGTACAACTCGTTATACGCAGCCACGAAGCGGGCTTCCCAGTCGGATTTCACGTCAGGATCGTTGCACGGTCCCTCGATGTCTATTTCCAGCGGATGGTCCTGTCCTGAATAGCGGAGATCGACGCTGCGGCGAACCAGCACCGGTGCGCCATCAGGCATGAGTGAACTGGCTTCGTCTTCGAGCTCACAGAACGCGGCCTCGATAGCATCGAGGTCGAGCGCATTGACGATTTGGCGAACAGCCCGGCTGCGTTCAAACGCAACCGGCGCGGCCAATAGGCCGAGCGATGACATCACGCCAGAGAACGGCGGAACGATGACCTGCGGACACCCCAGTTTGCGAGCTAGACCGACCGCATGAACCGGGCCAGCACCACCGAAGGCGACCAAGGACAATTTCGACGGTGCCTGACCTTTTTCCGCAACATACATACGTGCCGCCGACGCCATATTCTCATTGACCAACTCATGCACGCCGGCAGCTGCCTCGATTGGCGTCAGGCCAATCACACCGGCCAGAGTGTCGCCCAGAACGCCCTGCGCCGCAGCGCTACTAAGACGCATCTGGCCGCCAAGGAAATAGTCCGGATTGAGGTAGCCCAGCAGCAGATCGGCATCGGTGACGGTCGGCGACGTGCCGCCCAAGTCATAGCTTGCTGGACCGGGGTCGGAGCCGGCGCTGTCGGGCCCGACTTGCAACAATCCCAGATCGTTCACCCGCGCGATACTGCCGCCACCTGCGCCAATCTCGAGCAGATCGTAGACCGGCACCGCCGCAGGCAGACCGCTGCCCGCCTTGAACCGGTGGACCCGATCAACCTCGAAGGTGCGGGTGCGCGCCGCGCGGCCGTCTTCGATGATGCACAATTTGGCAGTGGTGCCACCCATATCGAAGGACAGCATGTGATTGATGCCCATCAAACGGCCGAAGTAGGACGCGGCTTCAACGCCGGCGGCAGGTCCTGACTCTACAATCTGCACAGGTACACGCTTTGCTGTGTCGGCAGTTGCGGCACCGCCATTCGACAGCATGACAAAGAGCCGGTTCGCGTAACCACGCTGTTTCAGGCCGTCGGACAGTTTATCCAAATAGCCTTCCGCGACACCCTTCACATAGGCGTCAATCACTGTGGTCGAGGTACGTTCGTATTCCTTGGGCTCGGGATGGACTTCGTGGGACAGGGATACCGGGACCCCGGGCAACTCCTCCCGCATTATCTCCGCTGCGCGTTTTTCATGGCTACCGTCGCGGTAGGAATGCAGAAATGACACGGCGACAGCTTCGACTCCGGCAGCTCGAAATTTCGCAGCCGCGTCCCGCACATCCGCTTCGTTCAACGGTTCCAAAATTGTTCCGTTGGCGAGTATGCGTTCGCGCACGCCCAAGCGTAAACGTCGTGGCACCATGGGCTCGGGCAAGCGGATGAACATGTCGAAGATATCGTAGCGGACCTCGCGGGCTAGCTCGAGAATGTCGCGGAACCCCTCAGTGGTCAGCAACCCAGTCTTAGCGCCCTTGCGCTCGAGGATGACATTTGTGATCAGCGTCGTGGCGTGGATCACTTCTTTGGTTTGCGGCAATAAATTGTCGATGGCTTCGGACAGGCCATCGATACCACGCAACACGGTTTCCTCTGGTGCCTTCGCCGACGTCAGCATCTTCTCCACTCGGATCTCGCCCGTGGAGTCATCAACAATAGCGAAGTCGGTAAAAGTACCCCCGATATCAACGCCGAGACGGTATGCCGTCGTCATTTATAGTCCCTCATGGTTTGCGATTGCCGCGGGGAATCGCGCCATTTTGATCGCGCGAACTTCTATTCGGTTGAAACTCTAACAACGGAAATCTTATCCAGACAAGTGGTTCTCTTGTGCAGAACTATAACTAATATGAAAATGCTTCGGCCGAGCTCATAGAAGAACAGTTCTAAAAATGGCGATTAATCCACGCCAAACAGCATGAAACCTCTAAATATGCGCACTACTTTGAATTTATTATTCCTCCGCCATCTGCCGGCGAAGCAGCCCACTTGTCCGGATGATTGACTTTAAGCAACAGTAAGATTTATGGTGAACGTTGTAATTTCGCGCTCGCATTGCCGTACTAAAAAACTCGCAATGGGCCCGCGAACGATAATTATGCGCAGTAAAAAATAATGAAACCGCACGACATTGCCGAAACACTGGGACGATATCCCACCGCGACGATCTATGAAGCGGCAGGTAAATGCGGCGATATGGGACCCGACATCCGACAGATCGTTGCTGGGGTATCCTTCTCGGGAATTGCCTACACGGTACGGACCTTTCCCAGCGATACCACCGCCGTTATCCGCGCGCTCGATGACGCACCGGCGGGCTCGGTGTTGATGATTGATGCGGGCGGCACCGACCGGGCAGCAGTGTGGGGGGGCACCTCGTCTTTGGTCTGCAGCCTGCGCGGCCTCGCCGGATGCGTGACCAATGGCTGCGTACGTGACATCGACGCTGTGACGGCGGCCGGGGTTGCCGTGTATGCGGCGGGGATCGCGCCGCGTGGCACCCTGAAAAACCATGAGGGATGGCGCAGCGTTCCGGTATCGATTGGCGGTGTTACCGTTTCACCGGGCGATTACGTGATCGGCGACAGCGACGGTGTTGTCGTTGTTCCGGCCGCTGTCGGGGCGGCATTGTGCGCGAGCACTGAAGAACAGTTTCAAAAAGAAGAGACGCGCGACGCGCGGGTGCGCAACGGCGAATCATTAGCGAGCATAATTGGCCTCGCTCCCTTGGAGTAACGGCAAATGGGCAAAACCATCTCCGAGAAAATCCTATCGCGAGTGACCGGTAGCGATGTTTCGGCTGGCGACATTATCTATCCGGAGCCCGAACTGGTGACGGTCCATGATTGGTACGTGACCAATTTCGACAAGGCGCTGCAAGAGCTTGGCGTCGACCGCCTCTATAACCCCGATATTCTCGTCATCTCCACCGATCATGAACCGGTCGCCGTAAGCCTCCAGGCAGCGGAACGGCAGAAGCAGGTTCGCGAGATCGTCAAAAAATATGGCATCACGCATTTCTACGATGCCGGCCGCGGCGGCCACGGCCATGTGTTCCCGATCGAAATGGGCTTCGTCAAACCAGGTATGTTTGTCGAAGCCTACGATGTGCATGTCACCAATTTCGGCGCTGTCGGCGCGCTGGCCATTCCGGTGCTGATCGAAATCACCGAGGTATTGGCCTGTGGCTCGGTGTGGTTGCGCGCACCCGACACGGTACGCGTCAACCTGACCGGCGCGTTATCGCCGGGGACCAGTATTCGCGACGTGGCGCAGAAGCTGATCTGCGATCTCGGTGCTGCCCGAGTCGACTATTCCGTCGTGGAATTCGGCGGACCGGCGTTGGCCTCAATTGATATCGCCGGGCGTCATACCTTGTGCAACACGCCGATCGAAGTCGGCGTTAAATCGGCGTTGATCGAACCGGACCAATCGACCCTCGACTACTTGAGCGGGCGCGTCGACGGCCCGATCGAGCTGATCGCCAGCGACCCCGATGCGGTCTTCCGCGAAGTGATCGACTACGACCTTGATGTCATGGAGCCGCAAATCGCCGTGCCGCCGACGCCCGATTGTGTGGTCGGGGTGTCCCAGGTTGTCGGCCAGCCGGTGCATCACGCCTTTATCGGATCATGTGCGGCGGCCAATCTCAGTGACCTACAGGCCGCAGCTGAAATACTGCGCGGGCATAAAATCCATCCCGACGTTCGCTTCATCATTACGCCAGGCACTCAGGAGATCATGGCCGCGGCGGAAGATGAAGGTTTGCTGCGGCTGTTCGCGGAGGCCGGCGCCATGATCACTCAACCGGGTTGCGGCCCGTGCGCCGGTGGGCGCATCGGAGGCGTGGCCAACGGAGAGACCTCGATCAATACCGGCACCCGCAACGATTATGGCCGTCTGGGGGCGCCGGATGCGGAGATTTATCTCGGTAGCGCGGCGACCGTCATGGCGTCGGCGGTGACCGGAATGATCACCGATCCACGGGATTTTCTTAACTAGTGGGCGCCGGCAATAGGAAGCAGAAATGAACTGGATCTACAAAGGCAAGTGCTGGAAATTCGGCGACAATCTGGGCATCGACGGCGATGTCATGCCGCTACGGTTTGCGCTTGAGCGCGAGCTCGATCCTGAGGTTTTGAAACCTTATCTGATGGCCGGCGTCGATCCCGACTTCCCGAACAAGGTCTCGCCCGGTGACATCATTGTCGCCGGCAAACGGTTCGGTCAGGGCAACCCCCATATCCAGGGGTTTCTTGGCATTCGGGGCCATGGTTTGGGCTTGGTCGCCGAGACTATTCCGCGCGGCAGTTTCCGTAACGCTATCAATGCCGGCCTGCCGTTTTTGACCGGCTGTGAGGGTGTGTCGGACGACGTCGAGACCGGCGACGACTTGGAAATCAACTTTAAAACGGGAGAATTTGTTAACCTATCGAGTGACCTCACGCGCCAGTTTCAGCCGTTGGATCCCCAACTTCTGGCCATCATTGAGGCCGGCGGTTGGCATGCCAATCTGGAAAAGCGAATTGCCAAATTACGTTCAGGCGAATCTGTGATGACGTGATTGAACCGCCAGGCGGCGGATCAATCACGTCATCAAAACACGTTGCAAGAAGGGGGATGACCTTATGAGCAAAGAACGTTGGATTGTTGTAATTGGTATGAGTGTGTGGGCCTTCCTAGTTGTTGGCACCGCGGCATTGCCCGCGGGAACTTTTCCCAACAGTATCGAACCTAAGATTCTCGGCAATATGCCGTTCAGCTATCTGTGGATTTGGATCTTATCTATTGCGTGGTTTGCGCTCCTACCGGTGATTCTTCGTGATTCCAAAATTTCTGAATCGGCCGAATAGACAGCCAGAAACAACGGCTACTACACAGCTAAATTAGGAGACAAATCATGACACTCATGTGGATCGTGCTGGCCGGTTATCTGCTCGTCGTGGCAGGGATCGCCTACTACGCCTATCTGAAATCTTCACCATCGGTCGAAGACTACTTTCTGCAGTCGCGCAGCGTCGGTACAGTTGCGTTGGCATTAACGCTGTTTGCGACGATCGCCAGTGCGTTCTTTTATCTCGGTATCGGCGGTGCCATGGCGGGCCACGGCGTGCCATTCATGGCCGTTGGCCTGTGGCAGTTTTTTACCGTTTTGGCGATGCTCTATATCGGTACGCGCTTGTGGAAACTGGCTAAAACTTTCAGCTTCGTCACACCGGCCGACCTGTTGTCGCATTATTACGAGGACAACAAGGTTGTTCGCGCAGCGATACCGATTATTTTCATGCTGGGTGCTTTCCCCTTCATGATTTTGCAAATGCGTGGCGCTGGATTGTCGCTGGAAGTGATGACAGATGGCGACATCAGTTCAACGAACGGCATTATTCTATTTACCGTGCTGGCGCTGGCCTATGTGCTGGTGGGTGGTGTTCGTGCAGTGATCTGGACAGATGTCTTCCAGGGAGTCTACTTCGGTGGCCTGGTGGTGGTCGTTTTTCTCGCTATTATTTTCGTCATCATACCGGCCGGCAACATCGAATCGGTTTGGGGCGGTATCGAGCAGGTTAAGGCTGAAATGCTGACCTTCCCCGGCGGTAAAGGCGTGTTTTCCTGGGGGTTGATGTTGTCTCTGGTCGTCTTCACCGGCATTGCCAATATCGGCCAGCCGGCGGTGTTTCAGCGCTTCTTCATGGCCAAGTCGGTGAAGACCATTCGGCAGTCGGCGGTTTTATACGCCATCATCATCGTACCGCTGATCTACCTGCTGCTGTATATGACATTGGCTGGCATCCAGCTCGTCGAACCGCCACAGGCCGACATGCTGTTCCCGACCTTGTTGAATCAGTTCACACCGGTGTTGGCGGCATTTTTCATTGTCGGTGTTGTCGCAGCCGGTATGTCGACGGTCGACTCGTTGTTGGTCTCGCTGTCGTCGATGATGACGGTCGACTATGCCGAAAAATTATTCGGTTATAAGCCGTCGCAGCAGCAAGCGGTCATGATGGGCCGGGTGTTCATCGTCATCGTGTCACTCATCGCCTTCATCCTGGCGCTGACAAGCACGAAGGCGCTGGTTGATCTGGCACTTCTTCAGGTTGGGTTTGCAAGCTGCGTCATGGTGCCGCTAATCGGCCCCATGTTGTGGAAGCGGGCGAGCACTGCGGGCGCCATAGCGGCGTTGATCATTGGACCGTTGTCGGTTGCCGCCTTCGCCTTCAGTTGGACCGAAACTTTCGGCTTCGATGTAAAGGGTCTGCTGGGATTTAACCAAAATCTCTGGGGACCGGTTGTCACCATTGTCGTGTTTGTGGTCGTCAGCCTGCTTACACCGGCCGTGAGAGCGGACCGCCAGGACCAGTTCCGCAAGGCGTTGCGGGGCAATGGTGAAAGCAATGCCGCAGCAACTGCAGAGCAACCGGCTGAATAGTTAAACTGTAACCGCGGCCGCCGCGCGCTTTCTTGAGAGCCGTGGCGGCCGTTTTCTTTTTCTCTTTAGGCGTGAAACCAAATGATGATGGCTGAAACTTCTGGATATCGCATCGGCATTGATGTCGGAGGTACATTTACCGATGTCGTTCTCATCAGTAATGAGACGGGCAATGTGTCGGTTGCCAAAGTGCTCAATCTCCACGACGACCGGGCGGAGACTGTTGTAAGTGGTATCGAGCGGTTGCTCGCAGAGGCCAATGTTGAACCCGCCGATATCGACTGGATCAGCCACGGCACGACGATCACCACCAACGCGGTGATCGAGCGCAAGGGCGCCAAGACCGCCCTGATCACCAACAAGAATTTCCGCGATATTCTGGAAATCGGCCGCTTCGCGCGCCCCGCCGAACTGATCTACAGGGTCCACGAAGACAAACCTTTGCCCCTGGTGCCTCGCTATCTGCGCCTCGGTGTCTCATGCCGCGTCGACCGCCATGGCGATGTGGTCACCGAGCTTGACGAACCGGAGCTCGCCCAGGCGATTGCGGCAATCCGCGAGGAAGACGTCGAAAGCGTCGCGGTCTGCTTTTTGTTTTCCTTCCTCAATTCCACCCATGAGGAACGTGTTAGAGAAAGTCTCAGCGCTGCACTCCCAAACCTAGACATTGTACTGTCCAGCGAGATCTTGCGCGAGTTCCGCGAGTTCCCACGCACCTCGACGACCGTGTTCGCCGCCTATGTCGCGCCGGTGTTGCGCGCTTATATCTCCGGTCTGCTCGGCCGATTGGCCGAAAGCGATATTACGTGTCCGCTCTATATCTTCCAGTCGAACGGCGGCGTCGCGCAGCCGGACATCGTCATGCGCAATCCCGCATTGACCTTGCTGTCTGGACCGGCCGGTGCCGTAGTTGGCGCGGCTCAGCTGTGCGGTCAGGCCGGCTATCGCGACCTCATTACAATGGATATTGGCGGCACCTCGCTCGACGTTTGCCTGATCCGAAACTCAGTGGCGGAGGCAACGACGACCCGCGAGATCGACATGTTCCCCGTTGGTATACCGATGCTCGATGTCCACACGATCGGCGCGGGCGGAGGCAGCATCATTCGGATCGACGATGTTGGCCGGGTCAAGGTTGGACCCGACAGCATGGGTGCGCGGCCGGGGCCTGCCTGCTACGGGCTTGGCGGTGAGCAGGCGACCCTCACTGACATAAACCTGTTGATGGGGCTGCTTGATCCGACGACGTTTGCCAATGGTGAGGTGCCCCTCAACCGGGCGCGCGCCGAGGCGGTTGTTGCAAGCCAGGTCGCGGGGCCGCTCGGGGTCGATGTCAACGCGGCTGCAGTTGGCGTTTATCGGGTTGCTACCAACCAGATCGCCGAAGCCATTCGAACGGTGACCGTCGAGCGGGGCAGCGACCCGCGCGACTATGCCCTGGTGGCGTTTGGCGGCGGTGGCCCCCTACATGCTGCCGCCGTGGCCCGCGAATTGGGGATTGGTCAGATCATCGTGCCGCGGCACCCGGGGTTGTTTTCCGCCCGCGGTATCGCGACGGCGGATTTCAACCACGACTATACCCAGTCGGTTGTCCGGCCGATTGACGAAGTGTCGGCCGGCGAGGTCAACGCCGCTTTCACCGCGCTCGAGGAGCAAGCGGCGAGCGATCTTGACGCCGAAGATGTACCCACTGACCGACGCGCATTGGCGCCGGCGCTCGATCTGCGCTATCTCGGCCAAACCACGGAAATCACCGTACCGTTGGCTGGACCGGTGGTGGACGGTTTCGACGATGTCGTCGGCCAATTTCACGCGTTACACGAGCGCCTCTATACATACGGCGTGCCGAACGAGCCAGTCGAACTGGTCAATGTCCGCCTGCGTGCGGTGGGAGGTGTCGACAAACCGCCGCTGCAGCCCGCGGAAGGAGCTGGCAAAACCCCGGAACCGATTGGACAGCGGCCGGTATTATTGCCCGGCTTTGAGGACGCTCAACCAGTCCCCATCTTCCGTCGCGATCAACTGGCGCCGGACGCTAGGTTGAGCGGCCCGGCCATCATCGAAGAAGCATCCTCGACGATGCTTGTTTTGGCCAACATGGAGGTCACCATCGATCGTTTTGAAAACATGATCATCACGCTGCATCCAATAGGACAAACGTCATGAGCGTCGACGCCTTCACCCTTGCCGTGGTCCACAGCTCGCTAATCGCTATCGCGCGCGACATGAAAATCATGACCATGCGCACCGCCTACACCCAGCTCTGGAAGGAGCAGGGAGATCTGTCCTGTTGCTTGATGGACGGTGGCGGTGAGATTATTGCTCAGGACCCCAACGGCTTTCCCATCCATGTCACCACCATGCCCCTGCAACTGCAGGGAGTGGTGGAAATTCTCGGCCGCGAGAACCTGCGTCCGGGCGACGTGTTGGCTACCAACGATCCTTTCATCGGTGGCACCCATCTGCCCGATGTGCTGATCGCGCGGCCGCTGTTTCACCAGGGTGAGATCTACGCCTATGCCTGCAATCGGGGTCATTGGGCGGATATCGGCGGCATGGGCCCCGGCAGTTATTCGCCGGCGACGTCGGATATTCATCAGGAAGGCATCTTCATTCCACCAGTGAAATTGTTCGACGCCGGCAAGCCCAACCCTGGCGTGCTCGAGATGATCATGTCGAATATCCGCAACCGCTCAATCGGCTTCGGCGACCTGCGTTCGCAATATGCCTCGTGTGAAACCGCAGAACTCCGCCTCGACGCGCTGATCGAGCGCTACGGCTTCGACACATTGAGGGCGGCGATGGCGGAAATTATCTTACGGTCGGAGCAGATGACACGGGCCAGCATCGCCGAATTTCCCGATGGCGATTACCACGCTCGCGACTGCCTCGACGGCGACGGCCGTACGGAAGATAAAATTTGGGTGGATGTCAAAGTCACCATCCGCGGTAGCGATATCATAGTCGACTTAAGCGACAGCAGCGACCAGGCCACAGGTGGCATGAACTGTTCCTATTCCGCCGCCGCCTCAGCGGTGCAGTATGCGATCAAGTCGATAACCGATCCGGAAAATCCGCCCAATGCCGGCAGCTACAAGCCGATTACGGTAAAGACCCGGCCCGGTTCGCTGGTCGACGCCCAAAAACCAAGCTCGATGGTCGGCTTCGGCGATGTGTGTTATCGGGTGCTCGATGCCACTATGGCGGCGATCGCCGGCGCCATTGGTGACCGCGCAATCGCAAGCGGATCGGGGTCGACGGGCACCGCCGTGGTCGCGGGCCGCCAGCGACGGTCCAATGGCGATCATTATTTCACCACCATCGAGCTATCGTCGGGCGCTTATGGAGGGCGGGCCACACGTGACGGCATGAATGCCATCCGCTACGGCCCCGGGAATGCCGGCCACATCCCTATCGAGGCCGATGAGATTGAAAATCCGCTATTCTTCGAAGCCTATGAAATCGTGCCCGACACCGGCGGAGCCGGCCGCTATCGGGGCGGCAATGGCTTCGTTCGCGCCTTCCGGGTCATGTCCGACCGGGCGCAAATTTGCCTGTGCGCTGACCGTCATGAAACACCGCCACCCGGCCTGTTTGGCGGCGAACCCGGTGCCACGTCACGCTATGTTCTCAACCCTGGCACCAACAACGAACAGGTCTTGGCCAGCAAGACACCCTATATCGATCTCGATCCTAATACGTTGGTGCGCGTGCAATCAGCCGGTGGCGGCGGCTATGGCGATCCCCATGAGCGCGATCCAGCTTCAATCGCTGACGATGTGAAGAACGGCTATATCAGCGAGAAAAAGGCATTCGCGGCTTATGGCTACAAGAAGGCCGTCAGACTGTAAATCAACCGTCGCTGACGTGATTCAACAGCATCGAAAAGGTGAAGCGGTCGCTTGGGTAGGTGTTGATCCCGTAGAGAATGGGTTCGCCGTGACGCCCGACATAGGACCGCTTGATGCGCAGTCCGGCCGAGCCGTTGGGAACATGCAGGCGTAACGCGGTAGATTCACTGAGATTAATCGCTGAAATTTCCTGATGAATTTCAGTGATTCTCTCGCTGAAAGACCGCTCCAGAAAAGAATATAAAGCCCCCTCATGCTGGCCGATTTCGTCGCGAATTCCGGCATAGGCGCCGACAATGTAGCTTTCATTCCAGGCCACCGGCAGCGGCACCGAACTGTCGCGCGGCACGCGATAGGATTCGATGTAAAGAAACTGTTGACCTGGCTCGCAGCTCAATGTTTCGGCGAGCGCTTCATCGGTAATAATATCACGGGTAACGACGTCTACCAGCCGTGTGTGGTGGCCGTGCTGCTCAACCTCGTCGATCGATTTCAGCGACAGGCTGAAATGGCGGGCACCTCCGGTTTGTACGACGCGCGTACCCAAACCTTGCCGCGTCGCCACCAGCCCACTCGATTGAATTTTCTTTATCGCCTCGCGCACAGTGAAGCGGCTGACATTGTAGTTTTCGCACAATTCGGCTTCGCTCGGCAGCATGTCGCCTACCGAATAACGCCCGGACGCGATGTCATTCGCCAGATCGTCAGCCAGAGTTAAGTAGCGCGCGCGGCGTTTGTTTTGCGTATCGACTTTGATGACATTCATTGAGTTTACGGATTATCTACAATCTTGACCGGGTGCGTCATCGCCCAGAAACAGAGCTACCGATTTTTAACCAGTGAATGAAGCGCTGTACAGGCAAACTATGTGTTGATAACGGCTCGAAAGCCTCTTTACGGTGGTGTCAGGCTAATGCGAACCAGTCTCCAATATGTCAGCAAACGACGGGTTCATGCCGCCAGTTGACGCCACTCGGCCAGCGCGGCGGAGCGGTTCTGCTTGAAGACGGAGCGGCTGTTGAGATGGCGGTCGAGATTAAAATGGTTGAAGGTTGAAGCATGAACGGCGGCGAATTTCTGCAGGGTCTTGATGTCCCGGAATTTCGACATCGCCCCTTCCCTTCTTCGAAACGGTTGATGTGAATTTTCCGCCCGGTTGTTCAGCCACCGACCGCACTCCTGGTCAGCTGCATTCCCGATGACATTCATCGCGGCGCGATACGACCGAAGCCGGTCGGTGACAATCACTTTCGGTTGTCCATACCGCTTCATCGCGCGCTTCAGAAACGTCAGCGCCGCCTTGCGATTCCGCCGTTTCGTCGCAAAAACCTCGAGCACTTCGCCCTCGTGATCAACGGCGCGCCACAGATAATGCGTCTCGCCGTTGATCCGCACGAACACCTCGTCCAGGTGCCAGCGCCAATTCGAATACGATCGATGTTGAACCCGGCGCTTCCGGATCTCGGCAGCAAACATCGGGCCGAACCGGTTCCACCAGAACCGCACCGTCTCGTGACAAATATCGATGCCGCGCTCGAACAGCAGGTCCTCGACCTGGCGCAGCGAAAGTGGATATCGGACATACATCATCACCGTCAGGCGGATAACCTCGGGCGATGAGTTGAAATAACGAAATGGGTTTCTCATCCAACGACGCTACGGAACGAACCCACTCGCCTCAAGCCAATTTCGTCTGACAGTGCCGTAGCGCCGCATTGAAGGAACCGCGACCTTGGCCATGGTCACTGCCGTCGCAACGGAATTCCCCGAAATAGCTGCAAAACCACCGCTCGCAGCAACAGTAGAAATCGCGAGGCCACCCCGTAGATGCCCCAGCCAGGCATTTGCGGCGTCAAACAGGTCGTCTGAAAGACGTGCGCGCGCGACAAACATCCCCATCAGCAGGAATAAAGGCAGCACAACAAACACGGGAGACGTCGAAATCTCGTAGATCGTACTCGAACTGACAACCCACATGGCCCTCCAGCTGCGCAACTCCCCGATACCAATAACGCCAACAACGATCATTGCGAAGCCGATTGGGACGCGCAGGAATACCAACCCAAGTAATCCGCCCAGACCGAGAAGTGTCGCGATCATGCCGGCCCCTTTCCGCTACCGGGATTACCTGTCGAACGAGAAATCATTGATCTGAAGCGCCCAACAAATTGGCCGACCAAAATCAGGCAAGTCAGCCCCGCAAAGACAGAAAACACCATCGCAAATGGCCACAACTGGACATCAATCATGTCATGAAGTTGTCCCATCTGCTTGCGTCGTAGGGAGAACGACCACATCCGCTCCGTGATGAACGCTGTGACAGCGATACTCAGTAAAAGGCTGAACCATTCAGTCGCTGCGCCCAACCGGCCGCTGTAGTGCCTTTCAAACAAGTCGACCGTGATGTGGCGTCCGTCACGGGTAATAAGAGGAAGGCTGGTAAAGACAACCAACCCCAGCAGAAACCCCATGATTGGAAAGGCCCCGTGGATCGGTGAATTAAATATGTACCTCAAAACGACGTCGACAAAGCCAAGCGCCATCATGGCAAATAATAGGGTCGCCGTAAGCACGCGCAACAGATGCACGTAGCCTGGTGCTGGCAGGGCATCCGGATTAACGCCCTGCCCATCACCGTCATCATTCACCTTATCGGGCCGCACGGGACTGTCCCATTATTGGGTAGTCTTCTCTTTCTGAACCAAGGCGGCTTGCTCTCGGAAAAACGAAAGTGCCGCTTTGGCATCAACACCCTTGGCCATCGCATCCTTGATCCATTCGGCTTCAAATTTGCCCAGCGCCGCTTTTGTTTTGGCCATCATCTCCGGGCTGGCCTCAACAATGCTCGTCCCATTTTCTTTCATGGTTTCGAGGGCCTTCTTTTCAAGGCGATCCCACTCCCTTCCGACGCTGCGCGCCATGGTTTCGCCTGCATACTTGTCAAAGATTGCCTGATCTGCCGGAGAGATCTCGTCCCATTTCTGTTCGTTCATGAACGCAATGAAGACGAGATTGTTGAGTGCACCGGGAAAATGAACGCCGTGCTTGAGGAACTGGCTGACCTTGACGATGTCGATAAATGCGCCAGCACCAAACACGCCATCTACCACGCCCTTCGAGGCAAGCGGAAAGACCTCAGCCGCCAGAGACGGCACCGGTGTCAGTCCCATGGCCTCTGCCACGCCAGCGCCGAGGCCAGCAGCCGTGCGTACCTTCATGCCTTTGAAGTCTTCGAATTTCGAGATGGGCTTGTTGATCGTCCAAGCCTGTTCACCCGCGTAGCTGTAGATACTCACCAACTTCAAGCTGGAGAATTCATCGGCCTGCTTGAAATACTTTTCATAAGTCCGCCAGTTCGCAACGGAAACGGCTTCGGCCGACGGGGCCTCAAATGGCAGACGGCCTATCTCCGGGAGGCGCCACTGGGCACGGTTCAGTCCAGAGTTCAGATATGCCGCGTCAACAGCTCCATCCTGCACAAGCGCTATGTTTTGCCGCGGCGGCGCAACAGCACCGTTGGTGAACTCAAAAGTCACCCGCCCCTGAGTTTCGCGCTCCACATTTTCCTTGAGAAACACCCAGCCCGCACTGTTGTTCGGGTACTGCGGTGGCGCAAAGATGTGAACGAGAATGTTGGTATCCGCGCTGACAGGCAGCACCTGCCAGAACATGGCACAGGCTGCAAACACTGGAACCATTACGGGTTTGAATACCGAGTATGCTCTTTTCATCGCTTCCTCTCCATTTTCTTGTTTATTCAGGATCGGGATCTTCGTCCCATTGCCGACCTTTCAGTTAGTCGGAATCACTCGCGTGCTTGCCAACCTCCCAACCGGTCCCGCCGAGGTAACGATTACCTGCGGCAATCGGTGAGGATTCTAGCTCAGTCGCCATCGTGTCATTAAAGCGGTTGAGAAAACCGAACATCGAAATCGTCGCAACAATCTCGACCACCTGAGGGTCTGAATAGTGTTCTTTGAGAATGACGAAGTCCTCGTCTGTCGTCGCGTTGGGCACCTGAGCAGCACCTTGCGCGATACGTAAGGCTGCGCGCTCACCTTCATCGAACAACGGACTGGTTTCATATTCCCAGAGCGCTTCCTGACGTTCGGAAGCAACACCGATATCCGCACCGAAATAGGCGTTGTGTGCAGCGCAGTAGTTACAGCCTGCCGACATGCTCGCGACCTGTGCCAAAAAAACCTTCAACTCTTCGCTCACAAGACCTTGTCCAACTAGTGTTGCTCGGAATTCCACCCAGGCACGCGCCACTTCGGGCCGGTGTGCAAGAGTGCGAACGAAATTAGGGACTTCCCGTCCTGCGGCCGCATTCCGGGCTGCAAATTCGGCCAATTCGGGCACATCTTCCAGTCGTCGCGGTTCAATTCTGGGCATAACTCAGCCTACCTCTTAAGGTATGTTTACGATCAGACGTCACGTTCGTAGCTGCCGTGATGTGATGAAATGATGAGTGTACAAGGTGACGACGTCCGGTTGCTCCAAGCATGGCTGGCTCCCCGTTGGACGACGGAGTCACCTTCTGCAAGATCAACTTCCTCGGTGTCGAGTATCAGCGTGACCGAGCCTTCAAGCACATACACGTAGTCAAGTGTTTCAGTTCGTTGCATATAGGGATGCGGTGCATCACGCGTGAACTGACAGGCTTCGGGCGAACCGGATTGCCTGAAAAACGCGCGCACTTTGTCTTCAGTAATTTCCGTCATCCAGCCAGCATCAGGCGGAATGGTGACAAAGCGGCAAACCGATCCATCGACCGGCGGCTCAAGAGTATGTGGAAGGTGCAAGGTTTCGCGCACCCCTTTGACCGGTGCTGGCGTATCTTCGGTTACCCAGATACGGGTCATGCCAAATCCAGGCCTTGCGATATCTCCGCGCACATCAGGTGATGGACCGTCAGCAAAAATTTCCGGTATTCCCGGTTCGATATCGCCAACAACAATGCGCCGAACCGGCGCCACTCCCTTGATCATTTTCAGGTGCCCCCTTACTCGTCCGAACCGTTATTGTGAGCGTATTCGCCACCAATCATGTCAAAGATCATGATGTTGTCGCCGCGCGTACTATCCCATGAATGAAAATGGGCCAGCTGGACCACCACATCGCCTTTGCGCATGACAAAGTCGGATTCCGGCAGCACATGGATTCGCTCACCATAAGTCACGATGCCGTAATCGACTGTCCTTGTGCGGTGCATGTTCCAGTGGCGCGCACCCGGCAGGCGTTCCGAAAGGCCACCATCGTTCATAGAAGCAAACTGCTTGTCAGCCTCGGCTTGATCGACTTGGGCGTCATCCTCTTTGGCTGATTGGATAACCCTATAATGTGCACCTTCTGCCGGGGGAGAATGACTCATCGGACGGTCAGCGCCATCAAGGCCCCCAGCGAGCGAGGCGGGAGAATGATCGAATGTCCAGATTTCGTTAAACAGAATTGTTGACCCCCCTCCTCTTGAATAGCGGTAGGGGTTGTCACTGTCGTAAAGCACCGCCGACTTGCCGTCATCGCGTGTCCCGGTTACGACCCTCCGAACGGGTCGTACGACCCTGTCTTCATGGTTACTCACTGAGTTCTCTCCCGCGCGCGCGTAAACTCTTGCGCTCCATAATGTATACAGTATCTAAAATTGTATACAGTTTGATTGGCGTTGCCAACATATCTATACGATCAACCCACGAGCCCAATTGCTGGGGCACCGCAGTCAATCAGGAAGTATTCAATGACCACGGAACAACGCTCAGCCAACTCACCATCCTCCACGCGGTCAGACAACGAGATCACGGATTGGCTCAGAGATTCAATTATAGAAGGTGACTTGCCGCCAGGAGCGCGGCTTTCTGAGACAACAATTGGAAACGAGTTGGGGGTTTCGCGTACACCAGTTCGCGAAGCTTTGCGTGTTCTTGCATCGGAAGATCTCGTCGACTGGCAGCCCAACCGCAGCGCCGTGGTAAAACACGTCAGCAATGAAAGCGTGACCGAAGCGCTGGATCTGCTCGGTGTTTTGGAATCACTCGCTGCCAAGCTTGTGATTGAACACGCAGATGATGAAGAGATGGCGAAGCTGGACCTCGCCTATGCTCGATACCGTCGGCAGGCACTCGACCCCAACGTCCCAAAGTATTTTGGAGTCAACATGCATCTCCATTTCGCGCTGGTTGAAGCGTCAGGAAATTCAATGCTGATAAAATTTCACCGGGGGGTTGCAACACACCTTGTCCGTGCACGGCACATGATCAACATCGAAGGACGCCATCTCGATTCATCCATCCGCGATCATACCCAACTTATGGAAGCAGTATTTGAACGCAAGCCTGCCGCAGCGCAAAAAGCTATTGCGGTCCATATTGGACATATGAAGCGCGATCTGGCGTTAAATGTCACCAATGAGAGCTCATAACAAATCCCGGGACTGAATACAGGAAAGGGTACTGTCAGACCAATGCGAACCAGTCTCCAAAATCGCCGATGACACCGCCTTTATGCCGCCAGTTGACGCCACTCGGCCAGCGCGGCGGAGCGGTTCTGCTTGAAGTCGAAGCGGCTGTTGAGATGACGATCGAGATTGAAGCGGTTGAAGGTTGAGGCATGAACGGCGGCGAATTTCTGCAGGGTCTTTACGTCCCTGAATTTCGACATCGCTCCTTCCCTTCGTCGAAACGGTTGATGTGAGTTTTCGGCCCGGTTGTTGAGCCAGCGACCGCACGGTGCTGTCATGTGTGGACGGCCCCTTCGATGCAAGGGTAAATATTAAATGCTTTTGATCGTTGCGGGATGCGGTCATGTGTCCGGCCTGTTTGCGCGGTGCGAATGACCGCTGGCCCTGATGAAGTCCGCTTTGCCGGGTCCCATTCAGTCTAACGAGCTTGAATGCCCAGACAGCACCTCGGGTTTTCCCGGTTGCGGCCCCGTTTGATCATCATCACTTACATTTGCCCTCACAGCGTTGCGCGGCGGCGGAGATGCGCCTGCGGTCTGGCGGCGCTTTATGCCGCCATCGGCGCGCGGTACGTCTCGCCCCGCGTAAGTACAGCCCATGCGATCCGGGCATTTTTGTTGGCGACCGCCACGGTGACCAGTCTCGCAGGCTTGCGCTCGAGCAGGCTTCGCATCCAGGCCCCTCTCCCCGCTCTGGCCACTTACTTAACGTATCAATGCCACCGTGACAGATGTCGATGCCGCGTTCGAACACAAGATGCCTTCTACCGGACGCAGCGAAAGCGGATACCGGATGTATATCATTACCATCAGGCGAATGGTCTCGGGCGACGAATTGAAATAGCGGAACGGATTTTTCATCGTCTGAGGCCATGAACGCCCTTCCCGTCATCAACCCGGTTTGCTTTGGCAGTGCTATTTTATGGCGTAATTTCTTCCCTCAGGCTTGGCTCTCGACGTACCGATTCTCAATTGTCGCGCCTGAGTGCCTAGGCTACCGTTCCAACGGACTAGGGCGATGAAGCGCCCGTCCAGGTAGTTTCAACCATGGATTCTTGCATGATGTTCACGGGGATTCTCAGGTCGATCGTTCGTGACGGCAGCCTTTGCGTGATCGACTCGTCCGGCCGCCGACATCTGATCGGCGACGGCTCACTCCCGTCGGCCTCGCTGCGCCTGACCTCGCGGACGAGCGAATACACCCTTGCGTTCAATCCCGCTCTCGCGTTCGGCGAGGCCTATATGGAAGGCCGGGTGGTATTCGAGGACGGCAGCCTCTACGACTTCCTCGACGTCGTCGCGCGCAACTACGGTACCGCCGGGCGCAGCCGGTGGTTGGACTTCCTCGAACGGCTTGGAAATGGCCTCAAACAGTCCAATCCGATCAGCCGGGCGCGGCGCAACGTGGCGCATCACTACGACCTCTCTTCGGCGCTCTACGACATCTTCCTCGACGCCGACAGGCAGTATTCCTGCGCCTACTTTACGTCGCCCGACGATAGCCTGGAGACTGCACAACAGAACAAGAAACGCCACATCGCGGCCAAGCTGTGCCTGGACAGGCCGGGGCTGAGGGTGCTCGACATAGGGTCGGGATGGGGCGGTCTCGGCCTGTACCTCGCGGAAACCTTCGGGGCAGAGGTCACCGGCGGGTGGTGTCAGGCTAATGCGAACCAGTCTCCAAAATCGCCGGCAGTGCTGTCTTCATGCCGCCAACTGACGCCACTCGGCCAGCGCGGCGGAGCGGTTCTGCTTGAAGTCGG
>Ga0222652_1000231_pt1 | contig 27450 bp, 19 predicted proteins | sample AntAcemetagen371_FD_179803 | JGI IMG/M metagenome (GOLD analysis project Ga0222652, IMG submission 179803) | Saline water microbial communities from Ace Lake, Antarctica - #371 | ecosystem: Environmental > Aquatic > Non-marine Saline and Alkaline > Saline | place: Antarctica: Ace Lake... | reverse complement strand
TATCGCTATGGTCATCAGGGAAGCCCAGAGCCAGTTCCCCAGAGCGACCTGAGAGTTGAGCAGAATGGCAATAGGATTGATGTATACGAAGATGCTATAGCCAGTGCTTTCTATCAAAATAATTATACTCGCGTACTGAGCCGCTATGCGGTTCCTGCGGTTTATATTGCTGATGGCCAGGAGCGTACAGTCACTGTTGGAAACACCGGTTTGACTGAGCAGGATATGACCACGAGTTGGGAAGACAACAAGCTCGTTATTGAGATCGAAAAGCCCTGGGGTGGCATGCCCGGGAATGTGGTGGTCAATACCCGTGAAGAGTGGATGCTATCCCCGGATGGTGACACCCTGCACATCACTTACCAGCACGACTGGCCGGCAGAAAATGTAGCCTACACGGTGGTGTATAACCGACAGTAATCTGGTGTAGGTGAATGCTAGTTCTTTATAGTTAGGGTTAGCAAAAAATTACAGGCCGATATGATTGGGCCAGGATAAAGAAGTTTATCCTGGCCCAATTTTTTTGTGCCATTGTTTTTCCACAAGAAAAAGAGTCCTTGTCTGTGGCTATCGAACGGTAATCATTGACAGTTCCACGATGGGCAAAAAGTTTATCAAATGCACAGCGTTAAATCGTATACTGTATACCGTTTATTGAAATATGGTCGGCTCACTGGCTAATTCCGACTAAAATAAAACCAATAAGATTTTTAGGTTATGAAAAACTTTAGTGATAAAGCAAAGATAGTCTGTTTTGCTACGTTTTTTGCATTGACGGCCTGTTCCAAGTCAGCAGATGTGAATCAGGAAGCTTCTGCAGAAATAGTGGAAATAGAAAGCGTTACTGAGGTAGAGCCCAACGCAATTGATCTGGCCATTGAGCGTTTGCCAGGTTGGTCAAGAGAGTACAAAAGAATTTTCGCGACAAACTGTGTCAGCTGTCACGGAGTTGACTTGGCGGGTGGCAGGGCAAAAACCCTGTTTGACGAGCGTATCTTTAGCGAGCGCTCAGATGAGGAGCTGGTTCAAATTATTCAGCAAGGCTTGCCGGAAGTTGGCATGCCACCATTTAGCAGTGTATTAACTGTAGAGCAAACCAGGCAGCTGCTGGTTTTCTTGCGTGATGGTGCAGCCAGGCTTGCTGAAAGCCCGCCTTTCGTTCCTTCACCGGATGGTATCGTCATTGGCAGTGCCAGACAGACGTTTGAGATCGAGTTGTTGGTCGGGGGGCTGGATGTGCCCTGGGCACTGGATTTTCTTTCTGATGGGCGCATGCTGGTGACCGAGAGAACCGGGTTCCTCCGCATTATTGATGCAGATGGCAATTTGCTTCCCGAGCCCGTAAGTGGAATGCCCGAAGCTTATGTCGTACAGGATGGTGGGTACCTGGATGTTGCTGTTGATCCTGATTACAAAGATAACGGCTGGATATATCTTTCCTATGTTGAAGTCATGCCCGGCCATGTGATGCCAGAAGAGCCGGTACTTGATAGCCGCGGTCGTCCTGTGAATCCTCCAATGAATACTGTTTTTATTCGCGGGCGGATTAACGACCAGAATGAATGGATTGACGAGCAGGTGCTGTTTCGAGCCCAGGACGATATGTATACAACCAGTGGCGCGCATTTCGGCTCAAGATTCCTGTTTGATGACAACGGACGCCTGTTCTTTTCGCTGGGTGATCGGGGAGAGCCAGATCATGCTCAGGATTTATCCAGCCCCAACGGAAAAATTCACAGAATTTACACGGATGGTTCGGTTCCGGAAGACAACCCTTTTGTGGGAACTGAAGGTGCAATGCCCTCGATATGGAGTTATGGTCACCGCAATCCTCAAGGGCTGGCCTGGGATCCTGATACCGGATTAATGTGGGAATCAGAACATGGCCCTACCGGTGGCGATGAAATCAATATTGTTGAGCCTGGTAAAAATTACGGATGGGCAGTCATTTCAAATGGCCTCCAGCCGGGAATTGAAACCAGTAGTGCGCCGGGCATGGAAGAGCCAATTGTCCATTACACGCCGACAATCGCTCCAAGTGGAATTAGCTTCCTGGGTGTAGACAGGGACATGTATCCTCAATGGAGCAGAAGCCTGTTCGTTTCCGGTCTTGCTGGACAACAATTACGCCGCTTGGAGGTTGATGGCCGTGATGTGGTTGGACAGGAAGTTTTGTTCAATCAGTTCGGTCGGACAAGGGAAGTGATGCAGGGACCAGATGGCTATATATATGCCTTGATACAAAACCCCACCGGAGGCCATGTAGGCACCCGTTTGTCTGCTGTGACTCCAGGAGTTTTGGTCAGGCTTATTCCGACCGAAGAATAAGTTGCATAAAACATAAACAAAAAAAAGCGCCCTTGGTCTAGGGCGCTTTTTTTTGGCTAGAATTTTAAAAAATATTTTTTAGAGCGTCATGCCGCCATCAATAACGATATTCTCCCCGGTCATGAAGCTGGCTTCTTCGGATGCCATAAGGACTGCTATGGCGGCGATTTCCTCCGGTGTCCCCAGACGACCCATTGGTTGACGCGAAATAAAATCAGCGCGAGCCTTTTCATAGTCGCCTTTAGCGGCCATGCGCTCTTGCAGCGAAGGGCTTTCCACTGTGCCCGGGCTAATCGAGTTGCAGCGAATTCCGTCTTGAATGAAATCGCGGGCTACTGACATGGTCAGGCCGAGAACGGCGGCCTTGGTGCTTGCATAGGCGTAGCGATTTGGCACTGCCTTGATTGAGGAAGCCACCGATGCAATGTTGATGATTGAACCGTCTTTACGCTCCAGCATCTGGGGCAAGAACTGCTTAATCATCACGTGCATGGTACTAACGTTAATGTGGAAAGATTTCTCTAATAATTCGGTTGTAGTATCCAAAATGGTACCGTCTAATACCATGCCAACACAGTTAACCAGAACACTGGCACCGCTGACTTCGCTTGCCAGTTTGGCTACGGCTGCTTCGTCAGTGGCATCCAGGGCAACAGCCCTTACATTTGCCGTTGAGCTTGCCCAGGAATCCAGGGCGGCCTGGTTCATGTCAATGGCAATAACCTCGGCAGCGCCTTCACGGATAAATGTCTCGGCGATAGCGCGTCCAATACCCTGACCGGCACCAGTCACTACACAGGTTTTTCCTTGTAAACGACTCAAGCTAGAACTCCTATAATTTATACAGCGAACAGATTATCTGCCCCGTCAACAAGCAATACTTGTCCGGAAACATAGCGGCTATCAGGACTTGCAAAAAAACTGATGGCGTCAGCAATTTCTTCCGGTTTGGCATAGCGGGCCAGGGAAGGGCCATTTTCACGCATTTTGGGATCGGTTTCACGCGTTGCCAAAAAGCGGGCCGTCATGGTTGGCCCCGGGCTGATAACGTTGGCACGAACACCACTTTCACGCACTTCATCCGCGAGACAGCGTGTGTAGTGAACGATAGCTGCCTTGGCGCAGCCATAATTGATTTCAATTGAGCTGCCAAAATGAGCCAGAATAGATGCAATATTAATGATTGTGCCTTTGTTGGCCTGAACCATTTGCGGTGCAATTTCCCGGCACATCAACATAGTGCCGATGAGATTGCGATTCAAGACAGCATGCAAATCTTCGATTTTGAAATCTGTTGGGGATGCCGGGTTTGGTTTGTTGCCGTCAGCACCCACATCGCCACCGGCACAATTCACCAGAATGGAAATCGGGCCAAGTTTTTCTTTTGCCGAAGCTACCATTGCCTTTATTGCCTCAGGATCACTGATATCGCCGGTAACGGCAACAACATCGGATACCTGATTGCTCATGGAGGCAGCTAGCGCGGAGAGGCTTTCTACTTCACCAAATCGAGCTGGGGCCTCTTCACTAATGTCGTGTAGAACAATATTGGCGCCCATGGACATTAGCTTTCTGGCAATTGTATTACCCAGACCTCTCCCGGATCCTGTAACCAGCGCAATTTCGCCGGCAAGGGGGAGTGCGTTTGAGTCTGGCATTTTTGCCTCAGGTGTATTTGATAAGGCCATTAAAATTTCCCTCGTATGACCCAATTTCTGTTCTGTGTCGTATTACAGATGAAACGGGTGATTGTTATTAAGCCAGTATAGAGCTAATGCTCGGTGCCAAGGCTACCTTGGTGTTTGTAGTTTAGAGCGAAGCTTGTTTGAAATGTTTATTTTTGGCTGCACATATGTACACAGTATACAATTTGAACCACTTAAAGGTAAAGTGTATATGTTTTTGGTTGCCGGGCTTGTAAGCTATACAAAACCGAGTATGGATTACTGTAACTTAAGAAACTTCTTAACGAAAAAACTATATACCATGTGTAAAGTCCATTATAGGCTGTGTGCAAAATACAAAAAACGCATTTATTTTATCAGAAATCTAAGGTGCAAAAGCACAAAAAACAGGAGGGGTTTGTGAATAACGAAATTTTCGAGAAGATGCCATTGGCTCTCGGTATGCAGATTAAAAGGCTGGCCATTGTTCTGGTGGCAAGCTTGCTTTTCACAGCCTGCTCACAAGAGTCGCAAGATTCGTCAACTGAGTCTTCAGCAGAATCGTCTAACGCTAATATTTTGCGATCAGAGCTTAACCGGCCCTGGCCTGCACCAGTAACTCCGACAGAAGAATTACCTGATCCGGCGATTGCTCGCAGCCCTGAGGAGGCCATCAAAACTATTACTACAGCCCCAGGATATCAGCTGGAGTTGGTTGCCGCAGAGCCTTTGGTACAAGACCCCATTATTGCTGAGTTCGATGGTGATGGACGTCTGTGGGTTCTGGAGATGCGTGGCTTTGCCTATCATGAGAATATGGAGAACTCTTGGGAGCCAACAAGCGAACTCGTTATTCTGGAAGACACTGACAACGATACAGTATTCGACAAACGTACAGTCTTTATGAATGAACTGATCCTGCCTCGATCATTCAAGATTCTGGATAACAACTGTGCTTTGGTCGGAGCTCCGCCGAATCTTTTCCATGCCTGTGATACAGATGGCGACCTCCAGGCGGACACCCGGGAGATTATTGAAGACACTTTCTCAGAAGAAGGTGTTCTTGAACACGGCGCCAATGGTTTGTACTGGGGCATCGATAACACGATCAATGTTTCCGAGCACAACTGGCACCTCAAGATCAGCGAAGACGGGTTTTATACTTCTCCAATACACAACCGTGGACAGTGGTTAATAACCCAGGATGATGCAGGGCGCATTTACAGAAACGTCAACAGTAACCCTCTGCATGTTGATTATATTTCGCCGGACTACTATGCCCGTAACTTTAATCTGATCCGCACGACCGGAAATTATTATAATTTGATTGATCAGAGTGAGGCGGAAATCTGGCCAATTCGGCCTACGCCGGGTCTGAACCGTGCATACCGGGCACAGGCAACCCGTGAAGATGGATCAGCCAGCTATTATGGTGGCACCTCTTCACCCATGATTTTTCGCGGTGACCGTTTACCAGAAGAGATTCAGGGTGAGCCGCTAGTGGTTGATAGCCCGACTAACCTCATACACCTCCTGAAGCTGACAGACGACGGTGCAGGAAATCTGTATGCCGACGATTTTTATGATCGCGGTGAAATAATCGCTTCCACAGATGAGCGCTTTCGTCCAGTACAGATGGTTCCGAGCTGGGATGGCACCTTCTATGTGATCGATATGTATAGAGGGGTTTCACAAGATTATCCTTATCAGACCAGCTATCTGAAAAATTATATTGAGGAACACGGCCTGGCCGATCACCGTGGCTTGGGCAGGGTTTATCGAGTAGTTCATAGCGATTATGAACTCGATAGTGAGAAGCCATCCATGAGTGATGATACGCCTTTGGAGTTGGTTGGGCACCTGACCCATCCAAACGGCTGGTGGCGTGACACTGCTCAGCAGTTGCTGGTTCAACGCGCAGATGAGGAGGCGGTTCCTGCGCTGCGTGATCTTGTATTGAATTCTGACAATGAGAAAGCGCGTTTACATGCACTTTGGACTCTGGATGGTATGGAGACTATGGGTGTAGAAGGCGCTGTTAATGCCAACATGGTACAAACTGCTCTGGATGATTCGTGGTGGGCCATTCGTGCTTCCGGTGTTCGACTCGCAGAGCCTTGGCTGCAAGAAGGCGATACGGCCATGCTGGATTCGGTAATGAGTTTGCTGGAGGATCAGCATTGGCAGGTACGCCGTCAACTTGCTGCCTCTCTTGGTGAGCTGCCTGAAGATCAGCGTATCGAGCCTTTGATAGATGTCTTGAGCCTCTATGGTGATCAGGACCAGACAACGGTAGATGTGGCAATTAGCGGTCTGGCCGGTATGGAGGAAGAGTTTCTTGACCTGTGGTTACAGCAGGATGCCCCGCATGCAGATGTTGCGGGCATGTTGGCTGGTGCCATGGCTAAACCCAAGGATGTCGATACAGTTGAGCATCTCATCGATCTGGCGACTAATTCAGACTTGCCCGAAGAAGTTCGTGCCCGTATGTTGCATGGAATGGCGCAGGGCCTTGAGGGCGCTGATGGCCGAGTTCGTAGTGATGGTGTTGCCGGTGGTCGGGCAGGTGGTGCCCCTCCGGGCATGCGTCCTGATCGTCCAGCCGTGATACAGGTGGATATTAGTGCAGAGCCTTCCGAACTCTTGGCTCTAATCGCGGATGTGGAAGGGCGTTTAGGTGATGCGGCCAGATATGCTGAAGCAACACTGGGCTGGCCAGGAAAGCCTCGAGTAGAAGGTCGTCCCAGGACTGAGGTAGAAGAACAGTTGTTCCAGCAGGGAGCACAGATCTATGCTTCTACTTGTGCCGCATGTCATGGGCCGGAAGGTTTGGGCACAGCTGCAGGCAAGTCTCTGGCTGGCTCGCCTTTCGTAAACATGGGTGGCGAGGTGTTTACCGCTATCATGTTGCAAGGTAAGGAAGGTGATACGGGCTTGATGCCCCCGCAATCCACCATGAACGATCAGCAGTTGGCATCTGTCATTACTTATGTACGAGGCGCTTTTGGTAATACTTCGAGCCCTCTTAATGAGATCGCTGTTGGTGAATATAGGCAGATGCTTTCGTATCGCAATATTCCCTGGACAGAGGAAGAGCTAATTGAGCTCGACTAATATATTGTCATTATTCGTTATAGCATAGTGTCAGGGGTCTGGTTACATTCGATAGCCGGGCCCTTGTTCTTGACGGGGGTTAGCATCTCAGGCACAGTCAAAAAATACTGTATACAATTTTAGTGGTTGGCCGCAATGGAGCTGTTGCTGAAAATTAATTTGAGATGTTCGTTTATAAATATTGTGGCTCGGTGGAAGCTGGATAAGTGCCAGATAGCCATAAAGACAAAAAATAATTGGGGAGTGTTTACACAATGAACTTACTATTATTGTTGGCAGCGATTGCCGTACTGCTTTTCTTGATTTTGGGGGTAAGGCTTCAGGCATTCGTTTCGCTCCTTATTGTAGCTATCGGCTTTGGTATTGTCGCCGGGATGGATCCGCTTGACGCCGTCCAATCGGTGCAAAACGGAATAGGAGGCACGCTGGGTTATGTAGCCACTGTGGTCGGCTTGGGCGCCATGTTCGGTGCCTTACTGGAAGCATCCGGCGGTGTGGGAAATTTGGCCAAGGCGATGACGGACAAAGCTTCTGACAGGGGGCAACAGTGGTCACTTTCTCTTGTTGGTTTCCTGGTTTCCATTCCTATATTCCTGGATGTGGCTCTGATTATTTTGGCTCCACTGCTTTACGGCCTTGCCAAAAAATCAGGCAGATCTGTTGTTTATTACGGTTTGCCGCTGACAGCGGGCCTTTTGGTTACGCACTCGTTCATTCCGCCAACTCCCGGACCTATTGCGGTGACCGAGTTGATTGGGGCAGATCTGGCCTGGGTAATATTGATCGGTGTTGTTTGTGGTGTGCCGGCAATGATTCTGGGTGGGCCGTATTGGACACCGATTGCCTTGAGAATTATTGGTAAGGAGGGCAAAAATCATTCTCACGAAGATGATGAAACCCAAGCCAGCCCCGCCGACATTGATGTGAAGCCGGTCGACGAAACTCTACAGGCCGGAGCACTAGCTGCGGTGGTCGCAATTCTGTTGCCTATCGTGCTTATCGTGTTTGGCTCAACAGCCAAGTACTGGTTGGGTGACGGAAGTTCGCTCAGGACTACACTCGAATTTTTCGGGCATCCATTTCTGGCGTTAATTGTTGCTGTGGTGGTGACCTATTATTTTTATGGTGTTAAAAAACGCATCCCTCGCAGTGAGCTGTTGCGCATTATGACCAAGGCCATGGAGCCGGCAGGTGTTGTTGTACTGATTACTGGCGCAGGTAGTGCATTTAAGCAAATCCTGATTGACTCCGGTATGGGTGCCAGCCTGGCAGAGGCGGTTAATCCGGAGGCCGTGCCCATTGTTGTCTTCGCTTTCCTTGTCACCGTCATCATCCGTGTTGCGCAAGGTTCTGCAACCGTGGCCATGATTACGGGTGCGGGGTTAACTGCGCCGGTGCTTGAGACGTTTATCGCAGCCGGTGTTGAATTCAGCGGGTTGCAGTTGGCCCTGATAGTTATTGCCATCTCTTCCGGGGCATCAGTGCTCTCGCACGTGAATGATTCGGGTTTCTGGCTGGTTAGCCGTTACCTGAAGATGAATGAGGGGCAGGCGTTAAAAGCATTTACTACACAGACGACCATTATTGGCCTCACGGGCTTTGCCATGGTGTTGATTCTGTGGTTTTTTGTGGCTTAAAATGTCACTGTCTTGAGTAATAAAAAGGGCGTGTGAAAACACGCCCCTTTTCGTTTAATGTTGAAAAAAAATCTATCAGGGATCAAAACCCCCGGCTTCACTAGGCTTCTTCTAGCCTTTCCTCTTCCCTGGTCTGAGAGGGTGTCGAAGCGGCAAGGCTCGAGTATTTTTCAGGTTCATCGTAATAAACTTTCAAGTGACTCATTACGGCTTCTTCCGGGCTACGATCCGATTTCCCAATGGCTACATCAAGTAGTGAGCGGTGATGATTAAGTCTCCATTTGGTGGTTTCGACATTGACGTGCTGGAGAGCCGCATGGGCAAACAGGGAGGTGGAGAGTGAATCAAGCGTATCGTAAAGGTGGGGGTTTCCAGCGATAGTCCAGATAGTTCTGTGAAACTCAATGTCGATATCGGCAGCGTCAATTTCTGAACCGCTTTCCCATTGCTCCATTTTGTCAACCAGGCTTGTTAGCTTGGCGGCAAGTTTCTTGTTCATATTGGCTCGACAAAGCCTTAGGGCTTCTGCTTCCAGGATAATTCTGACGCTGTTAATGCGCTGCATATCTTCCTGGTTAAGCTCAGTAACAAACATGCCTCTGCGATCATGTTTCATGACTAGCCCGTGCTCCCTAAGGCGAACCAAAGCTTCCCTTACGGGGATGCGGCTGATATTCATCTCTCGAGCAATCATGCTTTCGTTAAGTCTGGTTCCAGGCGGATAATGTCCGCTGACAATTTCCTCGCGTAATTGGTCATAAACGTAGTTGACAATGGTAGTGGGCGGTCTCATTGTTTTAATTGCTCTTTTGTACTTGTTAATTTTTATTAAGGTGTTTTGATAATAGCTTCCCAGACTCCATAAATACAAGGGCTGACTATTGCCTGGCGCTGCTTTTCGGCGCTTTGTGCTGGGCGCCAAGCCTAATCACCGTTTGGCAGAATTACTTGCTAATAAAGCCTCAACTTCGAAAAACTGATCGTCAGTTTGGGATATATTCGAGTTTCGACTATATTAATGTTTAAAGGTTCCGCTTGCTGCTGGGTTAGTTATTTGTTGATTGCTGAGAAGCGAGGCTTTTATAAAAATTAACCAATGACTGAGCCTCGTCCTCAATTTTGTAGCACTGCTCTACCATTGCCCGACCGTTTTTGCCCAGTACCTCAAGGTTTTTTTGGTCTAGCAATAAACTATACATTTGGCGAGTGATAGCCTCCTGATTGCCCACCGGTACCAGTTTGCCCACAGGTTTCCCGTCAAGAATGTCTGGCCAGGCTCCCGCCGTAGTTGCCAGCACAGGGGTGCCGCTTGCAAGTGCTTCCAGTACGGTCAGCCCGTACCCCTCGTTATAGCTCAGGGCGCAAACCAGGGACATGGCGCGAAACAGTTCTGGTATGCGTTCAAATGGCAATTCCGCTGTAAAAATTATGCGATCTTTCAAATTGGCTTGGGCAGCTTTTTTTTTGCAGTCTTCAACCAGCGCTTCGTCATCAATAGCGCCCACGATAATTGCGGTCGCTCCCGGGAAGGCCGGAAGATTCTCAAGGCAGGCATTTACAAACAGGCCGATACCCTTTTGTTTTCGTACACGTCCAAAAATCCCAATGCCATAGTCCCCAGGAAAACCTGTTTGCTGCCAGGCGCTTTTTCGATCATTGGTCGGGCGATAAGTGCGGGTATCAATGCCATGCGGGATGATTATGGCTGGAGGTTTTTCCAGAAAGCTGGCAGCTGAGCTACAGGTTGAGATCACGGCGTCCATTTGTCCCATTAACCATTTGGTTAAAATGCTGTGGTGGCGCTGGGCTGTTGATGTAAACAGGGTATTAACGTTGGCTCCCAGTGTTTTGAGCGCAATTGCCTGGATCATTTCGTTATTGCGTCGTGCATGGAAAATAATGGGGGCCTCAGCCTTCCTCCCCAGTTTCATTGCTTCGCGAAAGCCAATGGCAATAGATGGATCGGGAAGGTTATGACTGCCCAATACGCGCAGCTCACAAAGTGATCGCTGGTAAGCCATGGTCTGTAGCATTGTGGACGTCACCCCGGAAAATCGGCGATTTGAATTACCGAGAATGACCTGTAGCTGGTTGTTCATCTTTTGGCCTTTCTTATAATGAGCTCTTCTTTATATGCTTTCGTGATTGGGTGCCAAGGTAAGCTTTAGCTTCGCTGTGGTTGCGAAATTTTTCTCGGCGTCATGGGTGGATGATTTTATAGATGCCTGGAAAGATTGCGGGTGGTAAAGGTAGCTTTTAATTTAATTGGTCCTAGATGCGCGCGCCGGTGAAAAAAATAAAGGCGGCTTCGAAATATTGTGAAGTTAGTATATTCGTAGTTAATTGTGCTTACTGGTTTCTGAGCTGTTGCTGGAGCATTGGCTGTTTTTATCAGGTGTGAAGTATGCCTATAAAACCTCGATCAGGCGGCATTATATTTTATTTAAAACTACAAATAGAGCGGCTATAAAAAAGTCTCTTGGAGGGAATTTTGTAGCCCTTCAGCAATTCAACTAAAAAGATATCCGAAACAGCTTGACTCACTAAAGTCGAAGTGTAAAATGCGCGCCTCTGCTCAGGGCAGCCCCCTTTGTTAAGATCGTTCTTTAAGAAAATATTGAGTGGTAAGTGACTGAAAAACTAAGTGTTTTCAGAAGCGTTAAACCACTCCCCAGCAAGTTTGCGTAACTCGGGCTTAGCATGGTTGCCGCATTGGCTGAAGAGAGCCAGGCGCCAGTTCGGGTCTGTAGCTCAGTTGGTTAGAGCGCACCCCTGATAAGGGTGAGGTCGGTGGTTCAAATCCACCCAGACCCACCAATTTACGGTCGCACAAGCAACTCTAAAAAAACGTTAAAATCAGCGAAAAAGAGTTGCTTCAAAATGCGATTTGCGTAAAATGGCCGCCCCCGACGCCGGGCAGCAAAACAGGCGATGGGGCTATAGCTCAGCTGGGAGAGCGCCTGCCTTGCACGCAGGAGGTCTGCGGTTCGATCCCGCATAGCTCCACCAAACCTTGCTGGGCAGGCTGAAAATTCAGCTGGATTCGAGATCAAAAAACAGCCTCTTCATGAAGAGTTTGCTTTTTGGCCTTCGAGCCAAATGTTCTTTAAAAATGTGGATAACTGTAACTGTATCAAGGCAAGTGTCTCTATATGACATCTGTTTTTTTATCAATCGTTACTGGCGTTTCATTAATTTGAAATGCCTGAAATAGCACAGTCGCTGACATTATATGGTCAAGCGACTAAGCGCATACGGTGGATGCCTTGGCAGTCAGAGGCGATGAAGGACGTGGAAATCTGCGATAAGCCCAGGTAAGTTGATAACAAGCGTTATAACCTGGGATTTCCGAATGGGGAAACCCACCTGCTTGCAGGTATCTTGTACTGAATACATAGGTGCAAGAGGCGAACCCGGGGAACTGAAACATCTAAGTACCCGGAGGAAAAGAAATCAACCGAGATTCCCCTAGTAGCGGCGAGCGAACGGGGACCAGCCGAGCAACTTTAGCTAGTGAAATGTTCTGGAAAGTTCAGCAATAAAGGGTGATAGCCCCGTACACGAAAGCGATAGTTGACATATTAAGTAGGACGACACACGTGATATGTTGTCTGAAGATGGGGGGACCATCCTCCAAGGCTAAATACTACTGACTGACCGATAGTGAACCAGTACCGTGAGGGAAAGGCGAAAAGAACCCCGGAGAGGGGAGTGAAATAGATCCTGAAACCGTATGCGTACAAGCAGTAGGAGCCCTTAGGGGTGACTGCGTACCTTTTGTATAATGGGTCAGCGACTTATTGTATGTAGCAAGGTTAACCATTTAGGGGAGCCGTAGGGAAACCGAGTCTTAATAGGGCGTTTAGTTGCATGCAATAGACCCGAAACCCGGCGATCTATCCATGGGCAGGTTGAAGGTGAGGTAACACTTACTGGAGGACCGAACTCACTAATGTTGAAAAATTAGGAGATGACTTGTGGATCGGAGTGAAAGGCTAATCAAGCCGGGAGATAGCTGGTTCTCCTCGAAAGCTATTTAGGTAGCGCCTCGCGTCTCACCATTGGGGGTAGAGCACTGTTTCGGCTAGGGGGTCATCCCGACTTACCAACCCGATGCAAACTCCGAATACCAATGAGTGCAATCGCGGGAGACACACGGCGGGTGCTAACGTCCGTCGTGGAAAGGGAAACAACCCAGACCGCCAGCTAAGGTCCCTAAACTATGTTAAGTGGGAAACGATGTGAGAAGGCTCAGACAGCTAGGAGGTTGGCTTAGAAGCAGCCATCCTTTAAAGAAAGCGTAATAGCTCACTAGTCGAGTCGGCCTGCGCGGAAGATGTAACGGGGCTAAACATAGTACCGAAGCTGCGGATGCCAATTTATTGGCATGGTAGAGGAGCGTTCTGTAAGCCGTTGAAGGTGGATTGAGAAGTCTGCTGGAGGTATCAGAAGTGCGAATGCTGACATGAGTAACGATAATGCGGGTGAAAAACCCGCACGCCGGAAGACCAAGGTTTCCTGTCCAACGCTAATCGGGGCAGGGTTAGTCGGCACCTAAGGCGAGGCCGAAAGGCGTAGTCGATGGAAAACAGGTTAATATTCCTGTACTTAAATATGCTGCGATGGGGTGACGGAGTAGGCTATACCAGACGGGCGTTGGTTGTCCCGATCTAAGTGTGTAGGCTTAGAGCTTAGGTAAATCCGGGCTCTTTTAAGGCTGAGGCACGATGGCGACGCTCTCTTTTGAGCGGAGTGGTAGATGCCATGCTTCCAAGAAAAACCTCTAAGCTTCAGGCATATTTGAACCGTACCCCAAACCAACACAGGTGGTCAGGTAGAGAATACTAAGGCGCTTGAGACAACTCTGGTGAAGGAACTAGGCAAAATAGCACCGTAACTTCGGGAGAAGGTGCGCCGGTTTCGGTGATGGGACTTGCTCCCTGAGCTGAGGCTGGCCGAAGTAACCAGGTGGCTGCGACTGTTTATCAAAAACATAGCACTCTGCAAACACGTAAGTGGACGTATAGGGTGTGACGCCTGCCCGGTGCCGGAAGGTTAAATGATGGGGTTAGCTTCGGCGAAGCTCTTGATTGAAGCCCCGGTAAACGGCGGCCGTAACTATAACGGTCCTAAGGTAGCGAAATTCCTTGTCGGGTAAGTTCCGACCTGCACGAATGGCGTAACGATGGCCACGCTGTCTCCACCAGAGACTCAGTGAAATTGAAATCGCGGTTAAGATGCCGTGTACCCGCGGCTAGACGGAAAGACCCCGTGAACCTTTACTATAGCTTGGCACTGGACTTTGACACTATATGTGTAGGATAGGTGGGAGACTATGAAACCTGATCGCTAGATCGGGTGGAGTCAACCTTGAAATACCACCCTTATATTGTTGAGGTTCTAACTCCGGCCCATTATCTGGGTTGAGGACAGTGTCTGGTGGGTAGTTTGACTGGGGCGGTCTCCTCCCAAAGAGTAACGGAGGAGCACGAAGGTTGGCTAAGCATGGTCGGAAATCATGCGGTTAGTGTAATGGCACAAGCCAGCTTGACTGCGAGAGGCACATCTCGAGCAGGTACGAAAGTAGGTCATAGTGATCCGGTGGTTCTGTATGGAAGGGCCATCGCTCAACGGATAAAAGGTACTCCGGGGATAACAGGCTGATACCGCCCAAGAGTTCACATCGACGGCGGTGTTTGGCACCTCGATGTCGGCTCATCACATCCTGGGGCTGAAGTCGGTCCCAAGGGTATGGCTGTTCGCCATTTAAAGTGGTACGCGAGCTGGGTTCAGAACGTCGTGAGACAGTTCGGTCCCTATCTGCCGTGGGCGTTAGAGATTTGAGGAAAGCTGCTCCTAGTACGAGAGGACCGGAGTGGACGAACCTCTGGTGTTCGGGTTGTCACGCCAGTGGCATTGCCCGGTAGCTATGTTCGGATAGGATAACCGCTGAAAGCATCTAAGCGGGAAGCCTCTTCCAAGATGAGATCTCTCTGGAACCTTGAGTTCCCTGTAGGGCCGTTGAAGACTACGACGTTGATAGGCTAGGTGTGGAAGTGCAGCAATGCATTGAGCTAACTAGTACTAATTGCCCGTGAGGCTTGACCATATAATGTGCGATTGTGCTTTACGAATGCCGATTGATATATTTATGTCTGAGACATTTACTTGATATTTACAGTTATTCACCTTTTAAGTTTTCTGGAGTGTTGTGCTATTAAATAGAGCGACAATCCGAACCAGTTTGCTTGACGATAATAGAGCGTTGGACCCACCTGATCCCATTCCGAACTCAGAAGTGAAACAACGCATCGCCGATGGTAGTGTGGGAGTTCCCATGTGAGAGTAGGTCATCGTCAGGCTTTTAATACAAAACCCCAGCCGCTTGCGGCTGGGGTTTTTTTTTCTTTTCAAAAATGGACCCATGGAGGTTGGCTCACACTTAAAGTTTACGTTTAGGGGCTTGGGTGGCACTTTCTTTATAGATGTTTTAATCGGGCAAAAACTATTTATAGATATATTTGTTGTATACTAAAAAGATAAATCTTGCCTAAGAACAAACGGATATATTCTATATCCGATAGAAGTTTTCACTACACAAGGGGGTAATGTGAAATATTTTGCTATTTTTTGGGTTATGTTGGGCTTCCCATTAGCTCTTTCAGCCGATACGAGAGATCCTTTTCCTGAACCAAATGCTCAGGAGGTTATTGTTGTTGGCGTTGAGAATTTTGCAACTTTGCCAGATTTTTCTGACAAGCCGGCACAAATGAGAACAATCACTTCAGAACCAGGCTCAGACAACCTGTTTGTTTCTGATATGACAGGGCTTTTATATCGTGTGGATGCCAGCGGGTCGGCAACCGTTTACTTGGATCTGACAGATCCTAAATGGTCAACCATGATTGACGGGTCCTGGAGAGAGTCGGGCATCGAAGGTTTTGCGTTACATCCAGAATTTTCCCAAAAGGGTAAGCCCGGCTACGGAAAAATATATACATCGATTGACCTCTATAATGATGACACGGAAGCTGATTATCCTACTGCAGCAGATGAAGTTCATCATCCCTCGGCATTGCTTGAGTGGACTGCGGATGATATAGGTTCAGCTTCATACGATGGAGGTATGCCTAGAGAGCTGTTGCGCATTGAGCAGCCTTTCCAGAGCCACAACGGTGGTGCTGCTGCGTTTAACCCATTGTCTGAGCCTGGCGATGCCGATTATGGTCTGCTGTACATTGGCTTTGGGGACGGTGGTTCAGCCGGTGATCCGCTTAATGCTGCCCAGAATCTTAGCCTTCCCCAGGGTAAAATTCTGCGAATTGATCCTTTGGGAGGAGATAACAATCTGACCTTCATGGATAAGCTTTTGGGCAGGGGGGGCAATAGTAGCGCCAATGGAGAATATGGCATTCCTTCAGACAACCCATTTCTAGGGAACCCTGATGCGTTGCCAGAAATCTATGCCTATGGTGTGCGTAATCCACAGCAATCTGCCTGGGACAGCGAAACAGGTGCTTTCATGATTTCCGATATTGGTCAGGTCGCTATTGAGAAAATTAGTCTGGTAGAAGCTGGCGACAACCTGGGGTGGAATGTTTGGGAAGGCAGTTTCGCTTTTGCTGGCACTGTCGAAGGTGTTGATGAAACGCAAGTTCTCAGCGACCCCAGTATTCGTTATCCCATCGCTGAATACGATCACATTGACCCGTTGCTGCTTCGCGCCTCAGCAGTTACTGGCCTTGCTGTTGTCAGGGATAGTGGTATTGCAGAACTGGAAGATCATATTCTGTTCGGTGAACTAATTACTGGCGAGATGTTTGCCGTCCCTGCGGATAAGCAACACCTTTACAACGGTCAGTCTGAAAATCGCAGAGTACTGTTTGACGATGGCAGTGGTGAACCAAAAACGCTTCTGCAAATAGTTCAGGAGACATACACAGAGCGAGGCGAAGAGCCGCCATTTCGTATGGATTTACGTTTTGCTTCGGGAGCAGATAATCAGGTTTATCTCCTGAATAAATACGACGGTATTATTCGGCGTATTGTCTCTCCTTAATTATTCGCAGTAATTAGCAACCAGACCCGGAGATTATCGTAAGATATTTCCGGGTTTTTTTTGGCTGCTTATCGCCATTCCTGTTTGTCTGCCATTATAAAAACAATTTGATTGATGGAGAAAATAGCGGGGCCATTTTCATTTCAGCCTTCCGCTGACTTCATCATAGCCGAAACACTCGCTTTGCTTGTCGGGTAAGCGCTCGTTTTAACACTGCGCCCGGCCCTTTTTTTATAGATGTTTTAATAGAGAAAACTATTTGTCGTTATATTAGTTATATACTAAAAACAGTAAATGTTTTGTAAAAACCGACGGTATATTCTATATCAGATAATAGTTTTCACTCCTCAAGGAGAAAATATTGAAATATTTAGCTATTTTTTGGGTTATTTTGAGCTTTCCTTTAGCTCTTTTAGCTGAAACCAGAGATCCTTATCCTGAGCCCAATGCCCAAGAGGTAATTGTCGTTGGTATCGAAGAATTTGCCTCTTTGCCAGAATATGGCGATAAGCCGGCTCAGATGAAAAATTCCACCCCTGAACCAGGTTCAGATAATCTGATAGTTAACGATATGAGCGGGATGCTTTATCGAGTAGATTCCAGTGGTTCAGTTGCAGCGTATCTTGAGGTAGCGGATCCCAAATGGGCTACGGGCTTTGGTGAGTCATGGCGCGAGGTAGGGATGCATTCAGTCGCATTGCATCCTGAATTCTCACAAGAAGGAAAATCTGGTTATGGCAAGCTCTATACTTGGATGGATGCCACGATCGGCGACTCTGAAGCTGACTATAAGAGTGCTGTGGATGCGCCTCATCATCATTCAATTTTGTTCGAATGGACGGCGACTGATGTTCATTCAGCTCAGTATGATGGGGGTATGCCCAGAGAAATTTTGCGCATAGAGCAGCCTTTTCCAAATCACAACGCGAGTGCGATGGCATTTAACCCCTTGGCATCGTCAGGTGACAATAATTACGGACTGCTTTTCCTTGCCGTTGGCGACGGTGGTGGTGCCGGCGATCAGTACAACGCCTCTCAGAACCTAAGCCTTTCCCATGGAAAAATACTTTTAATTGACCCTCTGGGAGATAACAGTGCTAATGGAAGTTATGGCATTCCTGCGGATAATCCTTTTATCGGTGAGTCTGATGCGTTACCGGAAATCTATGCCTATGGTTTGCGCAATTTGCAGCAGTTCGCCTGGGACAGTGAAACGGGTGCCTTGATCGTCTCTGATATAGGTCAGGCAGCGGTAGAAGAAATCAGTCTGGTGGCCGCTGGGGATAACCTTGGGTGGAACAACTGGGAAGGCAGTTTCGGTTTTGGTGGCAATCCGGAAGGAGAGTCCTGGCGCAATATATTAGACGGTGTAGATGATACGCAGGTTCGAAGTGATCCATCAATCCGATACCCAATTGCTGAGTTCGATCACAGAGATCCGCTGGGGCACATGGGCGCATCGGGCACAGCAGTCACTGGTCTTGCTGTTGTCAGGGATGGTGGTATTGCCGAACTGGAGGGCCGTATTCTCTTCGGTGACCTTGTTTCTGGTGAAGTATTTGCCGTACCTGCGGACAAGCAACACCTGTACAACGGCCAGTCTGAAAATCGCCGGGTACTCTTTGACGATGGCAGCGGGGAAGCAAAAACGCTTCTGCAAATCGTTCAAGAGACTATCAGCGAACGAGGCCAGGAACCACCAATGCGCATGGATTTGCGTTTTAGCTCAGGAGCAGATAATCAGGTTTATCTCCTAAATAAATACGACGGTATTATTCGGCGTATTGTCTCTCCTTAATTATCGGTAGCATTTATCAATCAGGCCCGGGAATTATCGTAAGATAATCCCCGGGCTTTTTTTGGGCTACTTATTACTCATCTTGTTTGTCTGCCCGTATAAAACCCGTTCGATTGTTGGAGTCTGGTATGAAGGTCGTTTTGTTTTTAGCTCTGTCTTTATCGGCCGTCTTTACCCATGCAATGAATGGAGATACCGGGCTGACATCACCTGGCGCTGAACTTCGCAAATTACATGGTGATTTCGCCTTTCTTGAGGGGCCGGTTGCAGACGTTCAGGGCAACCTTTTCTTTAGTGATATCCCGAGCAACCGTATCCTGAAATGGAGTGTAGAAGGCCAACTGGCAACGGTTTTGGAGGACAGCAACGGTGGTAACGGACTGGCATTTGATAGTCGTGGCAACCTGATAATCTGCGAACAGCAGGGCAAGCGTATTTCCATGTTGCGTCCGGATGGCAGCATGGAACTTTTGGCCGAGGGTTACCAGGGGGCTCCTTTTAACAGTCCAAATGACCTTTGGGTGGATGCAAAAGATGGAATCTACTTTACCGATCCCAACTATGGTGAACCTGAAAATCTTACTCAGGATTCGCAACAGGTTTATTACCTTCCACCTGATCGGACGGCTGTCAAGCGGGTGACTTCTGATCTGGAAAGACCCAACGGCATTATCATGACGCCAGAGAATGATCGTTTGTATGTTGCGGATACTGAATACGACAAGGTTTTTCTTTTCGAGGTGTTTGATTCAGGAGATCTGGGGGCGAGCAAGCCATTTGCCGATACAGGCGCCGATGGAATTACTTTGGATGAGCGGGGCAACCTCTACACGGCCTGGGGAGATGGAATCAAAATTTATAATCCTATGGGGGAGTTAATCCAAACCATTTCTGTTCCAGAGCGGCCAACAAATCTGGCCTTTGGTGGTGTCGATCATCGCACTCTTTTTATTACAGGTCGCCAAAGTCTTTACGCCATTGATATGGCAGTCAAAGGTGTTCCCAAGCCCTTTTAATATTCTTAAGGTCAGATTGACCTTATCTTGGTATGGTAGATCCATTTTTTGTTAATAAAAAACGGTCAAACGGTTTTGGTGGCGCCGTTTGCCTATGCCAATAAATAAAAATTAAAGGTAACAAGCTCATGAAGGAATCAGCAATCACATTGGCGGTTATCGTCGTTACCGGGTTCGCCATAACTAGCAACGCTGAGGAAAAAGAGCCTTGGCAGCTCGCTCAGGCAACCGAAGTATGGGAGCCGGTTCCGGCCAAGGTAACCGTCAATGATCAAGGGGTTCCTTCAGACGCCAGGATTCTATTTGATGGCACAGGTCTCTCCGCCTGGGAGTCTGTCCGAGATGGTTCGGCTGCATCCTGGAATGTCATCGACGATATGTTAGTGACGGCACCGGGAACTGGCGATATCCGCACCAAACAAGAGTTTTGTGACGTTCAGTTGCATATTGAATGGCAAGCGCCGTCAGAAAAGGATATGGAAGGTCCCGAAGGTCAGGGGCGAGGAAACAGCGGGGTATTCTTTCAGGAGCGCTATGAGGTACAGGTGCTTGACTCCTACGGTGGCGAAACATATCCAAATGGGCAAGCGGCCTCCGTATACAAGCAACATATTCCTCTGGTTAACGCGACCAGGCCAATAGACCAATGGAACGAATACGATATTATCTTCACTGCGCCAGGCTTTAATGATTCAGGTGAGCTAGCCAAGCCCGCCTTTATCACAGTGCTGCACAATGGAGTGCTGGTGCAAAACCATGTCGAAGTACAGGGCCCTACCGCCTGGATTGGTTATCCCCCCTATGAGGCGCATGGTTGTGCCCCACTGAGTTTGCAGGATCACGGTAATCCCGGAAAATTTCGTAATATCTGGATCCGTGAGCTCTAATATTCACGGCCTATAAGCAATAGAGCATCAACGCATGAAGTGCATTCCAAACTTGCTGTGCGCCATTATGACGCTCAGCGTGAGCCAGGTATTGATGTCGGTCGATGCTCCCAATGATTCCCCCTCTTATCTGAAAAACAGTGAATCGTTGAATGCCACAACGGCTAAATACGCGGACGGTAAACTACTTGGTGAGGGAGGGGGTGTGCAGTTATTACTTTCTGCTGGATAGTCCGTCGAAACGAATGCTCAATTGGGCGATAGTGTGCTTACTATAGAGTACCTGGCTGATGGGGATGCAAAAGCCGGTGTGTATTTACAGGGGCGCTATGAACTGGCGCTGGTGGATGCTGATCAAGATTCTGCCCTTACTTTCGCGGATGCCGGGGGCGTTCAAAATTACGGTTCACCTGAGATGAATAGTCGCGATGAGTCGGTTAATGTCAGTGTTGTGGATGGCGGCAAGGTGCTCTTGCTTGGGCTTGCCGATACCCGGCAGCTCGAGGTTCATCAACAGGAAACCGCGAGGGTCTACCAAATTACTCTGGCAGAAGGGTTGTTTAGGGGACAATCAAAGCCCCTCAGCGCGATTTATTCACTTTGGCAATTTGCTGAGTCGGAATAACCAGCCATATTTTTTTGGGAACGGTTTTCGTCGCTGGTCTCCAGATCTGCTATGCCATTAGAATGGTTGCCAGACAGTTGCCTGAAATTTTTAGTTGTTTTATTAGGAGGTTTGTCCCTTGAAAGCCATCGTTGTACATGAAACGGGTGGGCCCGAAAAAATGCTTCTTGAGGAAGTACAGGAACCATCACCAGCATCTGGTGAGATTCTGGTTGAGGTACAGGCGGCCGGTCTGAACTTTATAGATACCTATCATCGCAGTGGCCTATATTCACTGGAGTGCCCTTTTACCCCGGGGCTTGAAGGTGCGGGTACAGTGATTGAGCTGGGAGAAGGTGTCTCTGATTTTGCAATTGGCCAACGTGTTGGCTGGGTAGGTGTCATTGGTTCTTACGCTGAGCGTCACGTTATTCCAGCAGAAAAAGCAATACCTGTGCCCGACGGATTGGAAACTGACGTGGTTGCGGCTGTGTTGCTGCAGGGGATTACAGCACATTATTTAGCGACAGATACCTACAAAATAAAAGCGGGCGAAAACTGCCTGATTCATGCAGGTTCAGGTGGTGTTGGTTTGTTGCTTACCCAAATCGCCAAGCTCAAAGGTGCCCGTGTGATCACTACGGTGGGCTCTCGCGAAAAGGCTGAATTAAGCCGCGCTGCCGGTGCGGATGATGTGATTCTTTATCGGGACAACAATTTCAAGGCAGTTGTTGAAGATCTACTAGGTGCGAACGCGCTTCATGTCGTTTACGACGGCGTTGGAGCAGCTACTTTTGATGATAGCCTGGATTTACTGAGACCACGAGGCATGATGGTCACTTTCGGTAATGCATCGGGTCCTGTGCCTGAAATCTCGCCACTGATTCTCGCTGAGAAGGGGTCTATCTTCCTGACCAGACCTACCATGGCCCATTACATTCAAAGCAGGGAAGAGCTGCTAGCACGAACGAATGATCTTTTTAACTGGATCACCAACGGAGATCTTAATGTTCGTATCGGTGCCGAATTTTCACTCGATCAGGCAGCAGATGCGCATCGGGCACTCGAGACCCGTCAGACGTCAGGCAAAGTAATATTTCGACCTTGATGCTGGTACAGAGGTGTACTCAATAATTTCGCGAGGTTTATTCAGGCAGGTTTTCTACTTTCATTGAAGCCGGCCCCATATACTCCTGTTACCTGAATTTAAGAAAAATATGTGCAAGACGATTTAAAAATTCTGGCAGAGTTGGACCACAACCCGGCCAATCTGAGGAAAAACATAAAATGAATCATATCAATAAAGCATTAACGATATTTTCAATCCTGATCGGGCTTGGTATTTCATCTGCTATCGCCCAGGATTTTAGCACGACTTACAATCGAATCGACAAGGTGATGGACTGGGGCGCGACCACAACGCATCTCATTGTTGATTTAGGCACTGAAGTTCGGCGTGGCAGGATTGACGCCGACAGCTTTAGTGTTCATGTCCGTCGCAGTGATCCACGACTGCAAGAGCCATTTCTGGAAGAGGGTACGCGCAATGTGGTCGATGCCTATATCTCGGATGAGAACGGTAATGCTGTCAGAAGAGGACGTTATGCAACCCTGGTTATGGAAATAGGTCCATCGCTTTCTTTGGGCAATGCACTTAATTATGGCCGCGATCCGGAGGTTGGGCGGAGCATCAATGCCTGGAGCCTGAATGAATACAACATTACTCAGCAGCAGCCAATCAGAGGAATTGCAGGCAGTCTCGTTGCAACCGAAATGGACCAGTACACGCGATCAGGGATTGACGCCTATGAATTCGACTCTTCTTCTTACCAGGATGAAGAGTTTGGCCTGATCGAAATGCAATATGCCCACTATGCGCCAGAACAAGATGATGGACAAAACCCTCTGATTATCTGGTTGCATGGTGGCGGGGAAGGTGGGACAGACCCCACTATTCCGCTGGCCGGCAACCGGGCCGATGCCTTTGCCTCCGAGGAGACTCAGGCTTATTTTAATGGGGCTTACGTGCTGGTTCCTCAATCCCCAACGCGCTGGATGCATGGACCCACTGGACAGCAGGGTAGCGGTGTCAAGGAAGACGCGCTCTCGATTTATACTCGTGCGGTTCAGGATCTGGTGGAATCTTTTGTCACTGAGCGACCTGACATAGATACGGATCGTCTTTATGTTGCCGGAGCCTCCAATGGTGGCTGGATGGTAGTTCGCCTTGCTCTGGACTTTCCCGATTATTATGCAGCGGCGCTACCGGTCGCTGAGCCGCTTAATCTAGACTATGTAAGTGAAGAAGAGCTGGAGCGTATCGTTGGTCTGCCAATGTGGATCGTAACAGCAGCGACTGACGGAACGGTGGAACCTGAAGCTTTCCCGGTCCCTCTCTATTCGAGGTTGCGAAGTTTGGGGGCAGAAAACATTCATCTAAGCATATTGCCTGATGTCACGGATATGACGGGTACCTACTTGTCAGAGGATGGGGCGCCGCATGAATACAATGGCCATTGGTCATGGATACCGACTTATAGCAATCACCTGGCCTATGTTGAGGGCAGCGGCCAGCTTTATGGCCCGATAGTGCAGGAAGTAGACAGGGTCGGCGGTCGCGAAGTAGTAACTGTGATGGAGTGGTTGGCGGCACAATCCAAATAGCCCAAACAATGTGATTTGACGCCCCCTTGTCGATCGGGATAGCTCTACGCCGCATGAGGCGGGGTATCCCGGTCGAGCTTTCTACGAAGCCAGATACTGAAGGACAAAATATAGCCAGGGTATAACCAGGATGAGCATCCCTGTGGACACCAGCCACAAGCTGTTGGCCAGCTCCAGATCCAGATTGAATATGGACGCTGCCACTAATGCGTTAAACCCGACAGGCATAGCGCTGCAAACTACAACCACCATGAATGGAAGACCATTGGCAATCTCATGAAGGTTGAACAGGTACGCCAGTGAACATGCAATTATAGGTATAAAGACAAACTTGGTTGCAGAGATCGCCATGCAAGGTTTCAGATATTTTCCGACGCTGGAAAAGCGCATGCCCAGACCAATGGAAAAGATCATCAAAAATGTTCCCACCGGAACAAAAATGGTTATCATCGTCTCAATAAGTGACGGTCTGGATACGCCGGTAAAATTCAGGTTCAGACCCGTGACCAGGGAGGTAAGAACAACGATAACAAAAGGGTCTTTGATGACACCGGCCAATCGTTGCGCTGGCGTTATTTTCTGGTCGATTCCACCATGACCAAAGTATCTGGCTACCGGGAAACCAACCATGTAGTAGCACATTTCTTCCAGCATCTTGTACAGGGCCACTAGTGCAAAACCTGCCTCTCCCAGGAACATAAAGCTAAACAGGGAGCCCAGCGCCCCGAGGTTTGTGATTAAGCCACTGGTGAACATAACCCCTGTCTGTTCCCTGTTCATCTTGAGTAATCTGGAGAAAAGAATTCCGAGAAGCCCGCCAGAGAGCAGTGCAGTCAAACCAACAACTGGTAGCCAGATAACTCGTATATCGTCAAATGATACGATCCAGAATGCGCCAATGAGCGCTATAGGCATAAGATATAGAAGTGCAAACTTCTGCAAGATCTTCCTGAGAACTGCAATTTCGATGGGCAAGCAGACCCGTCCGGATTCGTTGAGTCGACGAAGACTGTATCCAAGAGTCAGAGCGCTAGTAACGAGAGCAAGTGAGTAGATTATGGCGAGCATATGTAATGGGTGCCACGTTGTTTAGGGTTGAGATTGGAAAGGGCTTCGCAAGAACGTCACGTATATTCTAAAACAGGCAAACAGGCTATATGAGCCGGTTTTTGTGCAGCGGTAGCAGCCTCGCCGAACCCTACTGATTTTATCCTTTTCGGCAGTTTTTTATAAGAGAAAAGGCTGGGCACTATGGCTTGAATCGGTTTTTTGTATTGTCTACATCCCGGTGATAAGGCATTCTATAGCTATTATCGGATTAAAAAATAAAGTAGCAGGGGGTAAACCTAAATGAACAAGAAAATATCACGTAGAAAACTTTTAGTGGCTGGCTCAACCGGATTAATGGCCGGAGCTGTTGCTTCAAGTGCTCATTCTTGGTCTTTGCCATTCGTTGGCGGGGATCACCTGACCCAGTGGAGCCCACCTTCAGATGTCACTCGCAATCTGACCCCCGGGTCGACACCTATTCGCTTGAGTAGTGCCGGTTACCAACTGAGCAACACAAATGGCAATAACCCCGTAGAACAAGTTTCATACATTCGAAGCAAGGGTTACACCGCAGCCGAGACCTTTTTTAACAACTGGCGACTGATGACAGACTCGGAAGCTCGCGAACTTAAAGAAGAGCTTCGACGTCAGGACCTCTGGTTCTATAACGTTCATGTTTGGGACAACATTATTCATCCGGATCCGGAAATTCGTGCCCAGACACACCGCAACTACCTGGCCGCGATCGAAATGGCGGAACAGATGGATATTGATTTCATCCTTGTTCACAGTGGCAGTCGTGGTTATGGTAAACCCAGCTATGCCGACCCCCGCAACTGGACCAACGAAACCTGGCAGATGACAGTGGATGCGCTTAAGCAAGTGCTGGCAGATACTGCCGGAAGTAAGGTGCAACTTGCCGCAGAGGCGATTAACTCAAACCACCTGAATTCACCGGCGGCGCACGCTCAACTTAGAGAAGACGTCGGAGACGAACGCCTCAAGGTAACTCTCGACCCGACCAATATGGTGAATGCAACCACATTGTTCCGCAGTGCTGAGTTGCTCAACGAAAGTTTTGAAACGCTTGGTGAAGACATCCTCTATGCTCATGCCAAAGACATTAAGTGGACGGGTATGCTGCCAGGAATGGAATGGGTTATCCCGGGACAGGGCGAAATGGATTACGAAGTTTATCTGACGCACCTCAGCCGTATGGAGTATGCGCGCCCACTTATGATGGAATTCCTGAACCGGGGGCGTGATTACAGGGGAGAAGACCAGTACGTTCCGGCTAAGCACTTCATCGAAGAGACAGCCGCGCGTTTAGGTGTGACCATCTACAGCTAATCAAAAATGAGTTAGCCAGCTCGCAGTTCTCGCTGAATTCGAGCTGGCCAACGAAGATTTATCGGGGATCAAATGAACAAAAAAATATCACGCAGAAAACTTTTGATGGCTGGTTCAACCGGTCTGGTGGCGGGGGCAGTCGCTTCCGCATCGCATTCCTGGTCGTTGCCCGAAGTCGGTGGTGCACACTTGACTCAGTGGAGTCCTTCCGGAGATGTAAAACGTGACCTCAATCCAGGACCGACGCCCATCCGTCTGGCCAGTGCAGGATACAGGCTTAGTAACACCAACGGCGATAATCCTGTCGAGCAAGTAGGGCAGATCAGGGCGCATGGTTACACCGCTGCTGAAACCCGTTTTGAAAGTTGGGAAAAGATGACGGATTCCCAGACGCGCGAACTCAAGTCGGAATTAAAAAAGCACGATCTCATGTTCTTCACCGTACATGTGTGGGACAACATTATTCATCCCGACCCGCAAATGCGCGCCCGGATTCATCGGGATTACCTTGATGCTATTGAATTGGCAGAGCAGATGGAAATGGACTATATACTCGTTCATACCGGCAGCCGCGCCTATGGCAAGCCGAATGATGCGGATCCCAGAAACTGGACGGAAGAGACCTGGCGGATGTCGGCCGATGCGCTTAAACAGGTTGTGGCTGATTCGTCGGGAAGCAAAATAAACCTTGCGGTCGAAGCGATTAATTCCAATAACCTCAATTCGCCTGCAGCACACGTTCGTCTCCGGCAAGATGTAGGCAGCGAACGACTCAAGGTGACACTGGATCCTACCAACATGATTAATGCCAGCACGCTGTTCCGAAATACAGAGTTAATTAATCAGTGTTTTGAACTGCTTGGCGAAGACACCATGTATGCCCATGCCAAGGACATTCGCTGGACTGGTATGTTGCCGGGTATGGAGTGGGTTATTCCAGGACAAGGAGAAATAGACTACGAAGTCTACCTGGCTCACCTTAGCCGCCTTGAATATACCCGCCCATTGATGATGGAATTCCTGAATCGAGGAGACGGCTACAGAGGTTCTGATCAATATGTTGCAGCAAAGCAGTTCATTGAGATGACTGCAGAGCGCCTGGGTGTAACTATTTACAGCTAGGCAGTTTGGCCAGATAAAATTTATTGGGGATCAGAAATGAACAAGAAAATATCACGCAGAAAACTTTTGACGGCCGGTTCCACAGGCCTTATGGCCGGGGCCGTTGCTTCAGCTGCCCATTCATGGTCGCTTCCTGACGTTGGTGGTTCACACCTGA
>Ga0222652_1000219_pt1 | contig 28746 bp, 53 predicted proteins | sample AntAcemetagen371_FD_179803 | JGI IMG/M metagenome (GOLD analysis project Ga0222652, IMG submission 179803) | Saline water microbial communities from Ace Lake, Antarctica - #371 | ecosystem: Environmental > Aquatic > Non-marine Saline and Alkaline > Saline | place: Antarctica: Ace Lake... | reverse complement strand
TCTGGCGTTGTCGCATTAACCTTGGTGCCGATAACACCTTAGCGGGAGTATAAAACTATGCCCACACCAACAAGTATTGTTACCCAGGGTAGCGAAGCGCGACTATTGCAAGAAGGCATCAACGCCATTGCAACAATCGAATACAAGGATTACCCAATGGAGAAGGATAAAATCTTCACCATGGAAACATCCGAAAAAGCTTATGAGCTTGATGTATCTTTGAGCGGCACCGGCCTTGCAGCCGAAAAGCCCGAAGGCACAAGCATTCAGTATGATGCGGAAAAGCAAGATTTTGCGACCACGTACACGCACATTGTTTATGCATTGGGCACCATCATCACGATGGAAGCGCAAATGAATAACCTTTATCGTGATCTGATTGCGAAAGCTGGCAAAATGCTGAAACGTTCATTGGTTCACACTGATGAACAGATTGCGGCCGATGTGATCAACAATGCATATTCAGGTTCTTTTCCGATTGGCGATGGCTTACCGCTGTTTAGTACCGCGCACTTGCTTGGCAAGGGCGGCACTTTCGCCAACCGCTTCACGGTAGCCACCGCGCTATCACAAGCGGCGGTTGAAGATGCGCTTATTGCGATTGAAGATTACCGTGATGGTGCGGATTTGCTGATTGATGCCAAAGGCGTATCACTGCACATTCCCCGCCAATTGCGTTTCACCGCTGACAGAATCTTAGCTTCACGCTTTGAACCTGACACCGGCAACAACGCGATTAACCCGGTTGCGCAAATATTCCCCGAAGGCTATCACGTGAATCACCGATTCACTTCGGCCACTGATTGGTTTATCAAAACCGATGTGGAAGATGGCTTCAAGGAATTTGAACGCATGGGTTACACGTTCGATACTGATAACGATTTTGGTACGTCGAACTATCGCCACAAGGGTATGTTCTACAAATCCTATGGTGTAACTGATCCACGTTGCGCTTTCGGAAGCGGCGCGTAAAAACCCGGTCGAACTTGGTGGCGGCCTTCGGGCCGCCATTGTTCTATTTAAGGAATGAGTAAATGACCACACGATTTAATTCTATTGGTACGGCGGGCCGCAAGGGCACCGCGCAAAACGCACAAGGCACCGTTGCTGATCCGTACCTAAAAACGTTTGTGATCCCAATTGTTGGGGTTGCATCGACTGCTTCACAAGATACCGGCGTTGAATTGCCAGCAAATGGCGTTGTTCAGGGCGGTTATCTGAATGTCACAACGGCTTCCGCCGGTGCTGGCGCTGAAACCATGATTGTTGGCAATACAACTGACCCGAACGGCATATTGAACGCTGTTGATGTGGGCACCGTTGGCATCAAGAACGTTATTGTTGATCCGGGTATGTCTTTACTTGGTGAAAATGTGTTGTTTGATCTGGTGGCCGCCGATCTTGATGATTTACGTGCGGAGCTGGTTTTGTTGGTTCTTGCGAGTGATGTATAAATGCGCCCGCAAGCCACGCCGGTTTTGGCATCAGTAACCACGGCAATCATCAAAACAGATTGGGAGCAACCCGAATTCAACGTTGGGTTGCAACTGAAAAAAACCGGCACAAATACGGTGGCGGTTCAATGTACCTTGGATGATCCCGATGTAAGTGGGGCCACATGGGTGGCAATCCCCACGGGCTTAACCGCTGCTGGCGTGTTACGTCTTGCGTTACCGTGCAGGGCGGTTCGCCTTAACATGACAGCTTTTACCAACGGCAGCGCACAACTGTTATTGGTGCAAGCCGGGTGAGGCAAGCCGGGGCCACTTGATGCCGCCGCGGTGGGTTCTATAATCCACTAGAATGAATCAATGCGGAATGAAGGGGTTGAGTGATGGCAAAAGTGAAAACGGTGGGCGGGCGCGGATATCTTCGATTGCCTGATAAACAGTTTGAGCCACACGCATCAAACAGCATTTGCGATGTAACTGGCTTCCGCATGAAAAGCACGCAATTACTACGCCGGTGGGAAGGTTACATGGTGGTTGCGGCCGCTTGGAATCCACGCCAACCGCAAGATTTCCCGGTGATCCCTACAAAACAAAGAACATACCCGGAAGCGCGCAAAGGCAACGCGGATGATGTTATCACCGTGATACCCAACAACTTTGACCCGGTATAAGCAATGGCCACAAGCGGTTCCTATAATCTTGATCTGACCTTTAACGATATCCTGCAAGAAGCATATGAATTGCTGCAAGCGGTGGGAAGCGGGGAAGATTTAAGCGGCACGTTGACCACACAAGCGTTGAACAGCTTGAACAGCCTATTGAAAGCGTGGGAAGCCCAAGGGATTCACCTTTGGACGCAAGAAGAATACACGTTGTTCTTGGTGAAAGGCCAAGCCGTTTATGATTTCAGGTTGGCGGCCACGCGCCTGGTTAATGAATTCCAATCAACGGCGCTTTCCGCTGATGAAGCTATTGGCCAAACGGTTCTTGGCGTCACCAGTTCGGCAAACATGGTGCTTGGTCAGCCGATAGGCGTGATTGATGAAAACAATGAATTGTTTTGGTCAATTATTGAGGCCATACCGGATGCAACCAGCGTGACGTTGAAAGATGCGCTAACGGTTGCAGCGGCAAGCGGTGCGATTGTGCGCCATTACAGCCCAACCGATCCAGTGAACACCACGTTGGCCGCTGGCGCCGTTGCAACGGATACCACGGTGGAATTGGCCACGGTTGTGGGTATGTCTGTGGATAACATCATTGGTATCACTGATGATACCGGCGCGGTGTTGTGGACAACCATACAAGCGATTGATACCGACACAAACATTGTGACGTTAAACGATGCCATCACGGCCACTTCATCAATTGGCGTGGATGTGATCACCTACAAAAGCACGCAAAACTTTATTCCAGTTTCACGCATCACCAGCGTGCGCCGCCATGCCGGTGAAAATTCAGACTATGAAATTCCGATTGTGAACGGTTCGCGTGCAGATTATTTTGATTTGCCAAACAAGGATCAAAGCGGAACGCCAATTCAATCGTATTATTCACGGCAAGAACCCCAAGGGGTGATGTACTTGTGGAACGCGCCTTCATCGGCGGTTGATTACATTAATTTTACCGCTGAACGCCAAATGCAGATTATGAGCGGCGATGGCAATGAAACGTTTGATTTACCAAGTGAATGGTTCGATGCGCTCACATATCAATTGGCCAAACGCCTGATCCCGAAGGTTGGATGTTCGCCGGAAAGGCGCCAGATGATTCGCGAAGATGCCCAAGTGTATCTTGAAGAAGCGTTGGCGTTTGACCAATCATTTCATCCAATCAGGTTAAACCCCGTCGAACATGGCTAAACAACCGATATCATTGGGCGGCTCTGATCGCGATTTTAACAGCGTAAAAGCCCGCCAAGGTGCGGTGAACCTTTTGCCTGAAATTGCGAAAGATGGCCAATATGCCACGGTAAAAGATTCATTCGGGCTGACCTTGTTTTCAACGCTTACGGATTTCCCCGGCCGCTCGAACCTGTTTGTGAATTCCGGCTTTATGTATTGCGTAAGTGGGGCAACCCTTTTCCGCGTTGATGAATTTGGTGTGGCCACCGCGTTGGGTGTTGTGAATGGTTCAGGCCGGGCGCAAATCTTTGCCAACGGTGCGCCTGGTGATAACCAAATAATGATCTTGAACGGCATTGGCCAGGGGTTTGTTTACACTAATGGCGCCGGGCTTGTTCAAATTACTGATCCCAACTTTTTCGCAACAGTTAGCGGCACCGTATTGAATGAGCGTGGCATATTTGTGCGCCGTGATACAAACGAGTTTTTTCTATCTGATGTGACCGATTTTGCCGCGTACAACCCGCTTTCATTTGGTAGCGCCGAACAGAATCCGGACAACTTACGGGCGGCCATCAAGAAGAATTCAGGCGTGTGGTTCCTGAACACTGAATCAATAGAGTTTTGGCAATCGGTAGATTCGGCCACATTGCCTTTGCGCGTGGTGACTGGTGCGAGCAAAGAACGCGGCATTGCCGCCGATGCAAGCTTGGCCAAGGCCGGTGAAGTGTTTTGCTGGTTTGCTGATGATAATACCGTGCGTGTGATTGATGGCCAGCAAATGACCACCATCAGCGGGCTTGATTTTGAATTGAAGGTGCGCGGTGATGGTACGCCAAACTTCCCCGGATTTTCCGTAACTGATGATGCCATCGGTTTTTTCATTGATGGCCCGGCGCATAAAATCTATTGCTTAACGTTCCCAACCGAGGGGTTTACGTGGGCATATGATTTTGCAACGCAATTGGAGCACACGCGGCAATCCGAAGGGTTGGGGTTTTGGCGTGTTGGTGCGGCGGCGTTGTTCAATAACAAGCTTTATGGCCTGGATATCGTGAAGGGTTTGATTTATGAGCTTGACCAAGGCGCCAAGGATGAAAACGGCGAAATAATGCGGCGCGTTTTAACGTTGCCATCAATATCTTTTCCGGTTGATTGGACGTTGCCGCACATTGAATTTGAAATGGAAGTGGGCCAAACAACTGATCCCACGGCCAACCCGGTGATGATCGTGGAATATTCAAAAGATGGTGGCTATACATACCGCGCGCATTCATCAATTTCATTGGGTGATTTTGGTGAGCATGCCAAGCGCGTTGTGTTGCGCCAATTCGGGCGAATTGTTCGGCACAAGGATTTCATCTTGCGATTGACCATTACCGATGCAACCCGATTTCAGGCATACAACGCCTTTGGGGATATTGAATTGGATGGCTAATATAACCACCGACAATTTAAACGCGGGCATGGTGCTTGTTGAGTCTGATGTGATGGTGGCCACGCCATACCTTGAAGATTATTTGTTCAACATCCTTACTGATTTAAACGCCATCAATGATGAAATTGTTGCGGGCGCGGTATCTGATGGCGCAAACGTTGGCACCGGCGCCGAAGTGTTCCAAGAGAAAAACGGAAGTATCTTAGAATTCCGCACGCTTGTTTCCGCTGATGGTTCGGTGGTGATTACGCAAGGCGCTGATGAAATAGATTTGGCCGCATCCAGTTTGACGGATGGAACCGTTGCCAATTCACTTTTAACGTGGGACGCGGTGAGCGGTGATTGGGATGAATTCAAAGAATTGGCCATCAGCTTTTCCGGTGGCCTAACCACATTCCTTTCCGAAGATTCAGTTGGTGCCCAGGTCACAAGCCTAACCATTGATGGTGACGCGGATGTGGCGTTGTTCTTTGATGGCGCCGAAGTGATGCGAACATTGGCGGCGGCATCCGGTGGCCTTGAAGCAAACAACACGCTAACGGGCGCGGGATTCGAGCGGGTTTTAACCACAAGTGATTTGTTGACGTTTGGAAACTGGAAAACATTTTACACTGATGGTTCCGGCGTTTTAACGGAATTGGCGTTGGGCGCTTCAACCGAAGTGTTAACGTCAAACGGCCCGGCCGCCGCGCCAAGTTGGCAAGCCGGTGGTGGTGGGTTAACCCAATTCCAAGACAATGGCCTATTTGGTGAAGGGCTTTATGATGCCACGGTGGTTTTTAGGACTAGCGCGGGCGGCATTGATGTTGCGGATTCTAGCGGCGATGACCCGATTATCTCTTGGTATCGTGATTCGACGTTTGCTACCCGCACTGCTTACATAAACACTAACAACATCACTAGCCATATGACCTTTCTTTCATCGCAGACTTCGGGGCACATGCTATTCTATGCTGCTGATAATACTGGTGTGGCTGGCTTGGTATTTGAGATTGATCCTGATACAAGTACCGACTTGTATTACGATGGTTCAAATGTTTTACGAACCCAGCCGCAAGGCATATATATTGCGTCAAGCACGTCTGACGCCGATCCGTTTATTGGCTTCTATAGCACTGATGCATTTTCAAGTAGATCTGGCTACATACAGTTCAACAATCTTAACGGGCTAATCATTGAGCAAGAAGTACACGGGTTGCCTATTACTCTCCAATCGGAAGATAGTGGAGGTACACTTAGGCAGCTTTTTGTGGGAGATCCTGACGGGGATGTAGAGCTTTATAACGATGGTAACCTGGCTTTTCTAACAACATCTGTTGGCGCTGGAGTACAACACCCAACAAGCACTACCCCTCGGCTTGACCTACGAAATAGTTCTAGTACACGCGTGGCTTCGTTCGAAGCTAACACGACGATAACCAAGATAAAAAGTGTCATTCACGGTGGTAACGTAAATCTCACCGGAGAGAACACGGCTGGTACAGAGCAAATCTTGTTTGCTGGTGACCCGGATGCTGGTATAAGTTTATACTATACAGGAAGTGCAAAACTCACGACCCATTCCACAGGATACTACATAAACGGTTCCTCTACAGTGGGTGCCTTCTCCGGTACGGGAAGCCCCGAGTCTTCCGTCACAGCAGGAATTGGAAGTATCTATCATCGAACAGACGGGGGAGCTAGTACAAGCTTCTACGTTAAAGAATCTGGCGCAGGCAACACGGGCTGGGTTGCTAAATAATCAAGGAACAACATGCCCAGCCTACATCAGTAGCGGACTTACAAGCCAATGGCTTATTTACATAATAGCCCCGAGGAGGGACAATGGAAAACTTAGATAAAGTAATAGTAGATCGAGTAATCTACGAAGAAATGATTAATACACTAGCCCAGTTACCATACGCAGACGTAGGTAATCTGATGAATCGAGCACTCGGTAGTGCAAAGCTAGTTCAACCGGAAGAACAGGAAGTAAGCGAAGAAGATGTCAAAGATAGTGCATGATATAGTACAGACGAGTGATCCCAAGATCATGGCAACCGCAGGTGGTAGCCTAGTATCGTGGGCAGTTAGTGTGTCGGAGCAATTTGGGCCAGTAATAGATGTGATGGCGGGAATAGTAGCGATAGGGGCAGGGCTTTTAGCCATGACCTGGACTCTCATGAAGATGTGGGATCGTTACGAGGATCGAAAGAACCGTTAACCTGACCGGGTTAACAAAGCCAATCCCTCCTCCTCCAAGGCTTAAGTCCTCGGGGTCAAATCCGAGGCAAAAAGAAGGGCAGTTCCGCAAGGTTCTGCCCTTTTTCTTTGTCTAAAATTTGGCTAGCCGGTAACCGGCGAAGCGATTCGTTAACCAAACATAGACTTTAAAAACTTCTTGAGAAGGTGTTCAGCCTTCCTTAAGTCCCCGGTCTGGAATGCAAATCCGTGGAGTTCACGGTGGCACGACGGACACAGGGTCATCAGATTGAAGGGTTCGTTGTTACTCTTATCCCCATCTCTGTGATGTACGTCTAAAGACGATCTAAAGAAAGGTCGATGGTCGCACATCTCACACTGGTCTCCCCTGTGCTTGAGCCAAGGCATGGAATACTGACCTTTATGGCAGCTTCCACAATACTTGTCAAACCTGGCGTTACCAGCTGATGTGTAACCTTTAGCTCGAACGGGCTCAATACCACATTCTTCGCAAAGGTCGCCTTCAGACCTAGTTGTCGGTCTTCCTATCGGCATTGTTTCGTTCCTTCAATAGCTCATGAGCATATCCTTGAAGGTTAAAGAACATTGCACCGATATCTTCTTCGATGCTGTCAGCTGCAAGGTCGTCAGTTACAGTATAACCGCGGTGCCGCTGCCAAAGGTGGAAGAAATGTCTCCACAGTCCTTTCATATACCGGTTTAATGGTATACCCTTCTGCCAGTTGTCGGAATCCCTCACCGCTCCATCGGCTTGTACCCTGTGCTTGGTCATATACTTGAAGTACATCTCAAGGAACAAGGGAGAGAGGTAACCGTCCGGGTCATCCCTCACTACGTCTTCAGATCTGGTGGCACCAGTATCAAACGTGTTCATAGCGTTCCCTTTCTGGTCTACGCTAAACTCTTCTTCTTTCATGAAGCCTCCGGGTGGCAGATAAATCTCTGGTCGTCTATTACTAGCCAACCGTTCTGTGTACAGGCCTGCTTGAACTTGTAGATGGCTTGCTTTGCAGCCAGCTGCTCGTCAGTCAGCCTATACTTCTGTGTAGGTAGCTCAATCGTACGCTTATCGGTAGGTACTACGGTGCAAGCAACTAGGCCGAGAGCCACGATAGCAGTTAATAGCAATTTCATGTGACTCTCCCCCTAGTAGTCGGTTGCACCGAAGTACATTCCAGCGATGGCGTAGGTAAGGTGGGTATGTATTGGACCGATAACCACCCCTGTCCCTGTAGTCCAGACGAGCGCCTCGCGTGGGTCAGTGAAGAACATAAATCCTCCCACTGACTCGGCGAAACCATAGCTGATTGGGAGGTTAGGGATGAATATGGATGCAAGGATTGGAGCCACAATGATCGCACCAATACATGCAAGGGCGATGAGCCTGCGAGTCCAACGGAAACCCTCGGTACCTCCATCTCTAGCTGCTCGAACTGCCTTCGTCCGAACCCCGATCTTCTCCATCATCTGATTGTGACGTTGCTGCGACATCCGCATCTTCATCGCCACGATCTTGGCTATCGACGTCAGGAGAAATCCCCCCAGCATCGTTATCAGTTCCATCGGCATTATCAGCCTCCGCTAATGCATCAGACTCCAGCTTATCCAGCTGAGCAAGGAAGTCAATCATGTTGATATCTCGTACCTTCGCTATGGTGATCAGGCCAGGTACATGCTCATTCATTACCTCATCCCAACCCTCATTATCAGCGGCAAAGGTAGTAGCGTACGCGATAGCTGCTTCAGCACCTTCCGCTTCAAACTTATTCCAGAACTCTTGATAGTCCATCTTAGATATCCAATATGTTAATTTGTTTGACATCCACTGGCTGGTACTTCTTAGCGCTAGGGCTGTATACGTTCAGTGTTACTTCCACTTCGCCTTTAAGACGCTTCAGTGGAGACTTCAGGAGATTCGGTCGCTTCACTGTCAGCACGTACTTCGTCGGTTTCTTGGTTGTCATTCTCTTGTGTTCCTTCTGTTGGGGTTACTACGGCTACGCCGTTCTCATCTACTAGTACTACTGGTGAAGCATTAGTAAGATCTACACTTCCTTCTTGCACTTCAATTGGTGCTTGTGTTACTTCGTTCATATTATATCTCTTTTTAATTTGTTACGTTCAAATATTCTCTCAGCCCGGAGTCTATGATACTGCTGAACTTACTTCGTTCATCATTCATTCATCCACTCCAGTGGAATTTTCTTATCGGCGTATTGCCAGGTTAATCCTTTGAAAACGCCCCGGCCGCGGCCTTCGCAAATGTCTGCATAGCATTGCTTTGCTCCCTTGCTAGTTTTCGTAGCGCTTCGTGTGAAAACGAATCGGATATCAAGATCTGGATAGAGTTTCTTAATCCAGACGTGCTTGTACCTATCGGTGTAATCCCAAATTCCTTTGGTTTCGACACAGATGATCCGCCCTCTTTTCGTTTCAAGCCAGAAGTCTGGCGTGTACGTGTGTTTCGAGGCTGGGAGGACGTATTGGATCTTCCCTTCACTCGGCTCGTAGAGGTACGAGACTTTGTGGTCTTCAAGGTGGTTGGCATTAACGCGCTCCAGCTTGCTCTTGTAATTCGGCATCTTCCTGAGCCTGTCGTTTTTCTACTAGGTTCGCAATGAACCGGTTGAACCATCGACGTAACGTATACTTCCTTGCGAAAGCTACGATAAAGAACACCGTGCTACCTAGGACGTTCTCACTAATGGAGATGTCCTGACCTAGCCACATATTGTAGACTAGGAATACCAGACCGAAGTTGATTAACCAACCGATAATGTTATCGGAGATTGCTTCGATGGCATGTATGTGTCGTACTCGTAGCCTCATGTTAATATCCAGATGAGGAGATCGTAAGCTGTATTAACTACACAGCCTGCGAGTATACTCAGTATGAGGATCGTTTGTATCTCACTGAATATGAATCGCTTCTTATTATCATTGCCCATTATAGGTACCAGTAGTGTTCGTCACGTTCAGCTGGTGGTAACCACTGATCATCGTCACGTCGTTGCATGTGCAGGAGCATAGCGTTCTCTTTAAGAAAGATCTCGCCATAGTGAGGGCCGTAGTGTTTAAAATACTTCTCCTCTACATGGTCGTACATATCTTCCTCTTCATCCAGGTCGGCTAACTGTTTGACCCAAGCACTCTTAAGCCCAACTCCGTACAATCCCTTGATGTTATCAGCTGTGTCTCCAGTGAGGAGTTGTTGATAGAAGTTACGGAAGGCTTGAGCGATTGATATCCACTCGATCTTCCCCTTCTCAACCTGCCTCTTCTCTTCGGGGATCTCTACCCCGTCTTCATCCTTAGCACCCTTCAGCCACCATGTGAACTTCCACCCCGGAACAGTCCGAAGATCCTTGTCACGTGAGGCAATGACCACTGATGTATGATCTCGTAGGATGTCATCGTCATATCCGAACTTTGATCCAACAGTGATAATATCTGACCACTGTTCTTTAGCCATCTCATCATCGGCTTCGTTGTCGGAACACCATACCGCGCCCATCTCTTGGTGGAGATGTTCTTTAACATAATCCACGTTGTTTCTTGGACTGTCTTCTCGGTGACCCTTATAAGGGAGGATGGTAGCCAACTTATGTCGGTAGTGTTTTCCTCGTGAGAGGAAGGCTTTCCATCCACCTGCTTCAGATCCACTGATAATAGAAAATAGCCGTCCGACTGCGATTTGAGCCACCGTCTCGGGGTTAAATAGATCGCCCTTAACTGCTCTTCCTGTCTCTTCATCTATCAGGTCTATCCCGTTCTCATCTTTAACATTGTGACGTAGATGACCCACCTCGTGGGCAATCATGTCAGCGTCTACGAGTACTCTCATTCTTCTGGTCCTTCTAGTTTATCAGGCGTCTTGACTAGGTAGAGGGGGAACACCCACTGCTTCCCTAGTACTAGGCGCGTCAGCATTGCTGCCCACTTTTCGTTCTGTTTGACATCCTCGATGTCCTCCAAGTCCTCGTCCATCAGGTGATCTATCAGCTCCATCAGAGATTCCTTCTCTAAGTTGTTCAAGAATAATCTTGCCTTCAACTTTCCTGCCATAATCTTTTACCGACTGGTGTGAGTGTGACTTACGTAGGATCTGTGGTGATCCGTTACTACGCTGTCTCATCTATCGGAAGGTCTTCAACCACAACACCTGTCTTCTCCATAACAACACTGTTATAGAAAGCGAAGGCTGCGATAACTTCCTGCTCGTACTTGCCAATCTCACGCTGGAATATGATACGGTGGTCACTCAGATAGCTGGTAACGTCATCACCAACGATGACCTTAGTCGTGTCATCTATAATATATGTCTTCATCTCTTTCTCCAAATAATAAGGTAGGACTTACGCTGCATTGCCCTGATATATACAGAGGGTAACAGCTGCCTACAGTCAAGCTTGTTAGGAGGCCTTCATAGCAGCGAGGCGTAACACCATCGCTTCAACGGGGCTACCAGCATAGTTGTCCGCGGACATGATCGTCTCACGGATGCGATCCCATAGCTGATTCTCCCAGATGTCCTCGTCAGGTTCATCCCAAGAGAAGTAGAAGGGATCCGTATCTAGGGCACCTACATCAATACCTTCAGGAACACCGGACACTTGGCCGATGTTGGCAAAGACTCGCGTCTCGCCGCCGGACTCTACTTCATTGTGGAGTATCGTGATGAAGCACGGTAGGGTGAGTAATTGGTCAAGAGATACACAGTCCGGCTTGAGCACGTTGATATGGTCTTTCATTAACGAGGCTTTCTCGTTGCTGGATTTCCGTAAAGGCGCTGTGCGTACCATGTGTTGCTTGCCATTGAAGTCACTCTCTGGGCTATCAATCAGGCGTGTTGGTAGTGAGTACCATAGATGTACTTGGTCTTTCTGACCGTAATGGTTAGTGTGTTCTCCGATCTCTACAATCCGAGCGACACGTGCAGGCACTACACCAGCGGCAGGTGGTGCAATCATTGGACCTGAACTGGTCTTCTTCTGCGGGTTAAATTTGCTCATACTTTGATCCATTTATTCCATTGTTATCTCGTCGGTACAAATACTGTACCTTGAGGATTTGCCTCCGGATCTTATCCAAGAGGTTATCTTTCTTACCCACTAGAAACTGTGGGCTCTTCTTATTAGACCCCAGAACTTCGATAAAGTTCCACGGTCTCCACATCATAGGTCTTACATCAAGATTGTTCCAGTCACCCACGAAGTATTCAACGTCATAGGTCTCACATAACTTTCGCAGAGCGGAGTTATCGTGATTGTTACCCGGACCCCAAAGACTTCTTCCACCCTTACAGAATCTAATGAGACGCTCAAGTGCATGTCTTGTATTCTCCGGTACTGCCTCAGGAACCTCTCGATCTTTAGCTTGCTTGGCTCCCCACCGTTTAAGTGCGTCAACTGATGTACAGAGGCCCTTACTTTGTTGGTCGGCAATATCCAGATATGCATCGAAGAGTCTTCCTTCACTGTTGATGCTCTCGACATCATCCCAAGAATTAAGATTGAAACGTATCGCGCTAAGACGGTATATTGCTGCGTCTTTTCCGGTACCCACTGTCTCCACATCGACCATGATGTCTGGATTGGCTCTATCATTTAGTTGTTCCTTCTTCATAGTATCTTCCATTTAACGGGCATACCTCGGCCTCGCAGCTGGGGTAGTCCTCACTGCCGCAGATGAGGCAGACCTTAGTGACATTCTGCCCAGGTGGTACCGAGGTTGATGTCGATAGCTTGAGGGCACCATAGATTGAATCGTAAGTTGATAGCTGCAATTGCTGTCTCACAAATCGTAGTGAAAATGGATACATGTTCATCCTTTACGAGGAATTGACATTCGTCGTGCATTGTGGTAACTAATTTATAATCAAGGCCAGCCTCAGCAGCTGCCTTGTGTACATCAATGATGAATGATTTCATTATCACTGACTCTAAGGTTTGTAAAAGGTATACGAGGAGCATGTGCTTAGCTCGCACCCATACGGCTCGACCGTCTAACCCAGTGATGTACCCGTACTGTTTCCACTCCCGTTCTAATTTCTTTAGGAGGGCGTCTAGCTTAGGTAATCCCTTGAAGTATGCTGCCCTTACAGCAGCAGCCTGTGCCTTGGTTATGCCCAGGTCGGTCGCAAGCTTCTCATCAGAAGCACCGAATAGGATAGAGTAGTTAAGCTTCTTGCCGTCTTGCCTGTCAGCTAAGCCAGCTAGGTCAGCAGCATACTGGTGGTGATCACCCTCAGTTACCTGGTACCTGTACTCCTCGTCCCTCATGTAATGACTGAGCCCATAGATCTGACATGACTGCAAGTCAACACCCACCCGGGTGTACCCTGGATCCGACGTAAAACAGGATCTAAGCTCGAAGCCGTAGCCCCCTGCCTTTCCCATTAGGATACTCTTGTCGTCGTCCTTACGGACACCAGGGACGTTGACGACCTGTCTATGAGTCATCCTCCCCGTTGGTGTACCCATCGGTATTGCTCTTGCTGAAATCCTACCGTCTCCTCTACAGTCCCTTAGGAGGCCGGTCAATATAGATGTTCTATGTGCCAACATCAATCGCTCTACTATCCTCTCCCCTATGTCAGCGTGTTCCTCTGGGAACTTACATGACTCAAGAGAATCGAGGGTTAGCTTCGGTGATGTTCTTATACGGTTGCCGCGTTCATCACGCATTGGCTTACCGTCCTTACCTTTCTTATAGTTCCACTCGGTTGGTATCCAACCAATGGTCATCAGGTATTTCTTTACTTGATCTGGTGATCCGAGATTGATTGGAGCCGTCTTAACAATAACGTCTGTTCGGTATTCTTTCTCCTGCCCAAAGCGATCACCATAGTATCGGAGTGCATTAACCGTCGGTGTACCATCCTTCTTATACTGGACGGATGGCCAGGTTCCTTGCCTAGATTTAGGCAGGGGATGCTCTGGCAGCAACGGCACAACTTCCCTATCAGTTTGTAGTATCTGATTCTTAAGTTTAACCCGAGTGTCCCATACCAGTGGTAGGTCAAGAGGACATCCGTTGAGTTCCTGATCTGTGATAATGTATTGAATATCATGCTCTATCCCTCTGGCCCTTCGCCAGTCAATATTTTTATTCGCTGACGCTTCAGCCTCCAAAGCAGCCAAGACAAGCACATTGATTTCCACATCTTCTGCACACCTGTGTAACATCTCGGGGCTAAACTGAGACCAATCTGTATGGTCAGGCTTACCCCTACCAACACGATAGCCCCAAGCACCCAAGCTGTGTGGCCCCATACCACCAGGGCAGCCAGAAGGCAAGGGACGATCAGAGCGTAGTAACCTACTAAGGATAACAGTGTCAGTGATCTTGGTCTTTGGGTTTGGTTTCCATCCATATAGCTTCTCCATTAAGGGCAGGTCATACCCGATGATGTTGTGGCCGATGAGTTCATCAGCTTGGTACAGTTCGTCAAGACCTTGTGTTATCTGGTCAGGGCCTACGTCCATACCTAACCTGCTGCCCACATAGCGTAGGCAGATGCACCACATGCGATCAGCTTCTTCAAGAAAGCCATTGGCTTCGGTATCGAACACTACCCGGTTCACAGGGATGCCTCAGTAATGGTGAAGCCTAGTAAGGCAGAGATCAGGATGATAGTCAGCATCACTAGTGCGAACTCTTTTAATTCTAGCAGTACGTAGATCACCGCAGTTGCGAGACCAAATAAGGCTATCGTTACGAACCCGATAGTGAAGTGCTGCATACCTTTAACTAGAAATAAACTAATATCTGTAAACATGAACCTCTAACCCCTTACTCAATGCTGTGTTAATCATATGCTTAGTACCCTTGGACTTGCCATCCCAGAAAGATACTAAGATATTAGACACCGATGCCATGACGGAGTTCCGTATAAAACCTGCTGCCTTGCCATGCTTGTCCCACTCAGCGGGGAATACCAGGGTAGCGAAGTCATTGGCTCTGGCCCACTCGTGGCCGATAGTATCTGCTCCCTTCGCACCACCGGTGATGATTGTGGCCCCGTGGCTGAGAGTGTTTTCGTATCCATAATCCCTATCCCCGAACAGTTCCCACATACAATCATCTAAGAAGTCAGGATCATCGAAGTCGCGACCACCTGCGATGATGACGTTGTCACCCGAGGGGGTCGCCTCGTCTGTCATCGGCTTCGGCATAACTCTGCTGGAGTTTGTCGTGTTCGATTCGTTCTCCGTCAGTAATGAGTTGTTGTAATTCATTTTGTGCCTTGTTAAAGAAGTAGTCAGTCTTACTAGTGGCTTGTACTTGTCTCAGCCAGAATTGAATGTCCTTCATTTTCATAAGTAAATTCATTGAAATCCTCCGGTATAATGTTGCATGTACCCTCTACTGAAAAGGGTTTGTTGTTCTCATAAGCCCAGGCATCTGACTGCCAACCCATGAGGAAGCCTTCTCTCTCTCTGTCCCCGGGTATGTCTTGTAGCTGGTCATTCAGTACCGTGATCTTATCGACCGCGGTACGGTAGGCTGCTTGTCCTGCACGGTACCACTTACGTAGAGTAGCTGCTTTCTTCTCCATGTTAGGATGCCTTGCTGACGTAGCAAGATCGTTGTGTTCACCACCAAAGCTCCATGATTCTAACTCAGCTTTCATTTAGATATCCTCTACTTGATCAGTTGAAGGGTTGTACTGTCGGTTCTGTATAGATACGTCGCTCACCTTAGGGGCAAGGATCTTATCCAATGCATCCATCAGGTCGATCATATCAGCGTCAGATAGCTCTTCGTAGTTCTGCATCACTCGGGCCTTGAACCCAATAACTGTCTCTTTTATGATCGAGTCTTTGTCTATCGTCGTTATAGTCATTAGTGTCTACTCCAAATTTCATTAACCAATGTTGCTCCCACTGTGTGAAGCTATCCAAAACCTCACGTCTCTTCTTCTCAGTATCTATAGGCATCAGTGTATCTGATCGCCGAAGTCTAAGCCACCCATCGGGTCATGGACGGGGAGTTTATAGCAGGTGAGATTAATACCATCATCCTTAAGTTCAGACTCCATCTCATCTATGATGGCCAGTGCATCATCGTCGTCGTCCGCATGAAACGGTACCATCTTAGTCAGTATAGCTATGTAGTTAATCATGTTGTTTACTTCCAGTTGTCGTTTGATTTGTGCCAGTGTGTTCGGTCGAGCATACCAGCATCTCGTAGATGTTCAAAGGGTGTCGAGGTCCTTGATATAATGCGTACGTATGTGTCGTAGCCATGCTCGCACTCCTCAACGCCATCCTCCACGACTGGGCCAAAGTCCATGTCGGACACGGGTCGTCGTATATCCACCACCTTGCCGCACTCTTTACATTTCCATTCATAGATCATTTCTCATTACCTCTGTCATCAGCCATGACACTCTTCGAGTAGCTCCGATCCCATTGGTATTTAGTATCGTCATCTCCCTTGATGTATCTGATTATCTCACACTCATCATCACCCCAACTGTAGCTGTTCATGTAAGAGATCGCCTCCCTCTCATTGGTAGTAACCATCTCAAGATCGGTACCCTCGTAAGGAATTTTACCCACCACTAGGTATAGTATGTTACTCATCAGAAGTTCCTCCCTTCTATTTCGTCGTACCCTGGTGGACACTCACACTCTACCATTCGTCCGGTCTCTTCATCAAACCTAACATACCCCGCGGTTCCTGTGCGTCCTGTAAAGCGACACTTAAGCACCGTAAGGCGTGACGTGTTTCTGCACACCGGGTCATGATGTTGTTGGTTTCTTGAGAGGGCGAGAACATCCCAAGATAATTGTTTAAGTGATCCAGATCCTCTGAGATCATCGAGACTTGGGATTGCGCCTTGCTCAAAGCTTCGTCCCGATCCTTCTTTCCGAAGGTGAACAACCAAGAAAATAACAATTTCTAACTCCTTTGCTAGCTTTGCTAGCTTTGTCATTACGGTATCAATCCTTTCACGTTCCCCGCCTTCAGCTGCGTACTCAGATACGACAATAGAGAGGTGGTCGAGGAAAATTGCGCGGTGTCCGGTAACACCAAAGTATCGTATTTTGTTGAGTAAAGATGAGTCGTCCATTCCTCCGAAGTGGTCATAAAAACTCCATCTTCCGCTATCGAAGAGTTCCGCATGAATCTTACGTTCGTGCTCCTCCGGGATAACCACGTCTGGAAGATGCAGTCGTCGTCCCATGTGTACAGACATGAGCCCCGACACAGTGTCTCCAACATCCTCTTCAAGCGCGATGTCAGCGATTCCCCAGTCAGTTGTTTTCCAAATGTGATACTTGAACTCTCGTAAGAGTTGGGTTTTGCCCAAGCCTGTTCCAGCTGTAACCGTAACGATTGAACCGGGTCTGAATCCATAAGTCTTCTCATTTAATTCGTGATAAGGATAAGGGACACACTCGATAGCTGAGCTATGTTTGTATCTCTCCCATGTGTCAGTACCATTGATGATGCCATCAGGCTGGTACTTCTTAGCGTGCTTAAGTATGCCCCACTTGAGATCACTCTCTTGCCCCTTTAGGAGGGCGTCGTTGGCATCCTTACACCCAGATGGTAGCTTGGCAATGTAAACCTTTCCAGCAAGTAACGGACAGAGCTTATCGAGAGCGGCGTGTCCGGCAGCGTCATCATCGAGGCAGAGGATGATACGAGCATAGCTATCAAGTGCTTCGAGGTTCGATGATACATCTGTGACTGCTCCAGCAGCACCGTGGTACACGCTGAAAACATCAGGGGACCACCCGTCAAGGTCGGACTGCTGCACCAGCACCTGCCATACAGCCATAGCATCGTCCTCACCTTCCGTGATAACTGCAAACGATCCGCTTCCTTTGGCAACTGATTGGCCGAAAAGTTCACCACCTCCAATAGATCCGACTGCTGCAAAATTCTTATCGGAATCTTTACCCTTGTACCCATCAAGTTTCCCTTCCGTGTAGTGAGGGTACCATGTCCCGCTTGGCTCGCCTTGCCCATTGAACTCTGTCCTTACACCGAAGTGTTCACACGTAGCAGCTGTAATCTTTTTGTGAGGGATACCAAACGTCGGCAACTCTTGCACTTCTTTGAATGTTAATTTGCCTGTCATTGGTTCTGGAACCCTCTCCCCGGTTAGTGTCTCGCTACCATCTGCGGTAACGAAGTAGTGACAACGGTTGCAATACTTGTTGCCGTCATCGAATAGTATCAGGTGATTCCCTGTCTTATCCCCGCCCCTCTCCCGGCACTGAGGACAAGCTTCATCACCTATGATAGTAGCCATTAGTACTTAGTAACTACAACCCGCGGCGGATAGATCGGAGCTGATACCTTAGCTGAAAGCATAAGAACTTCGTAGTTTTTATCAGAGTTCTTACTGAAACCTACCGCTGCTTTGACAGCACCGTCCCGGGTATCATACTCTACATTCCCGATGTACCCTGTATCTTTATCAGCAATTACAAAGTATGGTAGTTTAATCGAATAGTTAGTATCGTAATCATTAATCATTTCTCTTCCTTCCTTTCACAAACAATAAATTAGACACCAAGAACTTAGTAAAGTTCCCGGCGTGCTGCCATCATCTCTTTCACAGTCATAAGATTCACCAGCTTATAGTCGTTGTACTCAAGGATAGCATTGTAGTACATATCCCAATGCTCACCCTGCTGGTGTTCGTATGGGCCACCACGGTGGCAGTGACCGTGTATGTTAGGCCTACCGTACAGCTCCATAGGATGCACAGGCATGTGCGTAATCCAGAAGCCCTTGTATGACCAGGCCCCTTGAACTGCGTCGAACACAGCGTGATACTGGTCCTCCTGGAGGATGTCATGGTTACCACGTACCAGGATCTTAGTACCTGGTAGTGAATCAATCATCTCCATCCCTTCAACAGTGAAGGACATGTCACCTACACAGATGAGTGTGTCCCTCTTGGTTAGGTAAGATCGAGCCATCTCTACGATGTGATGGTCATGGTGGTGGTCACTATCGAACCTAGTGCGGAACCTATTACTGATTCCGTTGTGGCCTAGGTGCCAGTCAGAGGTAACGTAGACGTTACTCATTGAACCCTCTCCCCGGTTAGTCTTTTAGTAGGTAAAGCCATAGAGCTAGAGCAGCTAAGGCTTCCCAATAATATTGGTAACTGAATACCGCATTAATAAATTCTTCCATTACATCTCCCGTTGTATGTAACAAGTCTCGCATCGTCCCTCTCGTGACAGCAGATCAATATAGTTACCTGCCTCTCTACAGTTACGACACTTATCAAGTAGTGGTACTGGCTTAGCCACCCCATCTACATCAATCATTAGTACCTCCCATGTGCGGTTAAGGTTATCCACACACCAGGTCTCTCCTCCGTTCATACGCTTGACACGTACGCCCTCAACATCCCGCTCGTTGCGGTTGCTATTAGAGTGACCAACTACCTGCTTAAGGCCAGGTACGGGGATCATCTCAGCTGTGAAGTCATTCCAGTACAAGCCACCTGCGTAGGCGTACCCACCCCGTGACGTACCGATCTGTAGGAAGTTACCTCCCTCCAAGTACTCCTCAACTGTGATCTGCTCACTATCAAGTAGCTCCTGATCCACACCTGCGTGTGTGATAAGGTACTCACCTACCCAATGAAAAGCCTTAAGTGTATCCCACATCCGTTGCTGGAGGTGAGTCACTAGTGTTGCTGTATGCTGATTGTACCCACTACAGCGCATCTCAAGCACCATATAGGACATCTCATGGTTACCCCTTAGGGCTACCACTCTGTCGGGTTCCGCTTCAACAGCGTCCAGCACCATCCTTAGACAGGCTACCTGATTCTCAGGCCCTTGACTAAAGGAATCTAGGTAATCACCTACGAACACGACGTTGCAGGGGCTAGCTAGTGCAGCCTCTACTGTCGGGATGTGCCCGTGGATGTCACCTACTACGATGGTTTTCTCCATAAAAATTTCCTCCAGAAAAATGGAAAGTAAGGGTGCCCGTGCGAGAGCACCCCACCTAGAGCGTTACATCCCAGCTGCTACGAGCAGCATAAGGAAGCTCCATTGCAAGGCTACAGTAGTAGCCACATCGTACCCTGAATTAACGAGGGCTTTAATATCTGTCTTAGTTGTGTTCATGCTAGGGCCAGTCCATTACTTGACGTAATGTCCAGGATAGCAATGACTCGACCATCATTGAGGGTGATCGAGTCTACTCCAACAACAGCATACGCATCAGCGCTGCCGCCTTCAAACATAGCATCCAGCCATGCGTCTTGAGGGAGCTTCTCAAGCTCAGTGATTAGATCACTTACTACCATGCTACTCTCCGGCTGGTGGTTACAATGACAATGCACTGTACTCAGAACCAACCCATACTGCCTACTCCCCTCAAAGAAGGAAGCGCCCTATGACATCATCATAGGTTGGCCCTGAGTACAATGCACTGTCGCACTACATAGTACCTAGGCCGTAGGCCAAGCGTTACTACATTGTCATAGGTGGCAACGTATTCGCTTGAATAAACCTCGTATGGTGTACTGTCGGCGTATCCACTCTGGAGCTATGCCAACTAATATTACCAACGAGATCAAAGCAGCTTGGATGATATGTGCCTGTTGTGCAGGCTCCAATCCAAACATAAGCATCTCCTTGTTGTGGTGATTAGACAATTCTTTTTCATCATCGTTCCACCGGCATCCCGGCTGCGCCTCACGTGGTTGGATTCGAACCAACATACTGTCCCATCTTGCACGTGGCGGTAAGTACCCTAGTTACGGTAGGGTGTAGCACGAGGAAGCTACCTACGCGACTCGTGTGTGTCATCAGGTGTCGTCTCAGACTCGGGTAAGGAGGACACTGAACTCTCCTTTCCTGCCCGTTGCCCACTCATACACACTCGAACGATGATGTATATACACAAGCCTATTACTAAGCCTGCGAATTCAGTGATGGTGTACTCGTCCATATTAAATCGGGTCTTCGTCGTCATGTAATATTATCATGATTGATCCTCCTTCCTACTAGGTAGGGGTAATGTTAAACAAAGGTTTGGGTGGTGTCGGAGGATCCTTATCCTTTTTCTTCTTACCTTGCAGTTTAGTATCCTTCTTCAGCCGCACAGGTTCGATGCGGTGGCTCCACTTGTCCCGTCGAGCGGGACCAATTCCATCGCCACGTTCGAGGAGGTACTCCTTGATCTTCTTGATCCGTTCCTCCTCTTCCGGTATAGCTGCTGTCAACAGCGATTGCTCCTGTCGAAGCGCAGTCAACCGGTTCTTCAACTTGTTCAGGTAGTCTTCTTCACTCCGATTGAAGCTCCAAATCCACCAGCGGAGGAGCTTGCGCTTCTCCCGTATTAATAAGCCGCTTGATACGGCTAGACGATATAGACTCATAGGTTTCTCCTGTATTGATCGTCAAGTTAATTGATAATTCATGTGCCCCGTACTACGTGTGCAGTACCAATCTAAGGCGGGTTAATATTGCGTTACTTATACTCTGTCAATTACTGTGGGTTCGAACCACGACCGCTTTGCAGGGCAGTCACATCCAAGTAACAGTTCTTTATTTGTTCACGGTGGAAGCTGATTCTCACCGGCCTGTCCCATAACGATAGGGGTTGGACTCGAACCAACACGGCTTACCAACATGACATGCACAAACTTTGCTCACGCTGTACCACACCTTGTACTTACCACTAATCATAGGTATCGCGCCCGACCTTACGCTATTCACACGCTCGGTTACTAGTTCCAATGGTGTTCTGAATCCTAGTGCTACGGTACGTACTCACTATCTCCGCTGCAAACAACCCGCCACAATTTATAGCCAGCTTACCCGTGCCACATGCACATTGTAGATAAGCAAGGGAGGGAAGAAACATTAGCCTCACCTGGTTGAGAGCCAGTGTACGACACTACCTGTCACCGTGACCCGAACGTCATCCGGCAGGGTATTGAACCCTGAGGTTGATAGTAACTTCTCGTTGTGTTGTGTGTAACTAGGCTACCCAACTGAATAGGTAGGCTGGAATTGAACCAGCGCCCACACCTGTCAGGGTGTGATTGTTCCCACTGTGTGTACAAATTTCTACTCTGGTACAAGAGCGGTACTCACTAGGCTTGGACACCTTAGTGCATACTCTTTGTCAACGACGACGTGATAACATTCCAGCTATCAGTTATGACTGCGACAGTCACTATTATTGATTGATCAACCCAGCGCAGGGAGCACTACGTGCTATGCCTGGTGTTATTTACTCATACAGTACGCCAACTACAGTCGGTGCAGACTGATGTACAATCGCTGCTTGGTACGTACTGGGCTACAGTCGCCGTAGAATTTGTTACGGTCGCTGCAATCCAGAGTTAACTCTCAATCAATCTCAATCAATCGAATGTTTCAAACCATAGGTATCTAGAATCAATTGTCGGATGCTCAGTATCCGATCCCTGTACGTCGGTACCTCCGGACCAACTCGGCTTGGGGGATTGTATCGTCACAAGGCACCGCTACCTTGGACCGAGGGCTGATATTGTTTCCCTCGAAGTTATTGACAGCATCCATCAGTTCATATCGTGTACGCTTTGCAGCGTGACGAACGGTCGGGTTCATGCCGACGAGCTTGCGGCCCTTCTGATAGACATCCCATGTCCAGGCACCAATGGCTGCTATCTGCGATGCTGTTGTCACAGCAGGCGGTACAGCGAGCTCCTTAGATACCTTCTGCACGTGAGCAAACCCTGGGGTATGCGCCTTCGGTCGAGCTGCTGCTCGATGAATGATAGCCTTCTTGCGATAGGCCATCTCACCCTGTGTGTAGGGTGCCGAGGTAAGAGGCGGGTCGGCTAACCGTGCGGCTGCTGCTCCCTTCAACTCTATCTCACGTGCTCGCATCTCCCTTGACCAAGCCTTGAACTGTGTGTTCTCCGACCGTGGGCCACAGTACTCCATGTACTCGAAGCCAGGGATGATCATGCCTCGCTTGCTCTCGTAACGAGCCAGCTTAACATCAATGCGAGGTTTGTCGTGGTGCTTCATGCACTCTGCTTCCCGTCGGAAGTACTCACGACAGAGGATTTCACTAGCCTCTACGAGGTCCATCCCGTATGCATCGGCGAGCTGTTCAACTATACCGACATCTTCGTCGGGCATCACAGCAGCTAGTATATCCAAGGTTGCTTCGGGCACCATCTCACTGGGAGTGAGCGTGCTTTCTTTCCCGATTCGTGTTGGCTCGTAGTTACTGGCCCTAACGACCTGAGTAACTGGCTTCGGAGCAGGTAAGACCTGGACCTCATCTTGCACCTCCGGGAAGGGAAGTTGCTCGGCTTCATTGCCGGGCTGAGATACAGGGACTACCTTACTCTGCTCCTTAGCCTTACGTGCATCCGCCATAGGTATCACGTTGCTCTGTACTGCTGGAGCTATCACACTATCGGGGGTTGCGATCACACCTTGACGGTGGAGAACGTGCTGATTTAACTCAAGCGCATTCAATCGCAGGTTGATGCTGTTTAAGGCATCACTCAGTTTAGTGGTGTCATAGTTAGCGTGGTATAACCCACTCTCTCTATCCCGTACTATCGCATTACGTGCAGTCGGAGTCCTTACGTCCTCGTGCTTACGCTGTGATTTCTGGTGACGTCCACTGACTGAGGTCTTATGTAAGTCAGTGACTATCATAAGCTTCTCCTTCATTGTGGTTTAAATTAAGCCCGGATAGTCCGGACTACTCATCGAACTGACACATTAATCCTTATCGTAACGAGGTGTGTCTCGCATGGTTACTGAGCAACCCACCTATCTACAACTACGTTCACCAGAGGCTACCGCAGTTAGGTATCGACAGGCTTGGCATGTTCACACATACATAGCTACCAATGTTACAGATCGTGCCACCGACACAGGTTACTGTGCCGTATCAGCTACCAGACAAACGCTGGTAGTAGCATCCACGGGGACGCAAGCATCGCCTAAGAAGGCGACCAAGTAATCGAGTCCGGCATGAGAGCCGAACACAAGCATCACGACCACGAGCAGTATTACTACATACCGGGGTGCTGATGCGAGCATAGCTGATATTAAATTCATGCTATTTCTCCTTGGGTTGGTGAGTGTATCTCAATGCACAGGGACGCGGCCCTGTCGGACGCTCACACATTCCAACCTATCACCTTATGTCAAGGTTGGTACGTCACATTGAGGTGACATGCTAGAGTCTAGCGCACTGTATCTCGTGCTGCTCTGCATTGATGTACCCAACCGAAGCTGGGCACAGCAATGAAGATCAGTCCATTATGTACACCCTACAAGGGCGTACTATAGTGCTGATGTTTCAGTTTAGCCCACTGTTCTGTCATGGCACGACAGTCGTAAGCCTCGGCCTGCTCAAGCCAGTAGCTACCATCTACATGGGCTATCAGGTAACCCTTGAGTACCAGCACCTCAGCGGTGAAGTCGATAGCTCCTAGCTGCTCCACCTCCTCGGCGAGAGGGTATAGGAATACCATCAGCCCACTACCACGAGCCTTTAAATCCTCAGCCACTATCGGGGGTATACCCCTCTGGTCCAAAGACATCAGCTGTTCGTGGAGGATTGAGTACGATGCTACGCAGTACATTCCGGGATACACTGGCGATGTTTCCGGGACGATCAACACGTCGATTAACGGTGGGTGATGAAGCTCGTCCGCCCGAAGTGGGGGCGCAACGAGGGCACCACAAATAACGATGATGATGACAGCCATTCGTAAGGGAAAGATTAGAGAGAACATACATGATTACTCCTGAGTAATTAAGGGGGTTGGGTTCGGTCCACAATACATCATCCTCATGATGTGCCACGTGGACTCCACTACTACGGAGTGTATGGTGTCTCCATCGTACAGGAAGTGATTGGTATCCAGGTATATCTGAGCTGCTAACCAGCACTCGGCTTTGGCTTCGTCCTCTGATAACAAGAATTGTTTCGGCTCCCATGCTTTAAATGTATTCACCACGCCACTCCGTACCGGCTTGAGGTAGTCCGGACTACTTGAGTTTAGATTACAGTTACCCTACCATGCGAGCCACGGCATCTAAGATACCAGCCAGCCCGCCAAAGATAACCACCATCAGCACCAAAGCCGTCCACTCCCCGCCTTTTGGGAAGGGAGTGCGGCTCGGTTTGCGCTGATCTACAACAGGCCGCTTACGAAGGTCGTCACCTGGGGTGCCCATTCGATTACCTTCATTGTTCCGGCCATTGATAGTAAGCCAATGACAGTGCCGATAACGACTCTGCCAACGCCACCACTGAATGAACTAAAGAACATAGGTTTCTCCTAAAAGATTGAGTGAAGATAGATAGCACCTACCAGCCCAAAGAGGAATGCTCCCCAAAGGACTGGCACGTACCACCATGAACTACGCTGATTGGACATGGATGACTCCAGACTGTGGGCGCTGGCCCTGCTCGCTAAGAGCACGCTGTGCATCCTTCGTGAACTGCTTGATAAGCCGAGCACGAGGCATCTCAGGTAGCTTGGACAGCGCAACCACTAGGGCACGCATGTCCTCAGGCATCAGGACGTTGGTCTTTGCATCCAACACCAGACCCTGCTCCAAGGCTTCGGCCATTGTAATTTCCGGGCTAGCATCCCGGTCCTTACGTGGGCCAGCATAACGACGTGTGCTATCACGCTGCTCCTTGGTGCTCTGAACAGTGACGACCTCATCACTGATCGTGGGTGCTGCCTCATCCTGGTCAGGGACTACAACAACAACTTCCGATTCTTCTAGGGCAGCAGCCTGCTTGTTGGCCTCACCCTTAGCATTCTTCATGGCATGGTACGACTTGATCCGAGTGAAGTCTAACCCGGCCTTGAAGCCGCCCTTGATATCCGACTTGGCTTGGATATACTTACGGGGCAGCTCCTTGATCTTCATCTGTCCTGCTTCATCGGACAAGTAGAAGTCTTCCGCCTCCTCACATCGGCGTATGAATTCCACCTGATCTTTGCATCGCTTGGCTAGCTTGAACAGGTCACTTGCTGCACCCTGCTGCTTACGTTCAGCTACAATGAATGCACCCAGTACACCCTTGTGGGTGAGGTGCGCTAATCTACCTTGCTGACTCATGGTGTTACCTCCTCTTTGCATATGTAACCAGCTACCCGTGCTCCACCATACCAACCGGACTCAACGTAGCCCTCACCGGTCTGCTCACACGTGGTCATGCTGCTGTCAGGTACTACGTGTACCTGCTGTTCGATGATACCTGTACTGGTGTACAGTATCAGTAGTAATGTCACGATCATATCATTCTCCTAGTTGTTGGATACTACCGCTACCTCCTCGATAGTGGGCAGTAGTGCGCTCTCATCTTGGGCAGTAGTCCGGACTACCCAACGTGTTTTCACAGTTCTCCTACCTATCCGAGCATACGGACGGCAGTCATGGTATCTCACCTGGTAGAATTCGTAGTACTCATCCCACCTACAGGCATCAAGTAGACACCCATGCAATTGGGTCTTCACTGTCCCTTTCCTCCGTATCAGTGGAGCAATTGGAGTATCCAAACTCCTGCCCCTGCTACACTAAACAGTATGCTCATTGGCAACACTGTCACTATACCTATCATCACTAGTGGCCCTGTCACCAGGTCTACCAGCTCTCGCATTACCTCTACCACTGGCATCTCTCCTATTCACAACCAACAGGGCCAGTATCCCTGTCAGTATCATCACTGCCTCTATCATAAACCCTCACTCTGGTACTGCTACGAGCAAGAGGTATGGTGTGCTGCCTGTCATCAGTCTAACTAGTATCTCTTCCTGACACAGCTTGGGTGCCTCCCTCTCGGGTCACTCGCACACCATTCCTTTCCTGGCCTGCCATTACACAGGCACTCACATGATACGCCTCCACTTACAGTAGAATAGTACACGGTTAGACTGTCCCTTTCCCAAGGGCAAGATGAGTACACAAGGTTGCTAGGGTTTCTGCCTATACCTAGCCTCGGCTCACGCGGTTTGGAATTTCTCCCTGTTCCACGGCATATCGCCTACCCTGTACCAGCATCTAGTCTAGCATGTTGAGCTTCAGGCATAGGGTCCCTAGCTCGCCGCACCGTCAGAAACTGGCGCACAGTCTAACCGTCTACCATCCCTAATGTGTAGGCATGGTTCGCGTATCTCTACGCTATGGTCGGCACGGACTGCCCCTGTACCTCTTTGCTAGACACCCGATAAGGTGCAGTACCTGTGTACAGTAGGGCAGCCCGCCCCGTCTATGTGGGTAGTGTTAGTCCTACCCTAGCTCTCGCTTTGTCACTCTCTAGTAGTCGCCTACATTCAGTGATACCTTAAGTTGCGTACCATTGGGCAGCAATAAGGTCTGGAATCCCTTGCTAGTCGCCAGCATGGACATTTTCTTGCCCTCTTTTGGCGGACGCATGGGCAGTGTCGTGTCAATGATCAGATGTAACTTACCATCTACAATCTTTACCTCTACGTTATCCATTCGGATACTCCTTCAGTTGGTTATGGTCACCACCCCTATCTCAAGGGACAGTCTACACTACACTATCCTTTCGGATAATGTAGTCCGGACTATGCCTTTACAGTCAAGCTATTTCCCTAACTCTATCTATCTCAGCTCTCGCAACACGCACAGCATAGCGGGATTCGCATCCACTAGACAATGGTTTACCACTATCTGCAGCAAGGTGCTCATACCCTGGTAGGAATACAAACATTCCTCTCCTAGCATGAGTTCGTGCGCTTGCCATAGTACTAGCATCGCTAGACTTGGCAGCCTTCACATACCCTTGCTGCATAGCCCTGGGTGCATTGAGAGGCAACGGTTTACGCGTGTACCATAAGTCCCATCCTAGGTCATAGTCGGATAGCATCCGATTCCCTACCTTGTATGGTCTCGAACGGTTCACGCGTACAGGTCTTCCCTTAGCCACGTTGAACCCTCTCTCAGACTCAGTTAGTCCCGTCCTGGGGATGTCAAGACACTTGTCCATTAGTGTCCCGGCTCTTGTTGTCAAGAGGCTTGCTCATGTAGTCCGGACTATCCCGGACCACATTGACAAGTATCCTGTTCACTCTAAGCGTGTCGCTCTACCGCAAACGTGGCATTAGCAGACAATTCTAGCCCTTGTTCTTGAGCAAAAGCCTCAAGCTCAGTCCTAGTAAGCTGATGAGTCGGGCCATTGAGCTTACGCCCGGGCTTAGACTTCCACCAGTTATACTGTCGCTCTTGATCCACATCATACGAGGCTCCACCCCGTGCTTTATGTACACGCATGGTGTCACTCCCTATAAGTTAGAAGAAGTAGTCCGGACTAACAATCGCGCAAGTATAACCCGCTCACTGTTAGTGTGTAGCTTTATACTGACTACATGCGGCAATGCTATAGACCGAGTGTACGACGACACCCTCAGTATGTACTATCCACGTCGAGACTAGGCGCATTACAACGTAACTAGTCCGAACTGTTAACCTGTCAAGCGCAATGCTTGCGAGGGCCACCAACTGCCTCAAAGGCTTGCCGGGGCAAGATATATAATGCAGACTGCGTGCCAACTTTGCCAAAAACTGTAAGTCATTGATTTATAAGGGTTTTTCCCGTTTGTAGACTTGGCATGATACTTGCTTGGATGGTCACAATGTGACGCAATAGGTCACTTTTATGACAATTATGGTCAGAGGGTGACGTAAATTGTCAGTCGAGGCTGTAGGATACGGTATAAAGGCTAGTTTAATCAGGTAATATGATTGTAAAGGGTTGGCATAAAACGGGCTCAAACGAGCTTATATGGCGTCTCACGGCATGT
>Ga0222652_1000215_pt1 | contig 29151 bp, 30 predicted proteins | sample AntAcemetagen371_FD_179803 | JGI IMG/M metagenome (GOLD analysis project Ga0222652, IMG submission 179803) | Saline water microbial communities from Ace Lake, Antarctica - #371 | ecosystem: Environmental > Aquatic > Non-marine Saline and Alkaline > Saline | place: Antarctica: Ace Lake... | reverse complement strand
AATAATTTTAAAATCGATTGATTTTTTTTTTTTTAAACTAATTTCATCAATTTTATATATGAATTCAAATATTTTGCCATACGATCTGTCTACTCTTTTAATGATAAAATCGATCAATTTTTTATCTAAAGTGATTTGTCTATCTGATAAATTTTTCAATATCAAAGCAAACATTAGCTCATCATCAGGATTTTCAATTTTTGCTAAAAGACAATTTTTGGTTCTCGATCTTAAATCCTCAAGTTTAAAGTTAATCTCTACAATGGGTTTATTTGATGTAATTATCAAAAATTTGTTATCCTGGTCAATTATATTGAAAAGTGTATAAATAAGTTTTTCATCAACTTCTAATGTTAAATCTTCTAATACAATGCTTTGAAAAGGTTTTATTGTTTTAAGACTGTCATTATTTAATAAATTTGACTCAATTTTAATCCCGTTAAATTTTTTTAAAAAAATATTAACAATATGTGTTTTACCTGAAAATTTTTCACCACTTATATTTAAAAAATTTTTTTCCCATTTAGGCCATTTATTTATTAGTTCAAAGGTATAATAGTTGCTTTTTCCTACGTAAAAATCATCATCTTTAAAGTTTTGATCATAATCAAAATCTAATAGTAATTGATTTAAGCTTTTCATTTAATTGTCCAGACATTATCAGTCATGATTAAATCTAAATTTTGCTTACTCATATCATTTAAAAATAATTTAGGAGAACCATTATAAATTATTTTAAATTGAATATTTTTACTGTTAAATCTTAATGTATAAAATTCCGATATAAGATCCATATTTTCTAAAATTTTCTTAACTTTTGAGATCTTTTCATGATCTTTTGAGTTTATAGAAATGGTCATTGGAAGTTTAATAGAGGTATTAATTTCATTATTTTTCTTCCATTGATCTTCATAGCTATTTTTTAAGTCTAGGATTAGTTTTTCAACTTCTCTTTCATTCTGTAAATTAATACCACTGTATTTTTTATTATCAAGTTTGAGTGAATTATTTAAATTAATTTTAGAAAGAATTTTAATTTCATTATTATTCTTATAAATTATTAAAATTATGTGATCTTTAAGATCATATTTTGTTATTAGATTATCGAAGTCATAAGCTTCGATATCATTCCTTGCATTTTGAATCTTATTTAGATCATCTAAATCTTCGCTTAGTAATAAATATTCAAGTAATTGAAAATCATTTTTTTCATCATTCCACTTATTGTAAAATAAATTATTGTTGAATAAGTAAATGTTCTCTGTCTGAGTATCTATCACTACTGGTATTAATAAAACTTTATTCTTCAACGGGATAGAGGGAAAAATATTTTTTTTTTCAAGAAATTTTAAAACTTTTTTTTTATTAAATGTTGTCTCGAGATTGACAAAGTAATCATTATCAATGAATTTTTCTTCAGCGATTGTAAAAGAATCAATCATTTCTTTTATTTGTTTAATTGGGGTATTTTTAATTTTATTTCTATCACCTGAGGTTGTAATCATTGTTAAGAGATTAAAAAAAGATGTTTTAAAACCAACATCAATTACAGTATTTTTTTCAAAATTAAGGTCAAATGGTGATGAAATTTCAATGTTGGATATTCTAAAGCTATTTGCATGTAAATAACTTGTGGAAAAAATTATGATAAATAGAACGAATGAGCTAAAAAATATATATACTTTTTTAAATCTTAATAATTTATTAAAAATTTGCATAATTTATACTAATGAAAAAAGAAAAATTTACCTACGAAAAAAGCGGAGTAAACATAAGTGCTGCTGACAATTTTGTTAAATTTATATCTTCTATTTCAACTAAAAATAAAGGCAAAAAAAAGTTTCAAAATATTGGTGGTTTTGGTTCAATATCCAGCATTCCAAAAGGCATCAAAAGACCAAAAATTGTAGCATGCACTGATGGTGTTGGTACAAAAGTTGAAATAGCAAATACACTTAACAAATATGATACAATCGGTATTGATTTGGTTGCAATGAGTGTAAATGATTTAATCGTCCAAGGTGCAAAACCTCTATTATTTTTAGATTATATTTCAATTAATAAAATAAATTTAAATAAATTAAAATCTATTCTTAAGGGAATAGTAAAAGGTTGCAAAATTTCAAACTGTGAACTTGTTGGTGGAGAAACTGCAGAAATGCCTGGTACTTACGAAAAAGGAAAATTTGATATAGCAGGTTTTGCTGTTGGTGTAGTGGATGCCAATAAAATTTTAGATAAAAAAAATATAAAAAAAAATGATTTGGTGTTAGCGATACCATCTAGTGGTATACACTCAAATGGTTACTCTCTAGTGAGACATGTCCTTAAAAATAAAAAAATTAATTTAAAAAATAATTTATTCTTAAAAAAAGAATTACTAAGACCGACGAAAATTTATGTTCAGGAAGTTTTAAATTTAATTGACAACAATCTTTTAAATGGATGTGCAAATATCACGGGTGGTGGATTAGCTGATAATATTAAGAGAGTAATTCCAGATAAATTAGTTGCTGATATAGATTTACATAAAGTTAAAACAAAAAAAATTTTTAAATGGTTGAAACAAAATAATATTGAAGACCTAGAAATGTTAAAAACATTTAATTGTGGTGTTGGTTTTTGTTTAATAGTTAATCCTAAAAACTTAAATAAAATCACTAAATTTTTTACAAAAGAATTTAAACCCTACGTTATTGGAAAAATAACTGCAGGAAAAAATAAAGTTAAACTTAGTGGTAAAATTGACTGGTCTTAAGAAGATTAAAACAGCAGTTTTTATATCTGGAACTGGAAGTAATTTAAAAAATTTAATAAAATTTTCTAAAATAAAGAATTCACCAATATCTATAGATTTAATTTTCTCTAATACCTCTAAAGCCAAAGGCTTGAAGTTTTCAAATCAATTCAATATCAAAAAGTATGTATTAAGTTTTAAAAACTCAAAAATAGCTGAAGCAAAAATATTAAATTTATTAAAAAAAGAAAATATAATGTTTATTTGTCTTGCTGGTTTTATGAGGATTTTATCAAAAAGTTTTATTAAAAATTTTAGTGGAAAAATAATTAATATACATCCCTCTTTACTCCCAAGGTATAAGGGTCTTGATACTCATGTTAAAGCAATACAAAACAAGGATAAGTTGGGTGGCTGCACCGTTCATTTTGTAACAGCAAAACTCGATTCTGGAAAAATAATTCTGCAAAAAGAAGTTAAAATCACTAAAAGAGATACACCTACTTCTTTGGCTAAAAAAGTACTAACACAAGAACATGCACTCTATCCAGCAGCTATAAAAAAAATATTTAATTAATCTTTAAAGAAAAAATCAATCTCAATTTTAGCATTTTCAACACTATCTGAGCCATGTACAGAATTTTTATCAATAGAAATTCCATATTTTTTTCTTATAGTTCCTTCTGCTGCATCCTCTGGTTTAGTTGCACCCATTAAGTCTCTGTTTCCTAAAACTGCATTTTCTCTCTCTAACACCATCACAACTATCGGTCCTGATGATAAATAGGCACACAAATCATTATAAAAAGGTTTTGTTTCATGAACTTTATAAAATTGCTCTGCTTCAGCTTTTGCTATCTGAATTTTTTTATCTTTGATAATTTTGAAACCTTTATTTATAAACATTTCTTTGATTTCATTATCTAAATTTCTTTCAACTGCATCTGGTTTAATGATTGATAGTGTTTGTTCTGTATTACTCATAATTATCCTCTATTAGTTGGTTTAGTAATCTTACCCCATAACTAGTTGCTCCACCCGAGTTTAAAGCACCACCATATTTTGAAAATGCCATACCAGCTATATCTAAGTGGGCCCACGGTGTTTTATTCAAAATAAATCTTTGTAAAAACTGTGCTGCGGTTGTAGATCCTGCACCACCAACATAATTTATATTTTGCATATCAGCATTTTTTGAATCTATAAGTTTGTCAAAATTTTCATGCAAAGGCATTCTCCATAATTTTTCTTCCACTTTGTCACCTGCCTCTAATAATTGTTTTGATAATTTATCATTATTTGAAAATAGGCCAGCATATTCAGAGCCCAATGAAACTATAATAGCACCGGTTAAAGTTGCTAAATCAACCATAAATTTAGGTTTAAATTTTTTTTCAGTAAAGGTTAAGGCATCTGCTAAAACCAATCTACCTTCAGCATCTGTATTTAATATTTCTATTGTCTTGCCGCTGTAAGATTTTACTATGTCACCAGGTCTTTGAGCATTTCCACTCACCATATTCTCAACAAGCCCTACAACACCAACAACATTTATTTTTGCTTTTCTTATGGCTAGATTTTTCATTAAGCCCACTACAGTAGCTGACCCTGCCATATCATAAGTCATATCTTCCATAAATTTAGCTGGTTTTAACGAGTAACCACCAGTGTCAAAACAAACTCCCTTTCCAACAAAAGCTAAAGGATTAGAATTATTTTTTGCTCCTTTCCACTCTATTGTTACTAGGTATGATCCTCGAATACTTCCTTGCCCCACACCAAGTAAGGCGTTCATACCAAGTTTTTTTAATTTTTTTTCATCATATATATTTATTTTTAATCCAAATTTTTTAAGTGTACTTATTCTTTTTGCATATTCATCAGGGTGTAAGATATTTCCAGGTTCTGAAACAAGGTCTCTTGCAAAAAAACTTCCTTCCTCTAGAGCTCTAAATCTTAGATGATCTTGAGTAGATATTTTATTCTTATTTCCTATAACATTTATAAAAACAGTCTTTTTATTGTTATTTGATTTATATATATTAAATTCATATGATTTTAATTTCAATCCATGTAGAAAATAACCAATGAAATTTTTTATTTTATTATTAATTGTATCTAAATTTACAAAATATTCATTTTTCTTATCATAATTTATATAACTATGAAATTTAGCTCCCAGATTTTCTATATCTGATGTTTTTATATCTTTCTTAATAGAAACTAAAAATATTGTTTTTTTTGAATTAAATTGAAAAAAAAGTAAGTCTTTTTTTAAGTCACTATTTTTTAACAAATCAGATATGTAAGAAAATTCTAAATTTGATAAATATTTTTTTAGACTGCTGATATTGAAATTTTCTTCAACAAATAGGACAAGATTAGTTAAATTTTTTTTTGAACCTTTATTTTTATAATTAATTTGAACAGTCATAGATTTATAATATACATATAGTTTTTAGAAGCTTATAAGTAAAAAATGTTTTTATTCAACGAAAAAACGATATTTAAAAAATTTTTAGCAGAAAACACATTTTTTTTCTTGCTGACGTTACTGTGTGTTTCTTTTATCATCACGGTTATTCAAGGGGTAAATAATTTAGATTTAGTTTTAGAGGATGGTCATAGTTTTTTAATTTATTTTTATTACACATTCCTATTATATCCTAAGATGGTTGGTAAGATTATACCTTTAATATTTTTCACATCTTTATTTTACAGTCTTAATAAATATGAAAATTCCAATGAATTAAAAATTTTTTGGATTATTGGTATAAATAAGGTTAATTTCTATAATATTATTTTAAAATACACTTTTGTATTTTTCATAATTCAGTTGTTTTTAGTATCCATCCTTAGTCCCTATCTACAAAATAAAGCAAGAAATTCTTTTATAAAGTCTAATTTAGATTTTTTTCCTTCTTTAATTCAAGAGAAAAAATTTATTGATACTGTAGAAAATTTGACAATTTTTATTGATAAAAAAATAAACAAAAATGAATATGTCAATGTATTTTTAAAAGATGACAGCACCCTAAATTCAAAAATAATATTTGCAAAAAAAGGTTTTCTATTAGGTACCGCAAATAATAAAATATTAAGACTTTTAGATGGAAAGTTTATCAATGTTAATTACGAAGGTAATAATACATATTTCAATTTTGATCAAACAGATTTTAATCTTTCAAAATTTTCAACTAAAACTATCACTCATCAAAAAATTAAAGAAATGCCATTATTAAATTTGACACGTTGTGTATTTTATTTTTCAATTAAAAAAAATATTCATGAATACGATCCTGTAAACTGTAATATTGACTCGATCAATGAAGTTAATGCAGAAGTTTATAATAGACTATTTAAACCATTAAATTTGTTTTTACTTTCATCAATTCTTGTATTTTTATTCATGACTAATTATGAAAATAAGAGTTTTAAGTTACGTCAAATTTTAATTTTTTCATTTGGTATTATTTCGGTAATTTTTTTTGAAATAATAGCCAACTATTCAGGAAAATCTAATATAAATATGCTAAGTGCAATTGTTTTGCCTATAATCATTTTTTTAATCTTATATTTTATCTTTTATAAAAAAAATATTTATAAAAATACACCTTCATGATTCAGACTTATAAAAAAAATTTAATTTCTACATTTATTAAGAATATATTAATAACTACTGTTTTCTTTTTTAGTTTAACTTTAATAATGAATATTCTTGAAGAAATAACTTTCTTTAAAGATGCGAATGTTGCTTTTACTCTACCTTTGCTTCTAACTTTTTTAAATTCATTTTCAATTTTGTTCGAAATTTTTCCATTTATTTTTTTAATTGGTACAATGAGCTTTTTTTTTGAAATTTTAAATAAAGAAGAATTAATTATATATAAAAATTACGGTTTATCTAATTTAAGAATAATTGGTATTGTTACTAGTTCTGCTTTTTTCTTTGGTATTTTTATAATTTTAATTTTTTATCACTTATCTTCTAACTTAAAGTTCATGTACTATGAAATCAAAAGTAATTATACTACTGACGATAAGTATCTTGCCATGGTTACTGAAAATGGAATTTGGATAAAAGATCAATTTGATGATAAAATTAATATTATTAATGCAAAGAGCATGGTGAATGAATACTTAAATGATGTCACAATAACTCAATTTAATAATGAAAATGTCTTTCAAAAATTGATCACCTCAAAAAAAGTTAATATAAAAGATAAAACATGGATAATAGATAATGCAATTATTACCAATGAAATTTCAGAAAAGAATATTCCAGGAAATACGCTGATAGAAAGTAATTTTAACTCAAAAATAATTTCAACCTTATTTTCGAACTTATCCTCTTTAAATCTTTTGAAATTACAGAAATTAAAAAAAAATTATAGAGTATTGGGTTACTCGACCACTAAAATTAATTCTTACCAGTTGAGTATTTATTTGTATCCTATTTATCTAACTATTATGGTTTGTGTCGCCTCTATCTTGATGATAAACATAGGTCATAATAAACCTAAGGTATACTACTTCTTAGCAGGTATATTGATTTCTGTTTTAGTTTATTATATGAACTATCTACTTAATATACTAATTGAAAATCAAAAAATTCCTCTTATGTTTTCTACTTGGATTACTCCTTTTATACTGGCACTGTTCTGCCTAATTGGCTTGGTAAGAGTTAATGAAAAATAAGAAATATTTTTTAAAAACACTGTTTTTTTGCATCTTATTTCTTCAATTTGATCTTGTATCAAGTGATGAATTTGAGTTTAAAGCAACTACAATCGAAACTTCAAATAACAATAACATAATTAAAGGTTTTGGAGGCATTGAAGTTAAAGACAATGTAGACCTAATAATGACAGGTCAAGAATTTGAGTTTAATAAATCGGATTCATTACTAATTGTTGAAGATAATGTTTTAATTAAAGATATATCTAATAAAAATTCAATAAAATCTAACCAAATTATTTTTGATAAAAAGTTAAATATTATCTATATCGATAATAAAGCAATCATAGAACTTGCTGGTGGACATCTAATTGAAACTTCAAATATAACCTATGACAGAAACTTAAATTTAATTTTTTCTAATAATAAAACGTTAGTCGTTGATTCTCATGACAATAAATTTTACATGGATATTTTTAGTTATTCTATTATTGATAAGATATTGTTAGCAGAAAATGTTGAAATAACTGATGTTGAAAAAAATTTTTATAAGATAAAAAAAATACAATATAATTTAGAAACTAATAAAATTCTTGGACAAGATTTAAGTCTAAACTTTAATAGTGGAAATCTTAAGTCCAGTCAAAACGAACCTAGGCTCAAGGGTAATGCAGTTATTTATAATAAAGATACCACTCAAATTAGTAAAGGTGTTTTTACAACATGTAAAAAAGATGATAATTGCCCGCCTTGGGTTTTAAGTGCTGAAAAAATTGAACATAATAAAGTTAAAAAAACAGTAAATTATAAAAATGCATTACTTAAGATTTATGATGTGCCTGTTTTTTATTTTCCTAAGTTTTTTCATCCAGACCCTACTGTTAAAAGACAGTCTGGCTTTTTAATTCCTAATTTTTCTCAATCCAATAATCTTGGAAATTATATTTCAATTCCATACTTTAACGCTATCTCAAAATCTTCTGATTTAACATTTTCTCCTAGATTTTATGATGATGGAAAAACTATATTTCAAAGTGAGTACAGAGAATATAATAAAAATTCTAAGCATAATTTTGACTTTAGTATTAAAAATAAAAGCGCACTAAATTTTGATGGTAGTGAAAATAAATCTTCAACTCATTTTTTTTCAAAATCACTTTTTAATCTTGATTTAAATAATACTTTTGATGGAGAGTTAACCCTTAAAGTTCAACAAACCTCTGATGATGATTATCTTAAAACTTATAAGTTAAAATCTCCACTAATCAATTCTGAAAGCAATTTAAATTCAGGTATAAATTTTAATGTGTATAGTGATGATCTTCAAATTGAACTTATTACTGAAGTATATGAAAACTTAAATTTACAAAAGAGTGATAGATATGAATACATCTATCCTTCTATGAATATATTGAAGGAATTTGATAGTTTTGAAAGTGGAAATCTTGATCTGTCTAGCTCTATACTTAACAAGCAGTATCAAACTAATATAGAAGAAAGCACACTTATAAATGACTTAAGCTACAAGTCATTCAGTACGATAAACTCAAATGGGTTGCTAAGTAGTTACGAGTTTTTAATTAAAAATTTTAATTCCAATTCTAATAATTCATCTAAATATAGTAATAAGAGTTCTAGTTCGATGGCTGCGATAGCCAATTATGAAATAAAATATCCCTTAAAAAAAGATACGTCCATCTACACTAGTACTATCACGCCATTAATTTCTGCTAGATACAGTCCTAATAATAGCAAAAATAGATCACAAGCTGATAGAGTTATTAATTTTGATAATATCTTCTCTATAAATAGGATTGGCCAATCAGATACTGTAGAAGGAGGGCAATCAATTACAATGGGGACTGAATATAGCCTATATAATAATAACATTAATAAAAAATATATCTCAGCTAATCTTGCTACAGTATTTAGAGATTCAGAAAATAAAAATTTACCTATAAATAGCACTTTGGGGAAGAAAAATTCTGATATTTTTGGAAATATAAACTTTAACAACGATAAATTTATAGATATTGACTATGGGTTTGCTCTGGATAACGATTTAAAAACTATCAATTTTAATCAAATTAAATCAACTCTTAGTTTTTATAAATTCGTATCTGAGTTTGATTTTTTTGAAAAAAAAGGGATTTATTCAGAAAGTTATTTAGCTAATGAAACTAAGCTAGCAATTAACGAAAGTTCTTCAATTGGGTTTAGAACAAGAAGAAATAAAGAAAAAAACCTAACAGAATATTACAATTTATTATATGAATATCAAAATGATTGTTTAATTGCGGGTATTGAATATAAAAAAGATTATTATAGTGATGGCTCATTAAAACCTGAAGAACTTTTGTTTTTCTCTATAACAATAATGCCATTTGGAGGGGTTGATTCACCAGGTATAAATAAATGATTAAAGTAATATTTTTAAGTTTAATAATATTTTTACCCTTAGGTGCGGTCGAGACATTTATAGTTTTGAAGGTAAATAATGAAATAATAACTAACATAGATATAGAAAATGAAACTAGATATTTAGTTGCATTAAATAATGAGCTAAAAAATACAGATAAAAAGATCATAAAAAGGTTAGCAAAGGAATCTATCATTAGAGAAAAAATTAAAAAAAATGAAATATCAAAATATTTTGAATTTGATAACACAAAAGAATTTTTAGATGTGGTTATTAAAGATTATTATGAGAAATTAGCAATTAAAAATTTAGAAGATTTTAAATTGTATCTTAAAGATTATAATTTAGAATTAGATGTTGTAAAAGACAAAATTGAAATCGAATTACTTTGGAATAGATTAATTGGAAGTAAATATAAAAATCAAATAGTTATAAATAAAGAAATTTTAAAAGATAAGATGGAAAAAAATTTTAAAGATAATGAGTTAATTTCAGAATACAAATTATCTGAAATTGTTTTTCAAACTAAAAATGAAAGTGAAATGAAAGACAAAAAAGATTCAATACATAAAGATATAATAGATCAAGGATTTAAAAATGCTGCTAACATTCACAGTATTTCAGAATCTTCAAAATTTGGTGGTGAGTTAGGGTGGATTAGTGAGAAGCAACTATCAAAAGAAATTACAGATGCAATCAAAAATTTATCTATAAGCCAGATATCCGAACCAATAAAAATAGCAAATGGATTTATGATTTTAAAAATTAACGATTTACGAGAAAAAAAAATTGAAAACAATAAAGAAAAAATATTGCAAGGGCTAATTCAAGCGGAGACAAATAGAAAGTACGCACAGTTTTCACTTATTTATTACAGTAAACTGAAATTAAACTCTGTAATAAGTGAATAAAAAACCTATAATTGTAGTAAGTGGTGAACCTTATAGTATTTTTTTTGAAATTTTTTTTAAATCAAAAAAAAAAATTAATTTAAAGCGACCCATTATATTAATTGGTTCAAAAAAATTACTCATCAAGCAAATGTTTAAATTAAAATTTAATTTTGGTATAAATCTAATTCCTAAAGTTAATATAGATTTTGATTTATTGGATAATAAAAAAATTAATTTAATTGATGTAAATTTTAAATTTAAAAAAACATTTGATAAAATCACTACTAAATCTAATTCATATATCAATAAATCTTTTGAAATTGCCTTAAAGATATTACAAAAAGAAAAATGTGCTGGCTTAATAAATGGCCCAATATCAAAAAAATATTTTTTAAAAGGAAAGACTTTAGGAGTCACAGAATATCTATTAAAAAAAACAAAAGTAGAAAATGTTGCAATGTTAATATTCGGTAATGATTTATCTGTAAGTCCAATAACCACTCATCTTGCATTAAAAAATGTTCATAAATATATTTCAAAGAAAAATATATATCAGCATGTCAAACTTATTACTGAATTTTATAAAGTTAAATTTAATAAAAAACCTAAAATTGCAATAACAGGTTTGAACCCTCACTGTGAGAGTAACTTTAAAGACTGTGAAGAAGATAGGATAATAATTCCTGCAATTAAAAAACTAAAAACTCAAAATTTTACAGTCGAAGGACCATTTCCAGCTGACACAATATTCATCAAAGAAAATTTGAAAAAATTTGATGTAATAGTTGGCATGTATCACGATCAAGTTTTGGCTCCTATGAAATCTTTATTAGGCTTTAATGCAATAAACATCACTCTAGGATTACCTTTTGTTCGTATTTCTCCAGACCATGGGCCAAACTATAAAATGTTGGGAAAAAATTTGTCTAATCCTCAGAGTTTAATTAATGCACTAAAATTTCTTGATAAATAAGTGAATATTAAACCTAAAAAAAGTCTTGGTCAAAACTTTCTAATAGATAGGGAGGTTCTAAATCAAATAGTATCAGTAACAGATATTGCCGATAAAGAAGTCTTAGAAATTGGACCTGGTACTGGCAACCTAACAACATACATTCTAAAAAAGAATCCCAAAAAAGTTTTTGTTATTGAGAAGGATGATGAGTTAGCTTTATTATTAAAAGAAAAATTTGAAAATGAGATTAAAATAATCAACGATGATATTTTGAAAGTGGAGGTAGATAGGATTTCAGAGCAAAAACTAATAGTGTTTGGCAATCTTCCCTACAATATTTCAACAGAGATATTGTCCCAATGGATTACAAATATTAGAAAAATATTTTGGTTTGAAAGTTTAATATTAATGTTTCAAAAGGAAGTTGCAGCTAGAATTATTGCTGAATATAATACCTCTAAATATGGTCGACTATCAATTTTAACAAGCTGGAAATTAGACGTAAAAAAAATATTAGATATAAAACCTCAAAGTTTTTCACCTAGACCTAAAATAGATAGTTCTTTACTATTATTCACACCAAAGAAAAATTCTTTTGAATTAAAAAGTGCTAAAAACCTTGAAATGATTACTAGGGTTTTTTTTAGTCAAAGAAGAAAAATGTTAAAAAAACCTTTCAATCAAATATTCACAAATTCTAAAGAAGTAGCTGAAAAATTTAATATTGATCTTAATCTTAGACCTCAAAATCTAGAACCTGAAATGTATTTTAAACTTACTAAGGAATATGAAGACCTAAGAAGTTAATTTGTCTACGTGCTTTCTTATATATTCTTTATCATAATCTTTTGAGCCATTATTAGTTTCAGCATCAATTAAATTACTAATTTTAGAATAACATTCTTCTAGGTTATCATTTATAATTACATAATCATAATTAATCCAGTGCAAGACATCTCTACTAAATTCTTTCATTCTTTCTTCTACAATTAATTTATCTTTCATGTCTCTATTGGATAATCTTTCAAATAATACTTCTTTACTAGGTGGTAGAATAAAAAAAGTAATTAATTTATAATTTAGTTTTTTATTTTTGATTTGATCTGCTCCCTGCCAATCAATGTCAAATATTACATTCTCGCCTTTTTCTAATTTTTCAATAACGGGAGTTCTTGTGGTGCCATAAAGGTGGTTGAAGACTTTTGCAAACTCTAGGAACTCTTCATTTTTAATTAAGTTCTCAAATTTTTTTTGATTTACAAAATAATAATCTTTATCAGCAATTTCATTAAGTCTCGGTTTTCTGGTAGTGTGAGATAAAGATATGTGGAATTTTCTATTTTTTGATAGTAGTTTTACTAATGTAGTTTTACCTGCCCCAGATGGGGATGATAAAATTACCATTATCCCATCTTTTATTTTGGACATTTAAATTTTTAGTTAGCTTTATTACCTTCAATAAATTTAACAGCATCACCTACGGTAAGAATTTTTTCAGCTTCACTATCTGAAATTTCTGAACCAAATTCTTCCTCGAAAGCCATTACCAATTCAACTGTATCTAAACTATCTGCACCAAGATCATCTATAAAACTTGAATCATCTTGAACTTTAGTTTCTTCTATACCCAGATGGTCTGCTACAATTTTTTTAACTTTGCTTGAAATATCTTCTGACATAATGTTCCTTTTTGTTATATTTCGTTAATAGTCCAAAAAGGAATTTTGTCAACCCAAATACATGCCTCCATTAACATGTATAGTTTCACCATTTATATAGTCTGATTGATCTGAGCTTAAGAATGTAACTGCATTTGCAATATCTTCTGGCTTACCTAGTTTATTAGATGGAATTTTAGCAATAATAGCCTCTTTGTGTTTTTCATCTATTTGATCTGTCATTGCAGTGCTTATGAAACCAGGTGATATACAGTTTATGTTAATATTTTTTTTAGCGTATTCTATTGCTAAGCTTTTTGACATTGCAACAATGCCTGCTTTAGATGCAGTATAGTTTGCCTGTCCTGCATTTCCAGTGTGACCTACGACAGAAGTAATATTTACAATTTTTCCCGATTTATTTTTAAGCATCTTCTTTATTGAATATTTGCACATTAAAAAAGTGGAAGTTAAATTTATATCTATTACTTTGGTCCACTCATCTAAACTCATTCTAATTGTTAGATTATCTTTTGTAATCCCGGCATTATTAATCATGCCATCAAGTGAGCCACCCAATTTTTCTGTAGCTTCATTTATAAATTCCTCAATTTTTTCATGCTGCGAAATATCAAACTTAAGAATTTTAATATTATCAAATTTTTTTTTTAATTCTTCTAATTTTTCAAGTCTTGTTCCAGTAGCTAAAACATTGCTCCCTTGTTCATATAACTTTTCAACTATAGAATTACCAATTCCCCCTGAAGCGCCTGTAACTATAATATTTTTATTTTTTAAACTACTCATTTATATTTATTAACTTTATATCTTCTTCGGTATTTATTGCACTAACTTTAGCATTTTTATCAATTCTCTTTACTAGGCCTGATAAAACTTTACCCGGTCCTATTTCTATAAATTGAGTGACACCTTTTTTAATCATTAACGCAACACTTTCACGCCATCTAACTCTACTTTCAATTTGCCTAACTAGTAAATCTTTTAGTTCGTTTGAATCAGATATTTCTTTTCCAGTTACATTAGAAATTAAAATATTTGAAGGTTCTTTAAAGTTTAGCTTTGTTATTTCTTCACTCATTACAAGTGTTGCTTTATTCATTAACTTACAATGAAATGGTGCACTAACTGGTAGTTTTATACTTTTAATATTCATAGTTTTTAAATCAACCATCATCTTTTCAAGATTTTTTATTTTACCACTTAGCACTATTTGTCCCAAAGAATTATCATTTGCAATGTAGCATTCATATTTATCTTTATTTTCATTAATAATATTTTCTACTATTTCAATTTTAGATCCCAAAACAGCTACCATTCCACCTACTCCATTTGGGACCGAGCTTTGCATGGCTTTTCCTCTAATTTTTAGTATCCTTAAAGTATCTGAGAATGATAATGATCCAGCTGATGCCAGAGCTGAGTACTCTCCCAACGAGTGTCCTGCAAAAAAATCTGCTTTATTTAGATCTGTTTTAAATTCTTCTTTAATAAGTTTAAATATTGAATAACTAATTAAAAATATTGCCGGTTGAGTGTTTTCTGTTAGGTCTAATTCTTCTTTTGGACCACTTAGAATAAGTTTTGATAAGGAAAATCCAAGGGTGTCATCAGCCTCTTTGAATAAATCTTGAATTAAACTATACTTATCGTATAGGTCTTTACCCATTCCTACTAATTGTGAGCCTTGACCAGGAAAAATAACAGAAAACATTTAAATATCTAAAGTTTATTATGGTTTTAAGTGTTGTAATTCAATTATTATAATAGTATATCCTCACTTTTTATTAAAGAACAATTATGAATTTATACGAACATACTATTGTAGCAAGACAAGATACTAGCCCTACTCAGGTTAAAGCTTTAGCCGAAAAATACTCTAAAATTGTAGAGAAAAATGATGGAAAAATAATACAAACAGAAGATTGGGGTTTGTTAAACCTTGCTTATGCTATCAAAAAAAATAAAAAAGGTATCTACATGCACTTTAAGATTAAAGGTGCTGGTAAGATTATTGAAGAACTAGAAAAAAATGAGGCAATAGATAAAAACCTTTTAAGATATATGACAGTTAAAGTTAAAAAGTTTGATTTAGAAGCAAAATATTTTGTAAAAAAAGACGAATATGAAAAAAAAGAATATAAAAAAGATTATAATAGAGATTAATTATGCCATCAAAAAAAAGAGCTGGAAATAAAAAAAAAGGTAGCCAAAGTAACTTTGCAAAACTGAGTATTTTTCAACCAAATAAATATAAATTTAAAAAATCTTGTCCACTATCGGTAAAAGGTGCGCCAGAGGTTGATTATAAGAATATTAGATTATTAAAAAAATATATGTCTGAAAATGGTAAAATTTTGCCATCAAGAATTACAAATGTTTCACAAAAAAAACAGCGAGCGCTATCTCTATCTATTAAGAGAGCTAGAAACTTAGCGTTAATTTAAATGAAAGTTATACTTTTAGAAAATCTTAGAAGAATTGGCTCTATTGGAGAAATCATAGATGTAAAAAGAGGGTTTGCTAGAAACTTTTTAATTTCTAATAAAAAAGCTCTTTATGCTTCAAAAGAAAATATTGCTGAAGTTGAAAAAATAAAATCTGAATTAGGTATAAAAGATAACGAAAAAAAGAAAGAAGCACAAAAAATTTCAGAACAAATTAATGGTAAAGAGTATGAAGTTAAAAAACTAAGCACTGAAAATAAAGAGCTATATGGTTCTGTTAAACCAACTGAGCTCTCAAAATTACTATTAGAAAATGATAAATTAGATATTAAACCTTCAATGATACAACCAATAACTGAAATTAAATCACTTGGTAAATTTAAAGTAAAAATCATCTTACACTCTGAAATAGAATCTGAAATAACTATCAGCGTAGTTACAGCAGAAACTATTCAATAATTATACAATTTTTTCCCCAGCGTATATTTGTTATTTTTTAAAATCTTTTTTCAGATAAGATTTAATAATGGAAAATAATTTAAGCATAGTTAAAGACACTTTTAAAGAATTACCAAATAATATTGAAGCAGAACAGGCGGTAATTGGATCAATCTTAGTTCAAAATGAAATATTTGATGAAATAAATACTATTGTTTCTAGTGTAAACTTTTATGACCCCATGCATCAAAGTATTTTTTCAGCAATTGAAAGCTTAATTTATAAAGGGATGCTTGCAAACCCCATAACTTTAAAAAATTATTTTGAAAATGAAAAAGATGAATTAAATGTTCCTGAGTATTTAGTAAAAGTTACAAAATTTTCTACTCCACCAAGGCAGGCAATAGAGTATTCAAGAATTATTTATGACATGTTTGTAAGAAGAGAGTTGATTAAGATATCTGAAAATACTATTGATGCTGCAAAACTAAATGCACTTGATGTTAATGGTCAAAATATTATTGAAAATTCAGAAAGGTTATTATTTGATCTTGCTGAAAAAGGGTCTTTCAATTCATCTCTTGTTAAGTTTGATGAAGCGATGAAACAAACTATTGAGATGGCTTCTGCAGCATATCGAAATGATGAAGGAATTGTTGGTGTGCCGACCGGCCTAAGAGATTTAGATGACAGATTAGGTGGTTTACATAATTCAGATTTGATTATTATTGCTGGACGTCCTTCGATGGGTAAAACTGCTTTAGCAACAAATATAGCTTTTAATGCTGCTCAAAAATTGCAGGAAAAAGGAAAAAAATCTGCAGTTGCTTTCTTTTCACTTGAAATGTCTTCAGAACAATTATCGACTAGAATTTTAGCAGAACAATCTAGAATTAAATCAAATGACATTAGGAGAGGAAGAATTTCTGATGAACAGTTTGATAAATTTATTGAAACATCTAAAAATATTTCTGAACTTCCTTTATATATAGATGAAACTCCAGCTATCAGTATTGCTGCTATGAGCAACAGGGCAAGACGTATTAAAAGATTATTTGGTTTAGATTTGATTGTAGTAGATTATATTCAATTGATGAGAGGATCAGGAAATAATAGAGACGGTAGAGTTCAAGAAATTTCTGAAATCACTCAAGGCCTTAAAGCAATGGCAAAAGAACTTAAACTTCCAGTGATTGCTCTATCGCAGCTATCAAGAGCAGTAGAACAAAGAGATGATCATAAACCTCAGTTATCAGATTTAAGAGAATCAGGATCGATTGAACAAGATGCTGATGTTGTAATGTTTGTTTATAGAGAGGCCTATTATTTGGAAAGAAAAGAACCAAGACCAGCAACTGTAGAGCATGCAGAGTGGCAAGCTAAAATGAATGAGGTTTCAAATTTAGCCGAACTTATCATTGGTAAACAAAGACACGGCCCAACAGGTAATGTTATGGTAGAATTTGAAGCAATGTTTACTAAATTTAAAGATACTCAAATTAACTAATATCCAATATATTAGTTGTCAATGCTGTCTTTATTTTATCAAAATATTGTTTTAAAAAATCCTAAATCAATTTTTGCACTACTATTAATTACCCTTTTAAGTTTTGGGAATTTTTCTAAAGATTTTAGACTAGATGCCTCATCTGATACTCTATTAATTGAAGGTGATCCTGATCTTGAGTATTTAAAAGAAGTCACTGAAAGATATGGTTCTAGAGAATTTTTAGTTTTAACCTACTCTCCTAATGAAGGGATGGTAACTGAGTCTTCTATTAATAATCTTTTAAGCTTAAAATATAAAATCCAAAGTCTAGATTGGGTTCATAGTGTTATTACGCTACTCGATATCCCTTTATTAAATAATTCAGAAGCACCTCTTCAAGAAAGATTAGAAAGCTTTAAAACTTTAAAAGATGAGGGCGTAGATACTGAAAGAGGATTTAAAGAAATATTAAATAGTCCAGTTTTTAGAAATTTTGTAATAAGCGAAGATGGTAAAACAAGTGGCATAATTGTTTATATAAAAAAAGAAGAACTAAAACAAATTCAAAATAAATCAGTTCAAGAAATTGAAGACTATAAAGATAATTTAAAAAAGAAAAATCATGAAAATATTACTCAGATAAGAGAGATCATTAAAAGCTATGGAGATGTTGGTAAAATATACTTAGGAGGTATTCCAATGATTGCTGATGACATGATGTCATTTATTAAAAGCGATATCATTGTTTTTGGTCTAGGAGTTCTTTTATTTATTATTGCTACTCTGTGGTTTGTATTTAGAAAGCTAATTTGGATTATTGTTCCGATCAGTAGTTGTTTTTTTTCAGTTTTAATTATGACAGGTCTACTTGGCCTTTTAGGCTGGAAGGTTACCGTCATATCCTCAAACTTTATTGCTCTAATGTTAATTCTAACTATGGCAATGAATATTCATATAAGCACCCGGTTTCTACAATTAAGAGAAGATTTTCCAAATTTAGATAATTTGAAAATTATTACAATGACAACTAGTAAGATGTTTTGGCCGATCTTTTACACAGTTCTTACGACTATATGTGCTTTTCTATCTTTAATATTTAGTGGCATTAAACCTATTATTGATTTTGGATGGATGATGACTTTAGGATTAATAACTTCTTTTATCATTACATTTACATTACTCCCTACTCTACTGAGCTTTATGTCCAACAACAAAGTGACTGTTAAAGAGGATGCAAATTCTAAAATTACTTCTTTTTTTGGTAAAATTTCTATTAATAATAAAAGTATAATTTTTTTAGTAACAGGAGTGGTTGTTTTCTTAAGTGTTGTAGGAATAAGTAAGCTTGAGGTTGAAAATAGTTTTATAAACTATTTTAATAAAGATACTGAAATCTATAAAGGTATGAAACTTATTGATGAAAAACTAGGTGGCACTACACCCTTGGAGGTTATATTAAAATTTCCAGAACAAGTTGCTCTAGAATCTGATGATGACGATGAATTTGAAAACTGGGATGATGAAGGCAGTAAAGATGACGAAAAATACTGGTTTACAAAAGATAAAATTGAAAAAATTCAAAATGTTCATAATTATTTAGACAGTCTTCCTGCGGTAGGAAAAGTTTTATCATTTAGCTCAATTATAGAAGTTGCTACACAGTTAAATAATAACAAGCCCCTTGGAACTTTAGAAATGGGTGTTCTTTATTCAAAAATTCCAGAAAGTATAAAAAAAGACATTATAGATCCCTATATTTCCATAAAAGATAATGAAGCTAGGATAAGTCTTAGAATTATCGATTCACAGGATGGTTTAAGAAGAAATGATTTAATAAACCAAATAAATTATGACCTTGAAAATAAACTAAATCTTAGCAAGGAAGAATTTAAACTAGCTGGTGTTTTAATTTTATTTAATAATTTGCTCCAAAGTCTTTTTAAATCTCAAATACTCACATTGGGTTTAGTTATAGTTGGAATCTTTGCCATGTTTATGATTTTATTTAGAAATTTTAAACTATCTCTTATAGGTGTTGTTCCTAACTTTATTGCAGCCTTCTTTATTTTGGGAATTATTGGTCTGCTTGGAATACCACTTGATATGATGACTATCACTATTGCTGCAATTACAATTGGGATAGCAGTAGATAATAGCATTCACTACATTTATAGATTTAAAGAAGAGTTTTTAAAAAATAAAGACTATAATAAAACACTCAAGATCTGTCACTCAACAGTGGGTGTTGCAATACTAAATACTTCAATAACTATTGTCTTTGGTTTTTCAATTCTTGTTTTTTCTAAATTTATACCAACAATTTACTTTGGTATGTTTACTGGTTTGGCCATGCTGCTAGCAATGATTTCTGTATTAACTTTACTGCCCTCTCTTATTTTAATAAGTAAACCATTCGGAAAATAAATTCATTATGCTTGAAGCTTTAAAAGATTTTTATCAAGCGGTGTCTTTAATAGATTTAATATTTTTAATCATTACAATTTTTTCAGTTATCAAGTGTTACAGCAAAGGTTTTGTTTTAAGTTTATTGTCAGCTTCTAAATGGTTATTGGCTTATGTTGTAACTTTAATTCTTTTTCCAAAAGCTAAGCCTTATTTTAAAAACATAATTGATAGTGAGTATGTCTTGGATATTTCGCTAGGCATAACTATTTTTGTTTTAGTGATCTTTATTATTCTAATTGCAAACAAAGCTATTAGTAAGACAGTAAAATTTGTCGGACTAGGAAGACTCGATTCCTTATTTGGGTTATTTTTTGGATTTATTCGAAGTTATGTAATCTGTATTTGTTTATTTTCAGCTATAGATATTGTGTATAATTATAATAAATGGCCAATTAATACTGATAAATCATACACCTTTCCATACATAGAAAAAGGTAGTAATTATCTGTTGAAAGAGTTCCCAAATGAAAAAAATTACCAAGATTCTAAAGAAAAAATTGAAGAACTATAATCCAAAACTTAAGGAAGAATGTGGTGTATTTGGTATAAGCAATAGTGATGATGCTGCTGCCCTAACTGCTTTGGGTCTTCATGCACTTCAACACAGAGGTCAAGAAGGTTGTGGGATTGTATCATTTGATGGAGAAAAATATCATTCAGAAAAAAGATTTGGTTTGGTTGGAGATAACTTTAACAAAGAAAAAGTATTAAAAAATTTACTTGGGAAATATGCTATTGGTCATAACAGGTATAGTACTACTGGTGAAAATACCTTAAGAAATATTCAGCCTTTCTTTGCAGATACTAATGCAGGTGGTATTGGCGTTGCACATAATGGAAATTTAACTAATTCTGTTACGCTTAGAAATAAGTTAGTTGAAGATGGTGCAATTTTTTACACAACATCAGATACTGAAACAATTGTTCAATTAATTGCAAAATCAAAAAGAAACAACACAGTTGATAAGGTTATTGATGCAATATTTCAAATTCAAGGTGGCTACGCACTGGTTATGCTTACACAAAGTACGTTAATAGGTGTTAGGGACCCATATGGAATACGGCCTTTAATTATTGGTAAAATAAAAGACAGTTACGTTTTGGCTTCTGAAACATGCGCACTAGATATTATAGGAGCTAAGTACGTAAGAGATGTAGAGAATGGTGAAATTGTTTTAATTGAAAACAATGAGTTAAAAAGTTTTAAACCCTTCCCTGCAAGAAAAGTTAGACCTTGCGTTTTTGAATATATTTATTTTGCAAGACCAGATAGTTTATTAGATGGAAAATCAGCTTATGAGCATAGAAAAAATTTTGGGGTAGAGCTTGCTAAAGAAAATAAAATTGATGCAGATATAGTTGTTCCTGTACCAGACTCAGGAAATGCTGCAGCACTTGGTTTTGCTCAACATTTAGGAATTAACTTTGAATTAGGTTTAATTAGAAATCATTATGTTGGAAGAACTTTTATAGAACCCAGTCAAAAGATTAGAAGTTTGGGGGTTAAATTAAAATTAAATGCTAATCAATCTACAATTAAAAATAAAAGAATTATTTTGGTGGATGACTCACTTGTCAGGGGAACAACTTCACATAAAATTGTTAAAATGCTTTATGATGCTGGTGCAGAAGAGGTTCATGTTAAAATTGCCTGTCCAGAAATTAGATATCCTGACTTTTATGGAGTAGATACACCGACAAAAAAAGAACTGTTAGCTGCTAATAAAACGAATCCAGAAATTTGTGAATACATTGGTGCTAAGTCTTTAGATTTTTTATCCCTTGAGGGGCTATATAGAGCAATAGGTTTTGAAAAAAGAGATGATACCTACCCTCAATTAACAGATCATTACTTTACTGGAGATTACCCTGTAAAACCAATTGATATATTGGGTGATGATAAAATAACCCAACTATCTTTATTAAGTACCGCTTCAGGAAATTAAAAAAAAGCACAGTAAAATTTACTGAAATGACTTTAAATTAATCCTTATATCACTATATATAAATCAATGATTATCAATAAAGAGTACGTAATTAACTATTTCAATTCTGGAATTAAAGATACCAAAGATTTTAAAATTGGTATTGAGCATGAAAAATTTTTATTTGATCAAAATGAAAATAAAAGAGCTGATTACAAAACTGTTCTAAAAATGTTTGATAAATTAAATGAGTTTGGCTGGAAACCAATAACAGAAAAACAAAATATTATTGGATTACAAAAAGATGGAAAAAATATTACGCTAGAGCCAGGCAACCAAATTGAGTTATCAGGTGATAAACTAAATAATATTCATGAAGCTTGTTCAGAATCTCATGATTATTTATTTGAATTACAACAAGTGACTAAAAAAATAGGCTTAAAGATTGTAAGTGCTGGTTTTGATCCGATTTCAACTCTTAGCGAAGTTCCAAATAATCCTAAACAAAGATATGAAGTGATGACAAAAGATATGCCCAATGGTGGATCGCTTAGTCTTGATATGATGTATAGAACTTGTGGAACACAATTAAATCTTGATTATAACTCAGAGCAAGATTTTATAAAAAAATTCAAAATAATTAACTCACTTGTTCCAATATCAATTGCACTATTTGCAAATTCTTCAATAGTAGAAAAAAAAAATAGTGGCTATATGTCTTATAGGTCAAAAGTTTGGCAAGATACTTCACGTGGAGGGCTACCTGAAGTTTTTTTTGATAACATGAATTTTGAAAAATATGCTGATTTTGCAATAAACTTTCCACTTTTATTTATACAAAACGACAGAGAGTATTTGTCTGGAAAAAATTACACCTTTCTAGATTTTATGAATGGAAATATTAAAGAAATAAGTAACAGACTTCCAACCGAAGATGATTTAGCTACCCATCTAAGTACTATATTTACAGAAAATAGATTAAAAAAATATATAGAATTAAGATCCATGGACACATGTGGTTGGGACTGCTTATGTGCTGGACCAGCATTTAATACGGGTATTTTATATGGAAATTTAGATGAAACTTATGAGTTAATTTCTAAATGGGATAAAAGCAAAATTATTAATGCTTATTTTGAGGCTCCTAAAAAAGGGTTTAATACAGAGTTAATGGGTAAAGATTTATTATATTGGTCCTCTTTATTACTCAATTTATCAAAAAAAGGTTTGGAGAACAGAGATGTTTTAAATAAATCTGGAGAAAATGAGAAAAAATTTTTAAACCACTTAGAAAAATTGATTGATGATAAAACAACAAACGCAGATCATATGATTAATAAATTTTCTAAAAATGAAAATTTAAATGAACTATATGACAAATAAGATTGTTGCTATTCAAGGCAATCATCCTTCAAAACTTATCCCAACAAGTGATACTAGCATATTTCTTGCCATAGAAGCTCAAAATAGAAAATGCAAAATATTTTATTATGAACCAAAGAACCTTTCGATAATAAATGATAAGGTTGTAGCTAAGGGCTATTATATTAAATTTAACTACTCTAATAATAGTTTCTTTGAGATTATAACTAAGCAAACACTGGATTTATCTAAATGTAAGTATCTGCTGATACGTCAAGACCCCCCTTTTAATTTAGAATATATCTCAACAACATACATTTTAGATAAGATCAAAGATAAAGTTAAGATTGTTAATAATCCAACCTCCATAAGAAATATTTCTGAGAAGCTATACTCTGCTTCATTTCAGAAATTTATGCCAAATACAATTTTTACAAAAGATATTAATGAAGTTTATAAATTTTTTATAAAAAATAAAAAAATTATTCTTAAACCTATTCATAGTTTTAGTGGAAACGATATTCACCTTATAGAAAAAAAAATTAATAAAAAAATGATTTTAAATTTTATAAAAAAACATGGTCATATTATGTGTCAAAAATTTTTACCAAAAATTAAGTTTGGAGATAAAAGAGTTTTTTTAATTAATGGAAAAATTTGTGGTGCAATTTCAAGAGTCCCCAAAAAAGGATCTTTTTTAAGTAACATGAGTAAAGGAGCAATTCCAATTGCAACTAAATTGACAAAAATAGAAACAAAAATTTCTAATTTAATTGCTAAAGACCTTAAAAAGAATGATATCTACTTTTCAGGTATTGATTTTATAGATCAAAAATTGAATGGAGATATAAATGTGACTTCGCCTACTGGTCTTAAAACATTTTATGATCTTACAAATATAAATCTTGCTAAAAACTTTTGGAAAGGTTTGGGTACTTGAATAATTTAACTGAACAACAAAAAGGATCTTTATTAGCTTTTGTTGCGGTAATGTTTATTACACCTGATAGTTTATTTATAAGACTTTCTAATGTCGATACTTGGGGGTTAGTATTTTATCGAGGGCTTATTCCTTTTATTACTGTTTTTCTAGGAATGTTAATAATTTATAAATTAAACTTCTTTAAGATGCTTTTCTCAAGTGGTTACCATGGACTGCTTTATATAGGAACTTTTTCAATTACAAATATTACATTTGTCGTATCGATTCAAAATACAAATGTTGCTAATACATTGGTTATGATTGCTATGGCTCCTATGTTATCAGCTTTTCTAGGTGCTATGTTTTTAAAAGAATTACCCGATAGAAAAACATGGATCACAATATTTGTAACATTTACTGCTGCCATATACATATTCTACGATTCAATACAGATTGGTAATTTTTATGGTGATATTTTGGGCTTAGTAACTGCCTTAGGGCTGGCTGTTGGTGCAGTTACTATTAGATCTGCTAAAGATAAAAATCTAATTCCTGCAGCTGTTGTTGGTAAGTTAATTGTGGCTTTATTTGCCCTACTATTCATTGAAAGCTTTGTACTAACAGGTGGTGACTTAATCATTGTGCCACTTATGTGTATTATGTGTGTTGCTATACCTTTTGTGCTAGTTACCATAGCCCCAAGGTTCATACCCGCAGCTGAAGTGAACCTATTTTTCTTATTAGAGACAATTATTGGTCCAATTTGGGTATGGTTAATTATTAAAGAACAACCTAGTCTTGAAACTATGCAAGGTGGTGCTGTTATCATCACCGCCATCGCAATCCACTCATTTATTAAGTTAAAGAATTCATAGGTTTGTCTCAATAAAGACTTGATTTACAAGTAGATGGCAAATAAGTACGGTCAATTTTTATGAATAAAGTTTTAAAGAATTCTTGGGCATTATTTTTAGGCATGGGTTTCCTTATGATGGCCTATGGATATCAAAGTTCACTCCTAGGGGTAAGAGCAGTGCAAGAAGAATTTAGTCTAGCAGCCACTGGCTTTATGATGTCAGGGTATTTTGTTGGATATTTCATTGGTACATCAACAATAACCAGCCTTATAACTAGAGTTGGTCATATTAGAGTTTTTGCAGCTTTTGCATCTTTAGCGTCTTTAGTTATTTTGGTTCACTCAGTTTTTATTAATCCATTTGTTTGGTTTGCTCTAAGGGTGTTAACAGGAATAAGCATGGTTTGTATTTATACGGTTGCTGAAAGTTGGTTAAACGATAGATCAACCAATAAAAATCGAGGAAGTGTTTTATCAATATATATGGTTATTTTATATGGCTCAATGGGTATAGGAATGTTTTTACTAAATTTTAGTAGTCCTGCAAGTTATGAGCCTTTCATATTAATTTCAGTCATTACATCTATTGCTCTTATACCAATTCTATTAACTAAAAAAAAACCACCTACATTTAAAAAGATTAAAGGTATGCCCTTAAAAGAACTTTATGAAACTTCACCTTTCGGAGTGGTAAGTGCATTTTTTTATGGGACAATTCAATCTGCACTATTCACATTGTTAGCAGTTTATGCTGCTTCAATGAATTTTACTATATTTCAGATATCACTTGTAACTTTTCTTTTAGCAGTCTCTGGAGCTATCTCGCAATACCCTATTGGAAAACTTTCTGATAAATATGACAGAAGGAAAGTAATAGTAATCTCAACTTTTGGTGCTTGTATTTTTGCTTTGCTTGCAATTATTTCATCAGGCCAGATGTATTTACCAGGTGAATTAGGTACAAGTAAGATTTGGTTTTTTATATTTTTAATTTGTTTTTCTATTTGTAGTTTACCAATGTTTTCTTTAATTGTTGCTCATACGAATGACTATATACCAAAAGAAAAATTTGTAGCTGCTGGGGCTGGTATACAATTTACATTTGGCTTAGGTGCAATGGGTGGTCCATTTCTTTGTTCAATCTTTATGGATATAGTTGGTTCAAATGGATTTTTTTTATTTTTACTTTTTTTTCATTCTTTAATAGGAATGTTTGGGGTTTACAGAATGAAAGTTAGAGCAACTGTTGAAAACCCAGACTCTCAGTTCGTGGCTATGCCTTCAACTATCACTCCTGCTGGAATTGAATTAAATCCAATAACAGAACCTATTGAAGAACCACAAAAAGCTGAAGAAGTTCAAACGACAACTAATCTTTAAGCATATTGGCCTGCCACATAGCCAGAAGACCAAGCCCATTGAAAATTATAACCACCTAAATGGCCAGTAACATCCACTACTTCTCCAATAAAAAATAATCCAGGGTGTTTATTGGACATCATTGTTTTAGAAGAAATTTCTTCAGTATCAATACCACCCAAAGTAACTTCTGCAGTTCTATAACCTTCAGTTCCAGTTGGATTTATCGCCCAGGCATTTATAGAATTACTCAAACTGCCTAATACTTTATTAGATAGTTCACATATATTTCCATTAACGTTATTTTCATTACAGATTATATGAGCTAATCGTTTAGGAAGAATTTCAGAAACTATAATGCTTATATCTTGTTTAGGATTAGAAATTTTTCTATCATTTAAAAATTTATCTACATTTAGTTTTGGTGATAAGTTAACCTTAATATCGTCTCCTAATTTCCAATAAGAAGAAATTTGTAATATAGAGGGTCCACTCAAACCTCTATGGGTAAACAACATTCCTTCCTCAAAAAAGATCTTTTTAAATGAAACAACTGCTTCAACGGATAACCCTGTAAGCTCTTTACATATTGCTAGTATTTTTTCACTAAAGGTTAAAGGAACTAACGCAGGTAATGTTTCAATAACTTTTAAATCAAATTTTTGAGCAATATCATAACCAAATTTGCTTGCTCCAATTTTTGGAATAGATAAACCACCTGTTGCAATAATTAATGATTCACAAAAATATTTATCACTCCTAACAACTATAAAATATTTATCATCTTTTTTGTCTATATCATCAATAGTTGTATCTTTTTTTATAACTACATTTGCCATCTCACACTCTAAGAGTAGCATATCTATAATTTGTTGTGCACTTTCATCACAAAAGAGTTGTCCTAATTTTTTTTCATGAAATTTAATATTATGTTTCTTTATTAAATCTATGAAGTTGTTTTGTGTGTATTGTTTTAAAGCTGATATTACAAATTTTGGATTGTTTGAAATAAACTTACTGGGGTGTGCATGTATATTTGTAAAGTTACATCTTCCACCACCTGATATTCTAATTTTTTCTCCTATCTTTTTTGCATGATCAACTAGAAGTACTTTTCTTCCACGTTTACCAGCTTCTATGGCACTCATCATGCCAGCAGCACCTGCGCCTACTACAATAACATCAAATTTTTCTGTCATGGATTAATAATAAAGTTTAATAATGTGGAGGTTTTTTATCAACCATAACCATACCTGCTTCATCACTGTTCTCTAATTCGTTAATTCTTTTTTCAATGTTTAAAATTTGTTTTTTTAAAACAGATACCTCTTTTTGTTGAGAATACAGTTCATCGCTCATTTGAGATATTTCATTTTGAAGAAAACTGATCTGTTCTTCTAACTTTTTAACTAAATCATCCATATAAATACAACTTAAAAGAGTTTCAAAATAAATCAAATAGTCAATTATAAAAATTTTTGTTAAGATAATATAATAAAAATTATGCCTTCATTTGATGTAATCAGTAAAATTAGTTACCCAGAATTTGATAATGCTCTTGCCAATTGCCTAAGGGAAATTAGTAATCGATTTGACTTTAAAGGGCTTAATATTTCAATTGAAAGAAAGGATAAGACTATCACCACATTAGCACCTGATGAATTAAAATTAAAACAAGTAAATGAATTATTGCAAGTTCATCTTATAAGACGAAAAGTAGATCCAAGAGTGATAGCAATTAAAAATTCAGAAAATGCTGCAGGTTCATCGATTAGACAAGTTAGTGAACTAGAAGAAGGTATTAGTCAAGAAAATGCAAAAAAAATTATTGCTGAAATAAAAAAACTAAAACTTAAAATTCAGATTAAAATTCAAGGAGAAGAATTAAGAGCTGAAGGAAAAAAAAGAGATGACCTTCAAGAGGCCATGTCAGCAATAAGTGCTATTGATATTGGTCTTCCAATAGAATTTGTAAACTTTAGAGATTAAGCTTACTTTGATGGATAAAGAAAACGCAAGTAAACTGTGGAAAATGATACAGGAAGCTGGTGATTATTTACTGGGTCAGTTACCAAGCCATCCTAACCACCCTAAAGGAAGAAACCCCTACGCCCATGTTGCTCTATGTGTCAAAGAGAAGTTTGAGAACTCTTATAAAGATATTCCTGATGGGCAGCTTGATGAGGTTTTAAAATATATTGAATTTCTTAAAGAAAATCCAAACTAGTTTTTTTGAGAAATTGTTTCTAAAAGTTGATCAACATCACTCTCTTTAGTATTCCACGCAGCAACAAGTCTTACTGCTTTTCCATCAAGCTCTTCTTGATTCATTTTATAACCTGCTGAATTAAGGTGCTCAATAATAAATTTTGGAAATTTTGCAAATACTTCATTTGCTTCTGTTGGATAGGCTAATTCAATGTTCTGATTAGCATCTAATCCTTCACTTAATTTTTTTCCCATTAAATTTGCATGTTTTGCATTTCTTAGCCAAATATCATTTGAAATATAAGCTTCTAGTTGAGCTGAA
>Ga0222652_1000212_pt1 | contig 29331 bp, 26 predicted proteins | sample AntAcemetagen371_FD_179803 | JGI IMG/M metagenome (GOLD analysis project Ga0222652, IMG submission 179803) | Saline water microbial communities from Ace Lake, Antarctica - #371 | ecosystem: Environmental > Aquatic > Non-marine Saline and Alkaline > Saline | place: Antarctica: Ace Lake... | reverse complement strand
CACTGGACAGCCCAGTCCACCGCTTCCGTTTTACCGGACATGGAACCAAGAAAGCCCTCAATTGGTAGCGTATCGAAGCCTTGGGTAGATTCAAGCAGATAATCTTTTAAGCCATCGTCATAGAGCCAGCTTTCTGTTTCACCGCTGGCTTCATCGGTAAACACCACTTCCAGCCCGGAACACAGCACCGCTTTGGCGCGAAGCAAATGACGCAATCTGGGCACAGAAAATTTGACCGAGTCAAAATATTTGGCATCGGGCCAAAAATGCAGTGTTGTTCCGGTATTGCGCTGACCACAGGTGCCAGTAACTTTCAGATCACTAGCCTTGTCTCCACCTGAAAAGCTCATTTCATGCACTTCGCCGCTACGGCGAATCAGTATGTCCAGCCTGGTTGAAAGCGCATTAACGACCGAAACCCCAACCCCGTGAAGACCGCCGGAAAACTGATAATTTTTATCAGAAAATTTCCCTCCCGAGTGCAGTGTACCCAGGATAACCTCGACACCTGGCAGCCCCTTCTCCGGGTGCAAATCTACCGGCATACCGCGTCCATCGTCCGAGACAGACAAGGAATTATCCTTGTGCAAAATAACGCTTATTTTTTTCGCATGCCCGGCAAGCGCTTCGTCGACACTGTTGTCAATGACTTCCTGGGCAAGGTGATTGGGTCGGGTAGTGTCCGTGTACATCCCCGGCCGTTTTCGAACCGGGTCCAGCCCGGTAAGGACTTCGATATCTTTGGCACTGTATTGCTCTGACATAAGTGCGAATACTTCTTCCTGAAAGTTAACTTAATTTCCAAACCCGGACGTCGCGACAAAGGTTCGGATCATATTTTTATATTGGTAAAGGCTTCAGACCAGAATAATCAGGCATGAAGAAGACCGGACAAATGCAAGATTTAACTAGTAACCGGCACAGTCGATATCCACCCCATAATCTTCAATCGGCACACGTTTGACCTCGGTCTCTATGCTACCGTCTGAATTAAGTTCAATGGTTCGATACCCCGGATAAAGATCGTCCAGTGCAAAATCATCGGAATTGGCCTTGAACTGGATACAGGTAGAAGGTGTGGAAAAAAACAGGCGCCCATCACGTATGGCTGAAAACTCCTGATGCACATGCCCCCAAAGCACGCCACGAACATTGGGATCGTTCTCAACGATCTCCAGAAACTCCTGGGCATCTTCAATCTTCTGGTTATCCAGCCAGGCAGAGCCGACATCCACCGGTTGATGATGCAAACAAACCAGGACATGCTCCTGCGTGTTATCCGCCAGTAGCTGCTTAAGCTCTTCCAGCTCATCGGAGCCCAAACGGCCATTGGGATTGTGTTCAATAACGGAATCCAGCATGAGAATGCGCCAGTTCTCAATATCAATGGTGCGAACAAATTCCGTGGCATTGGAAACCTTGGCGATACTGCTTAGCAAATCATGATTTCCGGGAAGCCAATAGACCGGCGCACCCATGTTCGCGATCAAATCAAAAAAATTGGCATAGGCTCTTGTGCTTGCTTCAGAAGCAATATCTCCCGTAGCCAGCACAATTTCATACTCTTCCTTTTTGACTTCTTCGAGAACAGTTTTAAATGTGCGTAAAGTATCCACCCCGGCGAGCCGATAATGGTCATTAACTCCCAGGTGGGGGTCCGTTACTTGCAGGATTCTTGCCAAGCTACATCCCTCAAAATTTCTTTTGTTTCCTGATCTTTATCCATCGGTCGCCCAAAGCGAATAAAGTGTTCCAGCCATTTGCCAAGAAAGCGATTTATCTGGTTTTTTTCGTCCGGATAGTACATATGCTCATTTGGGTATGCATACTTCAACAAGCGCACACGCTCAGCACCACAACTTATAACTTCAGCCATGCGGGCATCGAGGTATAAACGCACCGCCATTCGCTGCTCACTTTCCCATGGAAGCTCGCCCATACGACCGGTTATCTGCAGAAAACAGGTATATCGATCAACATCCGTAACATCGATTTGCAACCAGGCTTCGTCATAAGAACCCGCCAAAAACCGCCGACTTTGCCCTGCTTCCATGCTTGGAATCATTTTCAGCAGCCGAGCGTAGTTTACCTCGCAGTCTGTATGCAGGTTTTCCAGTTTTTGCAATTGACTCACTTTTTTCAATGGAGCATCTCTGTAGGCGTCATTTCACAGTTCAAGCTAATTTATAGGCCATTCTGCCACACAGATTGAAGTCTGTGGCGTTCGTTTTTTAACCATTGCAACGCAATAATACAGGTGGCATTGGCTTGTCCGCTATTAAACGCCCAATGTTCTGCTTCTTCCCTGGCCACAACCAGCGCACGAATGTCTTCCGATTCATCTTCAGCACCATGAATACCGCCAACCTCGTCCAATGTGGACAGCCCAATATAGAGGTTCATGCGTTCATTGGAGCCGCCTATTGAGACCCAGTAGCTGTTAATTTTCTCCAGATAATCAACCGACAAACCGGCCTCTTCACGGGACTCACGAACCGCCACTTCCGTTTCTGGCTCACCTGGCTTATCCATTAACCCGGCAATGAGCTCATAAGCCCAGGGGCTGGAACTCAACCCCAACGTGGCACAGCGAAATTGTTGGACAAGGCATACTGCATCCAGGTCTGGATCATAAACCAGCACACCGACAGCATTTTTACGGTGAATCACTTCGCGAATAATTTCTTCACTCCATTCACCATTAAACTTGCGATGCCGCAACCTGATGCGGTCCAACTTAAAAAAACCGTCGTAACAATGCTGTTTTTCGAGCACCTCGACATCAGATGCTGTCAATGAAACATGCTGTTGCTCATCCAACGAATCTAGCTTCCGACTCATAACTCACCAAAAACAAAAATTAATTAAACAATCTTAACAAGCCTGTTCAGTAAAATGATCTTATTTTCAATAGGTTATTGAACCTTACATCAGGTACGTTATTCTAGTCGCACCCCCTGACCACATTGGTCAATTTTTCGAGAAACGGAACCCCAATATGCATATTCGATATCGTCGACTGGCAATTTTTTACGGACTGATCGCCAGCTTTTGTTTACAGGCTGCCAGCGCAGATACACTGCAACAAATTTATGATCTTGCCGCTGCCAACGATCCCCAGATTCGCGGTGCCGAGGCCCAGTTTCAAGCCAACCAGGAAAACCGCAACCTGGGTCGCTCCGGTATCCTGCCGCAAGTATCTCTTTCTGGTAGTTATAATGATGAAACGCGATCCAGCCCGGGGGAAATCGATGAAGAACGCGAATCGACAACCTATGCTGCCAACGTGCGTCAGGCGTTGCTGGATTTTCCCGCATGGTATAACTACAAGCGCGGTGACACCCTGGCGAGGCAAGCAGAACAGGATTACCTGAACGCCAAACAAGACCTGATTCTGAGAACGGCCAGGGCCTACTTCAATGTGCTGAGCGCACTGGACAACATGGATGCCACCAAGGCGGAAGAAGTGGCTTTGGCAAAACAGCTTGAACAAACCAGGCAACGCTACGATGTCGGACTTATTGCAATTACAGATGTTCATGAGGCCCAGGCAGCATACGACGATGTAGTCGCTCGCCTGGTAGACTCACTCGGCCTGGTAGGCATTACTTTTGAGAACCTGTCCGTACTGACCGGGCAGTCACATACCAGCATTGCCCCGCTAAAAGATGATTTTCCGATTGTGCCGCCCGTTCCTGAAGATGCGGAAGACTGGGTCAAAATGGCTCTGGAGAATAGCCACGAGCTAAAAAGCTCCATGTTGTCCCGCGATGCGGCCAACTACAATGCCCAAAGCAAACAATGGGAGCACGCACCATCATTAAGCCTGGGTCTGAGTTACCGGGACAACTCAGTCACGACAAACTCATCTATCGATTTTTTTAATATTCAGGGAGAGACAACGGCTATTTCGCTCTCGCTGGATGTGCCCATCTACCTGGGTGGCAGTATTAGTGCTTCACGCCGACAAGCGGCTTACCAGGCCCTGGCATCCCAGGAAAACCTGAACAGCACTCGCCTCTCGCTTATCCAGACTACCCGTAACCAGCACCTGACCGTGCGCATTGATGTTTCGCAAGTGGAAGCACGCCGTCAGGCAATTACCTCTTCAGAAAGCGCCTTTGAGGCGACTCGTGCAGGTTACGATGTTGGTACTCGCAATCTGGTCGACGTACTTAACGCCGAGCAAACGCTGTACCAGGCGCGCCGCGATTATTATCGGGCGCGCTACGATTACATCATCGACAAATTAGGCCTGGCTCAACTGGTGGGGGCACTGGGCACCTCTGATATCAGCGACATCAATGACTGGCTTGACCCGGCACAGACCATCCCGAGAAATATCGTGGAAAACTCCATGCCGGGAATGCCAATGCCAGGGCCCCCCCAATAAAGCTTTTTGCGATGGCCTGGCGCTCTAGAGGATGTGGGCGCCAATATATTTTTTAAACAGCCCCAGATTGGCCTCACAGGCCCCTCGGCTTCCCTGCAAATACGCCAGTGCCGCCTCGCCTGCGGAGTTCATTTCATCCGGATTCTCCAATAAACCAGAAAACACAGAAATCAAATCTCCTACTTCTGGCTTGACGCGCTTCATGGCACCTGCGGCTTCCATATGATTAAACATTTGATCAAAGTTGCGCTGCGATGGCCCGGCAACTATGGTTGCCCCCCAGGCAGCTGCTTCCAGCGGATTGTGTCCACCATGATCAACCAGGGTACCGCCGACAAATGCCAGCTTGCCCAAACCGAAAATTGCTCTTAGCTCACCCAACTTGTCACAAAGCAGAACAGGAGCCTGGTCATCCAGGGCGATTTCGTCAGAGCGTAGACGGTATAGCAGCTGGCTATCTTGAAGTATCTCGGCCACGTTGGGACAGCGTTCCGGGTGCCGGGGAACCAAAACCAGCCTTAGTTTGGGGTTTTTCTGCAAAAGCTGCTTAAAGCTCTCGACAATCAGGCTTTCCTCGCCTTGATGGGTACTGGCCGCAACCAATACCAGATCTGGCAAAGGCAAACAGAACTGTCCGGCCAGTTCCTGGCAAAGTTCTCGCTCCCTGTGACTCAATTCAAACTCTGACTTGAGACTGCCGGTAACCAGGACATTTTTGGCACCCAACTCCCTGAAGCGATCAGCATCGGTCTGGGTCTGGGCACTAACCACCGACAAATGCGACATCATTTCTCCGCACAGTTTTCCCAGTTTCTGATAGCCGAGAAATGATTTTTCAGACATGCGCGCATTAATCAAAAGACCGGGAATACCACGGTCATGGGTGGCTGCCAGCCAATTAGGCCAGAGCTCGGTTTCCATCATGATCAGTCCTACTGGGCGCAACTGGTCGAGAAATCGCTCAACGCTGCCAGGCAGATCATAGGGGGCGTAGGTCTGGTGTACACGATGCTCCCAGTGACCAAAAGATCGCCCAACCTGCTCGGCTCCGGTAGGCGTGGTATTGGTAATACAAATGGAGAAATCCGGGTACTCTTCCAGCAAACGATTAACAAAGGGTTCACTGGCAATAACTTCACCGACAGAAACAGCGTGTAGCCAAAGGCAGTGGGTACCACTGGTGGAAAAGTCTATTCGCCCGAATCGCTGACCAATATTCGCTCTATAACCAGAGTGCTTTCGGGAAAGCAGCAACAATCGGGCTACCGCTACAGGAGCAAGTACCGTTGCCAAAATGGTATAACTGGTTCGATTGAGCATCAGGTTATTGTGCAGCAAGGCGATCTGCCCGCCAACACAAAGGTTGTCAGGTTCAGACTGTCGGAAATTCGCTGTGCTTAATGCCTGAGGGTGAAGCCTGGGAACGATAGATCAGCAAAATAACCGGTAACAAACTGACTATTACCAATGCCAAGGCTGGCAACGCGGCTCGCTGCCATTCACCTTCGGAGGTCAGTTGATAAAGCTTGATTGCCAGCGTGTCCCAACCGAAAGGACGCAACAACAAGCTTGCGGGCATTTCCTTGATAACGTCAACAAACACCAAGAGGCCACCAGTCATAACACCTGGAAGTATCAAGGGCAGACTCAAACGCCAAAATCTTTGCCAGCCGGTTACGCCCATCAGCGCCGAGGCATCCAGATAATTTTGATGCAAAGCTGAAAAGCCTGTTCGCACTGCACCATAGCCCGGCCTGAAGAAACGAATCAGATACGCCAAAATCATTGCGAACAGGGAACCAAGCAGTATCGGTGCCGGGATGCCCAGGCTGTCGGTCAAAGCGTCAAATCCTCCCAGTACCAGCATAATTCCAATTGCCAGCACAGACCCGGGCAGTGCATAGCCCAGACTGGCAAACTCATGCCAAATACGGGGACCCGGCGCTGGAACGGCAATCACGACAATAGCCAGGCTAACGACCAAAAGTGCGGCGAACGCTGCCAATAGAAAAGTGCGGGCGATCACTGCGACAAATTCGGGCTCAAACAGACCGGAAACCAGGGGGACAACCCAAATGACCAGTTGAACCAGCGGGACAACCACGGTCAGGATAAATATCAGGGAACAAAATCCGGTTGCTATCCATTTGTTGTAGCCCTGAAGCGGAATAAGATTGCGTTTTCGTGACAGTGTGCGTGCATGCTGTCTTATTGCTTTGCTGCTAAATTTTTCGCTAAACAGACACAGCATCACAAACAACAACAACAGCGTCGATAACTGTGCTGCTGTCTGCAGGCTAAACAGGCCAATCCAGGATTTATAGATGGCGGTGGTAAATGTATTAAACCCAAAAATGGACACTGCGCCAAAATCCGCCAGAGCTTCCATCAGCGCCAGGGACATTCCGGCAACCAGTGCTGGCCTTACCGCAGGCAGGGAAACCTGAAAAAATGCGGCCCAGGGGCTTCTGCCCAATACTCGGGCCACCTCAATAAGATGATTGCCCTGTGCAATAAACGAGGCCCTGACCAACAAATACACATAGGGGTACAAAACAGCTGTCATCACCCAGACGACCATGGCTGGATTACGGGCATCAAAAAATCCCTGATATCCCAGGGAGCGCAGGAGGTTTTGTACCACCCCGCCAAAATCGTAAATACCGAGTGTGACAAAAGCCAGCACATACGCGGGGATAGCCAATGGCAAAATAAGTGCCCAATCGAAAAACCTCTGGCCGGGGAAACTGCAATTTGCCGTTAACCAGGCCAAAGAGACGCCGATAACCGAAACACCAAGCCCAACCCCAAACAAAAGGATTAACGTATTGCCCACCAGTTCCAGCATCTGGGTTTGCCAGAGATGCTGCCAAATGGATGCATCCAGCGACAACCAGGTTTTAAACAGCATCAGCAACGGTGCGGCAACCAGCAGACACATGAGTACCAGGGGTAACCGATAAAGCACCTGGCGAAGGTTCATAGGCAAATATTATTTAGCTGCTTATCTATGCTTTATAGCCAATTATCTGTAGCCAGCACGATCCATCAGCCGGATGGCATCTGCCTGAAGCGCCCCCAATTGCTCAACATTCAAGGCATCGCGCTTAAAATCGCCCCAAGCCTGAACCTCAGGCACTGCTTCAACCGCCGGGTTGACTGGGTATTCTTTGTTAAGACCGGCAAAATCTCTCTGTGCTTCTTCAGCGGATAACCACTCTATCAGCTGTCGGGCCAACTCCGGATGTTTAGCGTAACGGGTAACTCCCATGCCGGACACATTGATGTGTACCCCGCGTCCATTCTGGTTCGGCCAAAACAGGGCAACCGGGATATCCGGATTTTCGGCTTCCAGACGACCAAAGTAATAGTTATTGACGATCGCGACATCACAGACACCCGCTTCAACGGCCTGTATTGTCGTTGTATCGCTGCTCATGGGATCCACTGCCAGATTATTTACCCAGCCGCTGACAACCTCTTCTGCTTCTTGCTCACCGAGTGTAGCGATCATGGAAGCAACCAAAGACTGGTTGTATACCTTGGCCGAGGTGCGCAGGCAGAGGCGACCATGCCATCTGTCATCAGCCAGATCTTCATAGGTCGATAATTCAGAGGGATCTAGCCGATCGGTGTTGTAGGCGATAGTCCGCGCCCGGATCGAAAGAGCCGCCCATGTGTCGTCGGAGGCTCGCAAATTCGCGGGAACATTGGCCTGGATAATTTCGCTATCAATAGGCTGCAGCATACCGGCATCAGAGGCGTGCCAGAGGTTGCCGGCATCCACGGTCAATAACGCATCGGCAGGCGTTCGCTCCTGCTCAGTTTGCAAACGGGCAATGAGTGCTGCCTCCGTGTCTGTGATATAGCGAACCTCAATACCGGTTTCGGCAGTGAATTTATCAAACAGAGGTTCGATCAGATGCTCTGCGCGGGCAGAGTAGACAGTGACAACGTCGTCGCCGTCCATTGCCGCAAGATCTGAACCTTCTTGCGCTGAAGATCCTTCATTACCAGAGCATGCGCTCAACAAAGTAATGGTAAAAACTGCCAAAATTTTGGGCCAATGGCCATGTGGAATAACAAATTTCATAAAAAAACCCTTAATTGAAATCAGGCAACAGCCGCGCATGATACCGCTTTATTGAGAATAATACCTATTTGCTTTTGTTTAGATTTTTTAAGATTGAGGTTCTGCCTGTCTTCGGCTACGACTGATCTTGCGGCATAAGCGCATGACGAGCGATGAAACGCTTTACCGGAGGTATGCCATTAAACACCTTGAACCCAATATTTCGCGCCGCATTCAGCAGCATTCCATGATCGGCAAAGGTATCTCTGAAAAACCCCATTGTTCTCAAGGTCAACTCATTGTCCAGCTTGCGGCGGCGCTGATAACGCCCCAGTACCTGAGGATGCGCGAGCGGGATATTTCGCGAACAGGCCCTCTCAAGCTCTTGTCTCAGCGCCCAAACATCCTGAAACCCAAGATTGGCACCCAGCCCGGCCAAAGGGTGAATATTATGCGCAGCATCGCCCAACAGCACCATCGACTTGCGCGAATAGCTTTTTGCATGACGCTGGACCAGGGGAAAAGCTACCCTGTCACTAACAAGTTTCAATTTGCCAAACCGGGATTCCACAGCTTGTTGCAGGCGCTCTTCAAAAGCCTCCGTCTTAAGAGCCATCACCTCGTCGGCAATGGCGTTGTCCAGCGTCCATACAATGGAGCAAAGACGATCTTCGGTATCCAACTGGCCGTTAATGTTCGCAAGAGGCAAAAAAGCCAGCGGCCCTGTTGGCCGAAAAATCTGCCAGGCACAATGTTCATGGGGGTTTTCCAGTTTTAGATTGGCAACCAGCGCCTTCTGTCGGCAATCCTCCTCGGCAACCGGGATTTCTGCCTTTTGTCGCAACATGGAACGCGCCCCGTCCGCTGCCACCAATAAACCTGCGCGAACAAGTTGGCCGTTTGCCAGGGTGAGTTCAGCCCTGTTTTCGCTAAAAGCCAGCTGATTGATTTCAGTCGGGCACACCCTGTCTATATTGGCTGTTCGGGAGATCAAATCATCCAGCGCTTCCTGGATCACTCCGGCTTCGACAATATGGCCCAACTCTGTGACACCCAGATCTGTCGCGGAAAAGTCGACAAACCCGCTGCCATCCGCATCCCAAACATGCATACGCTGATAGGCGCAGGCTCGTTTATTAACCACCTGCGGCCAAATACCCAGCTTTTCGAACAGTTTTTTGCTGCCAGAATTGATCGCGAACACACGCAAATCAATGTGCCCTGGCGGCAGTCTCAAAGCCGGCTCCCTATCCAACAATATAATTTTCAGTTCTGTTGAAATTTGCGCCAGTGCAAGCGCCGCCGCTGAACCAACAGGGCCTGCACCCACAATGGCAATATCAACTTCCAGAGGTGTTTTCATACCTGCATCAGGGCTTCAATGTCGGCAACGGTCTTGGGTACCGAGTCCGTCATGACTTCAGGACCTTTTTTGGTAATTAGCACATCGTCTTCAATACGAATACCAATACCACACCAACGGGGATCGACCTTTTTATTGTCAGCATGGATATAAATACCCGGCTCAATGGTCGTTACCATCCCCGGCTCAAGTTCTCGCCATTCACTGCCGGCACCATCCACCTTGTACTCGCCAACGTCATGTACATCCATGCCTAGCCAGTGCCCGGCCCGGTGCATATAGAAGTCGACATAGGCACGCGATTCAATCAATTCATCCAGGTTGCCCTTTAGCAAGCCAAGATCAATCAATCCCTGGGTAATTACCCGAACGCTGGCATCGTGCGGTTCATTAAAACGTTTGCCAACCTGGCAGGCCTCAATAGCGGCATACTGTGCCTCAAGTACAATTTCATAGATTGCTTTCTGCTCTGCAGAAAATTTGCCCCCAACCGGAAAAGTACGGGTGATGTCAGCTGCATAGCCCTGATATTCACAACCGGCATCAATCAATACTAGTTCGCTACCAGCCATTTTGTTTTGATTTTCAATGTAATGCAGAACACAGGCGTTAGCGCCGGCGCCAACGATGGAGCTATACGCCGGTGCCGACGCACCATTTTTGGCGAAGTGATATTCAATAATTGCCTGCAACTCGTATTCATACATGTCCGGCTTGCATATTCGCATGGCTTCGCAATGTGCATCGGCAGATATCTTTGCCGCCCTGCGCATAATTTTTTGCTCGGCAACAGTTTTGATCAGGCGCATTTCCGAGAGCAAGTGATCAGGGTCGACAATCTCGCCGGGGGGCGAGGCACCGGTACGTGACTGCGAACGAATATGGTTGAGCCACTGGGTGAGCTTATGGTCAAAATCCTGGTGTTTGCCAATGCGGAAAAAAATGCGCTCCCTGTCCTCAATCAAACCCGGAAGAATGTCATCAATATCATCAATCGGAAAAGCATCGTCTGCGCAGTAATTGGCAATGCAACCCTCTGGCCCCTCACGAAAGCCATCCCATATCTCCCTCGCCCGGTTCTTGTCACGACAAAAAACGATGTACTCAGCCTGCGGCCGACCTGGCAATAACACGGCTACTGCATCTGGCTCGGGGAAACCGGTCAGATATTCAAAATCACTGTCCTGACGAAAGCGGAATTGGGTATCCCGGCTTCTGGCAACCTCACGGCCGGCCGGAATAATAGCGACTGAATCCTCACCAATCTGGTTCATCAGATTGCGGCGACGTTTTTGATACTCTTTTGAATCAAACATTAATGAACTACTCCCGGCTCCTGGTTTTGCTGCTCGGCAAGGGCGCGAAACTGGTCAAACAGATTGAAGGCCGCCAGCCTGACAAATTCGCTGACTTCCACATAAAGCGCCTCATTTTCATCGGTATCATCCACCTCAGTTTCCAGCCGAGAGATCTCAACCAGATCAGCAAGAATCTCCTGCTCAGCTTGCATCAGTTTGGCCTCGTCATCACCCGCTGTCGTGCCAAGACCATTAAGAAAACCTTCACACCAGGTGGCGAGTTCGGTCAGTCTTTCCGAGAGCGCAATGCTGTCTTCCGGAAGAAACAGCCGGAAGCTAAACAGATCTTTATCCATTACCAGCACCCACTGATTGATGATGACATCCAGCCCACCAGAGATGGGCTCAAGTTCGCCAGTTGGCAAATCGACATAATCCGATACCATCCGCAAGCCCAAACCTCCCTCAAGGTGATGGCCCACAACGTGACGACCACAAAGATGGCCATGCAACTCAGCAGGTGAAACAAGTACGCCTGCGTTGTCAAATTGCTCTACCATCTGCTGGTAAAGTATTTCCTGTGCATTCATAATTAACCTTTTGATATAAAAGTAGTTTAGCACTTCATTCAAGTCATTGACCGACTCGGCGTACATGCCTATAGTGCTCTCTGGCCTGATATCCAGAGAGCCAGACGGAATCTCCTATTTTATCCAATGAGCGACGCAAGCCTGAAAACCCTTGAAGCAAAAATCGATGAACTCATCGCTTTTGCATCCCACCTTCAGCAAGAAATTGAAAGCTTGCGTGAACGCGAATCCAATTTGCTGAAAGAACGATCGCATCTCATTGAAAAGAATCAAGTGGTTCGCCAACGGGTTGAAACCATCGTTAAGCGACTTAAGTCCATGCAGGATACCTAATGCAATCTACAGTCAGCCCGGTCACCATCACCCTTCTGGGCAAACAATATCAAATTAACTGTAAGCAGGAAGAGCGCGAAGAACTTATCGAAAGCGCTCGACTACTAAACGCTCGCCTTGCCCAAATCAAAAACAGCGGTGCAGTAATCGGTCTGGAACGGATCGCTATTATGGCAGCACTGAACCTTTCTCACGAACTGGTTCGAACGCAAAAAGACGGCGATGCCGGACATGTCGTCGGTGCCGGACTCGAACGTCTGCAAGACAAAATCAGCACTGCTATCGATTCTCTCAATCACTCCAATAAATTATAGTGTCTGATCACAGTCACTAATCCCATATTATCCGGAAATTCTAAAGGGTATAATGTTTACTTCCTTGAGATGTTGGCATGCTGATATGTCCTTGAGCCGATGCTTACATACCTAGGATTCTCTTCGAAGCGACTGTTGTGCAAGTCCGTGCGGCGGAAAGCCTGATGTTTCTTCTAGAGTTTCCACCTTGAACCCAAGGGTTCAAGGCCTACTCAGCTTGCCACATCTCTTGGATCCTTACTCTTTTTCAGGGCCTGTTAGCACTGCAACATGAACAAGGAACTACGAAAGGAACAGCTTCGGCAGAAGTTACGTAGCGCTCGCAGTAGTTTGCCCCCTGAGCAGCAGGTATTTGCTTGCCAATCGCTTTTGCGACATTTTCTGGCTTCCGAATTTTCCCAACCAAAAAGGGTCGCCCTTTATCTTGCCGCCGATGGAGAAATCGATCCCACCGCGATTTGCACGCACTTGTGGGCGCAAGGGTCAGAAATATTTCTTCCCAGACTCAATGACGGGCAAATGAGCTTTGCCCCCTATCGCAAAGAAAGCAACCTTACCCCCAACAGATATGGAATCCCCGAGCCCGATGGGCAACTGTCTTTTGGTCCAAAAATTCTGGATTTGATCCTGATGCCACTGGTCGGATTTGATGACTCCGGCAACAGACTGGGCATGGGTGGCGGATTTTATGATCGCACTTTGGCTGCGCAAAACCGGACATCCGAAAAACGGCCTCAACTTGTGGGCCTCGCGCATGAATGCCAGCGTGTCGAGAAAATTGAACCGCAAGAATGGGATATCCCTCTGGATGCGGTGATTACCGATCAGGGAATTTACAGATTTAAATAAACCTGAGTATTGGGCTCGCAATAAAATTGCACCTACTTTATATCCCCATTCCCGCGCATTGAGAGACCTTCACCGCGAACAAGGTGAATTGCGCAGCAAGAGAGGACAGTCTGGGCGGGGATCTATGAACCATCGTCATCCCCGCACCACTCCGTCATTCCCGCACTACTCCGTTATTCCCGTGCAGACGGGAATCCAGAATTCCCATAACACCGTGGTTTATGGATACCCGCGTGCACGGGAATGACGAGCCCGAAAGTGGATTTGGGGTCAGAGCTGTAATTATTTATAAATTACGGATATATGCGACAGCTACCTGGTTAAATAATTACAGCTCTGACCCCAAACCATTTTTTAGCTAAGGAACAGCTGATACGCCTTGTTGTCTGTCTCTTCCCAGAACGGATAACCCAACTCCTTGAGCATGGCATTTACTGCTTTGCGCTCATTCGCAGGCACCTGCATACCCAAAAGCACACGACCATAGGCAGCGCCATGATTCCGGTAATGGAACATGGAGATATTCCAGCGCGATCCCAAAGTCGTTAAAAACTGCATTAATGCGCCAGGACGCTCGGGAAACTCAAATCGGTAGACCACCTCATTTTCCACGGCCTGACCATGGCCACCGACCATATGGCGAATATGCAATTTGGCCATCTCATTGTCGGTGAAGTCTTCAACCGCGTAACCGTCCTTTTTTAGCTCTTGCAACAGCGCATTACGGTCTTCCTCAGACTGGATCTGAACACCACAAAAAATATGGGCATCCCTGTTGTCAGCATAACGATAGTTAAACTCGGTGATACTGCGTTTACTTAATGCCCGACAGAACGCTTTAAAACTGCCGGGTTTCTCGGGGATAGTCACCGCCAACACTGCTTCATGTTTCTCGCCAATCTCGGTTCGCTCAGAGATATAGCGCAAGCGGTCAAAGTTCATATTGGCGCCACAATTGATACCAACCAGGGTTTTGCCCTCACAACCTTCACGATCAACATATTTTTTGATCCCGGCGAGCGAAAGCGCGCCCGCAGGTTCAACAATTGAACGGGTGTCTTCAAAAATATCCTTGATACTGGCGCAAAGTTCATCAGTGGTTACGGTGATAACCTCATCCACGGTATCTTTCAGAATGCGGAAGGTTTCCTTGCCGATTTGTTTTACTGCCACACCATCGGCAAACAGCCCGACCTGTTTGAGCACAGCCCGCCGCCCGGTTTTCATTGCCAGGTCCAGGCACGCGCTGTCTTCAGGCTCTACCGCAATAATTTTCACTTCGGGCCGTACATACTTCACATAAGCGGCAATGCCAGCTGCGAGCCCGCCACCGCCAACAGCGACAAAAATAGCGTCGAGCTGGTCAGGGCACTGGCGCAAAATCTCCATACCCAGGGTACCCTGACCGGCAATGGTGTCGGGGTCATCATAGGGATGCACATAGGTGTAGCCATGTTTCTTGACCAGCTCCTGAGAATGCCCAAATGCCTCGTCGTATGAATCGCCATGCAGAACAACCTTGGCCCCATAGGTCTTGACCGCATTCACCTTGATCGCCGGCGTGGTCTTGGGCATAACAATAGTGGACTTGATACCCAAATGCTGGGCACCCAGCGCCACGCCCTGGGCATGATTGCCGGCAGACGCCGCAATTACACCGCGTTTGCGTTCTTCTTCTGACAGGCAAAGCAACTTGTTATAGGCACCACGGATCTTGAACGAAAAAACCGGTTGCAGGTCTTCACGCTTTAACAGAACACGATTACCCAGTCGCCGTGACATAATCTTTGCCTCGTCCAGCGGTGTTTCCTGGACAAGGTCATAAATCCGGGCATCGAGTATTTTCTTAATGTATTTTTGTGTCATAGCGAGTTTCTTCATAGAATGCAGCGGCATGCAAGACTTTGGGACTCAAAGTTTCAGACGCGCAGCATAGTATCAATAACCAGGCCGCACACCAAACCAGTTGTTGTGGTCGTTTTTACCGGAGTTAACAAAGCCGATGGATAAACAAACCCAGGATGCACTCAAAAAACAGGTCGCCGCCAACGCCATCGACTATGTCATGTCCAGGCTAAAGCCAGGCGACATTCTCGGTATAGGTACGGGTTCAACCGCCAATTTTTTTATCGATATGCTGGGCGAGCACAAAGGCAAGTTTGCGGCCACCGTGGCCAGTTCAGAGGCATCCGCTGAACACCTGAAGGCTCAGGGCATTGAAGTCCTAGATCTTCGAGACGTCGATCGTATTGCAATCTATGTGGACGGCGCCGATGAGGTAAACACGAAGAACGAAATGATCAAGGGCGGCGGGGCGGCACTTACCCGGGAAAAAATTGTGGCCGCCGCCAGCGACGAGTTTGTCTGCATTGTCGACACCAGCAAACAGGTGGACGTACTCGGCGCATTTCCTCTGCCCATTGAAGTGATTCCCATGGCAGCGAAGCTGGTGGCCAAAGAGCTGGAAAAAACTGGCGGAAAACCGGTCCTGCGCGAAGGCGTGATTACCGACAACGGCAACCTGATTATTGATTTGCACGGCCTGAAAATAGAAAACGCCCCGGAATTGGAGCGTTCTCTTAACCAGATCACCGGCGTGGTGACCAATGGGTTGTTTGCGGTCAGGCCGGCAACGGTGGTTTTAACCGCCTAGTCTGTACAACCGAATGAAACCGGGAATGAGGTAATTCCTCCCGCACTGGCAGGCACAGATACTTCCATGCTAACCAGGCCAAACTCACCAGCCTCAGCCGCCGCATTATCACTGACAGTCACAGTAAAGGAGTGACCGGACAAGCGACTTTCATCTGGCGTTATGTAGGTTGTCGGAGGGCTTAACTTACAGCTCTCCGAAGTCACTGTGAAGGTGGTCCCTGTAGGCAAAGGACCATTAAACAGATCCGAGATTCGGAAAACACGGCTTTCCACACCACCACCTGACACATCAACATCGAAATCTGCATCGGCAGAATTCATCTGGGTTACTCCGTCTTCGTCATAGATAGTAATGTAGGGCGTAGAGCCACCAACATTCAGTTTTATATCCTGACGGACATAGACCAGCTCGGTAGTGCAAGCGTCATTGGCCTCATCAGTCGCCTGACAGAGGCTGCCGTTATAGATGCCATTGCCCCAGTCGTAAACCCCATTAGAATTAAAATCCACAAATTCTTCTTCGGCTCCACCTTCTTGCCAATTGGCACAGAGTTCAGCAGCACCAATCATTTCAGCTGTGTCTCCATCGTTATCAATATCATTCACGTCTTGCATTGTCGGAATGGAGTTGCCTGTGCCAACACCTGTACAGGCTCCGGGCGGACCTTCACCACCAAAGACACCATCTTCGTTATGATCCAGAAAGGCTTCAGAAAGATCTACAAAAGGCTCGCCTGCATCGTATAGACCATTGGCATTGGTATCGACAAAGGACTCTTCGCCCTGGGCATAGGCCAGAATGGTGGTACGACCACCATAGATCTGACCGGGGAAATCAGTATCGGAAGGATCAACCAGCGCAGTGGGACATGGATTACCGGGATCAACTGTTGTCCCAATACTATCTGTATCCGCAGTACCGTCAGCATTAGAGTCACACGCCAATTCATTGATGTTCAAAACCCTGCCCGTCTGGCTACTTTGTGGCGCTCTGGGCAACTGACTATTCCATGTCCTGGTACAGGCCCCTTCTACTGTGTCGCAAGAGCCCTGCACAGCACCGTATTCGGTGGTAAAGATCACGGTAGTACCGTCGGGTACCGGGTTATTAAAGGCATCGGCTGCTCGTATTGTCAGCTCCGATGTATAGCCATCAAAATCATAGCCGCCCGGGTTCAATACACTGGCCGACAGTGAGAAAGAATCGTTATCAGGCTGACCAGTAACAATGGCCAAAGCACCTGAAAGGGTGCTGATAGTGCCTCCCTCCGCATCGATTACTGACGCCTTAACACGAACAGATGTCGGAACATTTCCCGAAGTAACTGAAAATGAAACTGTGCCGTCACTTGAAGTAGTTTCAGCCGCTGTACCATCAGTTTCGCCCTCGATCGTAATACCGCCAATCACCGAAGAAAGGCTTGCCGTGACATTTTGCCCTCCGAACCCACTGCCGCTGGCATCTAACACCCGGAATGTAACAGTCGAAGTATCAGTCCCGATCCCTCTGAGAGTAATTTCAGCAGGATCAGCTCCGACAAAAACAATTGAACCAACAGAGGCATCTTCTATTGTTACTGTCCCTGTCGCAGAAATACCAGATGCCTCAGCAACGGTTGCTGTAATAACGTCATCGCCTTCACAGCCCGCGGCAGTATAAGTAGCTTCAGCTATGCCGTTGACCGTCGTAATGCCCGTATCAATTTCGGCATCACCGGACTGTGCACAGGCACTGGTAAAATTAACCGTCAATGGGGTATCAAAACCTGTGGTGGTATCTTCAGATGAAACCACGACCACCTTGAGAACCGTGGTGCCGTTGGCAGAGAGGTCGCCCGTGGCAGCAATGTCGATCTGGTTCTCAACAAAATCGATATCGTCCGGATCAACAAAGCCTTTTGCATCGCGGCCAATTTCGAGATCCACACTACCGAAGGCAAAATTAAGGCTGGCAGAAACCTCTTCAATCGTGGCAGTCAGAGTTGCTGCCGCACCGGGGTCAGATGAACCGGCCGAAATTTCGGCGGCAGCCACGCCATTCACATTGGTCAGTATCTGCCCGCTGGAAGGTTTTAAATCTCCAGCGCTGGTCTCAACATTGATAATGGCACTTTCAACCGGATTACCGGTAACTACATCCATTACCTCAACCACAAAAAAGGCAGAGCCAAACGTACTTACCGATTCAATTTCGTCATAAGCATCAAGATTGTTCAGATTGACTCCGCTTTCGTAGAGTCCAATATCCAGCGTGTAGCCAGTGGTACTTACTGTTCCTGAGCTAACAACTTCGAAATTAACTGTTTCCTGCACTGACCCTGCAGTTACGGTGATGGTGCCCGCCTGGGGCGAGGCATCCCCGGCAGAGATCGCTACTTGGGCCACACCTGCACTATCAGACAGGTCCGATGGCTTTTCCAATTGCGCCAGCGTGGTAGAAAATGAAACTATCTGCCCGGCAATCGCCTCGTCTGAGCCTTCCAACTGCACCAGGATTACACCCGGATTTGAATTGCTTATGGATGTAATCGCCGAATCGGGGTCACTGCCATTCTGAAGCAGGGAAACAGATAAGCCGGTAATACCTGTGGTGGGGGCATCTCCACCGTCACCCGAACCAGAGCCACCACTATTTGTCGGCGCAGAACCGCCACCGCCGCCACAGGCTGCAAGCGCGAAAAAGGTAAAAAATAGCAGGAAGGAGGTTTGAATACGTTGAATATGCTTGCGCATTGGAAGCCTCTCTGGCGCTCTTGAAAAGTGAGCAGTTTCTCTGAACCACACCCAACGACACCCCCTACAAGTAGCGATTGGGTATTCCCGGACTCGTCAATGAGCCAACTTGGTGACCGAATATAGCAATATTTTCCAGCAGGGGGCAAAGAATATTCGGTTTTTTTAGAAGTTTTTGAACTATTTCCGCTAACTAACTGAAATTTCTGTCAAATGATCGCAATAAATGTTTTACAGAGCTCACAAAAAAGGGGATAAAAATCCCCTTTTTTGTTTTTGTACCAATTTCAGCGTCAGGTTCTGGATGCCTGAAAAATAGACTCGATGGCCGCATCCAGCGTCGCGTTGAATTCTTCATCAGTTTGCTGGACTAAAAGCCCTTCGGACAGTGCCCGGGAAAAACTGGCAATCACACCCGTATTTTTTACCAGTCGGCTGTTGGCCTGATCACGTGAATAGCCGCCAGAAAGCGCGACAACCCTCACCACACAGGGGTACTCGATGCACTCTTTGTATAAATCCATTTGCTCAGGAAGAGTTAGTTTCAGCATAACTTTCTGGTCGGGACGCAAAGCGTCCAGATGCTTTAACAGTTCAGTTTTCAGCAATGCTTCACACTCAGCTTTGGTAGGGCTATGAACATCAATTTCCGGCTCAATAATGGGCACCAGTCCGGCTGCAACAATTTGTTTGGCTACTTCAAATTGCTGGTCAACCACGCGGGCTATTCCTGCTGCGTTAGCTTCTTTAATAACTGAGCGCATTTTGGTGCCAAAAACTCCCTCTGATTTGGCCTTTTGCAACAGTGCGGAAAGATCATGGATGGGCTTCATCAGCTGAACGCCGTCTGCTTCTTCTTCGAGGCCCTTGTCCACTTTCAAAAAAGGAACAATATTTTTCTTTTGCCATAGGTAGCTGGCGGTGGGCTGACCTTCGATCTCACGATCAAGCGTGTTTTCAAACAGAATGGCCGCCAGGACCCGATTCCCATCAAAACTCGGGCTGGTGATAATGCGGGTTCGCATCTGGTGCACCAGGGCAAACATCTCCTCGTCGTTACTGTAAGAGTCCTCTGCCATGCCGTAGAGTCTTAAGGCTCTGGGGGTGCTTCCGCCACTCTGATCCAGTGCAGCGACAAACCCTTCTGCATGGGCAACTTTTTGAAACTGTTGGTCAAATGTACTCATGAATCTCTCTAATGTATTTTTTATGGCTCTGTTTAACCCGGCTCACTAAACCAAATCAAGCTCGCTGCTGCAGAATGTCGACGGCAGGCAAAACCTTGCCTTCAACGTATTCCAGAAAAGCACCTCCTCCTGTAGAAATGTAAGAGACCTGATCCGCAATCTGGTATTTATCAATGGCAGCAAGAGTATCACCACCGCCGGCCAGAGAAAACGCGTCACTGGCTGCGATGGCGCGGGATAATTCTTCGGTACCGCCAGCAAACTGGTCGAACTCAAACACCCCAACCGGTCCATTCCAAAGCAGGGTTTTACAACTCATAACCATGTCGCTGAAAACCTTGCGGGTTTCTGGCCCGACATCAAAAATCATGTCGTCTTCGGCCACCTCGGCGACTGGTTTGATCACCGCCTCGGCATTTGGTGAAAATTCCTTGCCCACGACTACGTCTGTTGGCAGAGGGATCTGGCATTTTTCCATCAATGCCCGGGCATTGGGAATCAAGTCATGCTCACAGAGTGATTTACCCACAGGATACCCTTTGGCTGCCAAAAAAGTATTGGCAATACCTCCACCGACAATCAGCTGGTCGACCCTGTCAGAAAGGGTTTCCAGCACGGTGAGCTTGGTTGACACTTTGGAACCGCCGACAATGGCCAGCATCGGTCTGGCTGGCGCCGACAAGGCTTTTTCAAGTGCATCCAGCTCTTTGGCCAAAAGCGGGCCAGCGCAGGCGACCGGCGCAAAACGAGCCACACCATGAGTTGATGCCTGGGCACGATGCGCAGTGCCGAAGGCATCCATGGCGAACACATCGCAAAGTGACGCATAGGCTTTGCTCAAATCGTCACTGTTTTTTCCTTCACCCGGATTAAAGCGGACGTTTTCCAGCAAGATAATGTTGGCTTCAGGTAATCCTTGCTGCCAGTCCTTAACCAGTGGGACTTCTTTTCCAAGCGCGTCAGAAAGATAGTCAGCAACCGGCTTGAGCGAAAACTCTTCCGCATACTCACCTTCGGTCGGACGACCCAGGTGAGACATCAGTATGACCGTTGCACCTTTTTCCAGCACCATGCGAATGGTTGGCAGCGCTGCGCGAATTCGCGCGTCAGATGTGACCTTTCCATCGGCTACAGGCACATTGAGATCTTCGCGGATTAACACTCGCTTACCAGCGATATCCAGATCAGTTAACAGTTTCAAAATGTTTGCTCCCCAGCTAATTATTAATAACTTGGTACTTTCTACTTACCTAACCCACTACTTGCCTAACCAGCATGCCGCAACATCCAGCATTCGGTTGGCATATCCCCATTCGTTATCAAACCAGATCAACACTTTTGCGAGTTTGCCACCAGCAACCGCTGTCTGGCCTGCATCAATGATTCCGGAATGGGCATCGTGAACAAAATCACAGGAGGCCAGAGGCTCATCAGTAAAATCCAGTATGCCTTTATATTTTCCAGACGCTGATTGCTTTAGCAAAGCATTTAAATTTTCCACGCTGACATCGCTCTTGAGCATCACCGTCAGGTCTATGGCAGATACATCCGAAACCGGAACACGCATGGCTTTGGCTTCAACCTTGCCGTCGAGTTCCGGCAAAATGCGGCTGATGCCCTTGGCGAGCTGCGTTTCCACTGGAATCAGCGATTCAAAAGCAGCACGCGTTTTGCGTAAATCCGTGTGGTGATAGGCATCAATCACAGGTTGGTCATGCATGGCTGCATGGATAGTGCGAATTACCGCAGACTCAATACCGAATTCAGATTGCAGTATTTGCAAAACCGGAACCACGGCATTGGTAGTACAGGATGCCGCCGAAACAATCTGGTGGGAAGCCTGAAGTAATGACTCGTTAACACCCATAACAATGGTGGAGTCCACATTCACATCCGCTGGCTGGGAAAACAATACTTTTTTGGCCCCTGACAGAAGATGCTGCTCCGCAGTTAACCGATCACTAAAACTGCCGGTACATTCAAGCACCAGTTCGACACCAAGATCGGCCCAGCACAGGTCGGATATAGACTTGTGATGCAACAGCTGGACAGGCTTGTCATTTACCAGAAGTGTTTCACCATCCAGGTCTACCTGGCCTCGAAAACGTCCGTGCGTCGAATCATAGCGAGTGAGGTAACAGATGGTTTCGGCGTCGGCCAGTTCATTAATGGCCACCAGTCGAAAGTCACGGTCACGCCCCGTTTCTATCAACGCCCGAAGAAGGCAACGACCAACCCGTCCGAAACCATTAATTGCTATCGCAGTCTGCATTGCCAAAGAGAGCGCTTAAGCGTCCAGACACTCCTGGGCAACCTGGACCACATTCTCGACAGTAAAACCGAAATGCTCCATTAACTCGGGGCCAGGCGCGGACTCACCAAAGGTGTGCATCCCGACAATTCGACCATCAAGCCCAACAAATTTGTACCAGTAATCCGGATGTGCGGCTTCAATGGCTACCCGGGCGAGCACATCTGAGGGCAGCACAGATTCACGATACTCGGCATCCTGATCCATAAAGGCTTCGGCGCAGGGAATACTGACGACGCGCACTTTCACGGATTTGTCGCTGAGCTGTTCGGCGGCTTTAACAGCCAGGTCGACTTCAGAACCGGTTGCCAGAAGAATCAGATCCGGCTGACTATCACAGTCAACCAGCACATAGGCACCACGATCAATCAGGGCAACCTGTTCGGCATTACGCGGCTGGCAAGCCAGCCCCTGACGACTGAACACAAGTGCACTTGGCCCGGTACTGCGAAGAATTGCCTGCTTCCAGGCAACGGCAGACTCCACCGTGTCGCAAGGACGCCAGGTATAGAGGTTTGGAGTAACGCGAAGGGCAGTAAGCTGCTCGACGGCCTGGTGTGTAGGGCCGTCTTCACCAAGCCCGATAGAATCGTGGGTGTAGACGAAAATGCTACGCAATTTCATCAACGCAGCCATACGCACGGCATTGCGCGCGTATTCCATAAACATCAGAAAAGTTGCACCGTAAGGGACAAAACCACCGTGCAGTGCAATACCGCTCATGATGGCAGACATCCCAAACTCGCGAACACCATAATAAATGTAATTACCACTGGCATCTTCATCGCTAACCGGCTTGGAGCCTGACCAGATCGTCAAATTTGAAGCCGCCAGATCAGCCGAACCACCGAGCAGTTCAGGCAAGTCGGGGCCAAACGCATTCAGGGTATTTTGCGAAGCTTTACGCGATGCAACTTTCTCCGCATCGGACTGACATTTATCGATATAACTGTCGGCCATTTCAACAAAATCAGCGGGTAGCTCACCGACAATACGCCGCTGATACTCGGCCGCTTCTTCCGGAAAGTCTTTTTTATAGGCATCAAAACGCGCTTGCCACTGTTCTTCCGCTGCTGCACCGGCCGCTCTGGCGTCCCAGCGCTCATAGATATCCTGGGGGATTTCAAAAGCTGGATGGCTCCAGCCCAGTTTCTTTCGAGCAAGCACAATCTCATCTTCACCGAGAGGCGCACCGTGAGAACTTTCGGTTCCTTCTTTGTTTGGGGCACCAAAACCAATCACGGTTTTACAGCAAATCAGTGTGGGGCGCTCATCATCTGCCAGCGCCATTTCAATAGCAGCACGTATTGCTCCGGAATCGTGGCCATCAACGCGGGGGATAACTTGCCAGCCATAGGACTCAAACCGCTCGGGTGTATCGTCGGTAAACCAGCCATGTACTTCACCATCTATGGAAATATTATTATCGTCATAAAAGGCAACCAGTTTTCCCAGCCCCAGCGTACCCGCCAGCGAAGAGACTTCGTGTGAGATCCCTTCCATCAGGCAGCCATCGCCAAGAAACACAAAGGTTCTGTGATCGACAATCTCGCGCTTGGGTTTGTTAAATTGCGCGGCCAGTATTTTTTCCGCTAAAGCCATACCTACAGCATTCGCCAGACCCTGCCCTAGCGGGCCGGTGGTTGTCTCAACACCGGGAGCATAACCATATTCAGGATGACCTGGTGTTTTGGACCCCAGCTGACGGAAGTTTTTCAGCTCTTCTATAGGCAAGTCATAACCTGTGAGATGCAACAGCGAATAGAGCAGCATGGAACCATGACCATTGGAAAGCACGAAGCGATCACGGTTGGACCATTGCGGGTTCTGCGGGTTGTGGACGAGGTAGTCGTTCCACAGCACTTCAGCAATATCGGCCATACCCATGGGTGCGCCTGGATGCCCGGAACTGGCTGCTTGAACAGCATCCATAGCAAGGGCGCGAATTGCGTTGGCAAGTTGACGTCGACCTACGGTCGTCATAGTTGAAACTCCGAACAGGGGAAGGAATTAAAAAAAGGCCGCACATTTTCCCCTATGCCCGCAGCCCAGTAAACCATTTAGGGCTGTCTAGCCGCTCAATTTATGTAAAATGCACCCTGCAAACAAAATTCACTATAAAAATTCGAACCTTATGCGTTTCAGACTTATTGCCTCCGCCTGGTTATTAGCACTTTTTTTTGTGTATCCGCACGCCTCCTGGGCCAACGATCCCGAACTGGACGCACTGTTACTTGAAAGCAGTAATTTAATGCAGGATGGCAGAATCGAGGAGGCGCTCATTCTGCTGGAGGGCGCTGAACCCCGCTATGGTGAAAGCCGCGAGTTTATGAACAACCTGGCCATTGCGCATCTCGGCAACAGTCAACCGGAGGAAGCCCTGTCAATTTTTCGTGAATTAGTCGACATGGACCCTCTTTACAGCATCATTGCCCATAATTTGCTGGAGATGGAACTGCAGATTTCCGAATCGCGCCCCGAGCAAATAAATCCGCTATTATTTGTTCAAAGTGTTGAGTCCTTTTATAACCAGTCGCCGGAGAGCGGGCGTTCCGGACAGGCTGCAAGTTTGGCAGATTCGGATATTATTGCATCCGTGCAAAATCAGGTTGAGGAGTGGGCGTCGCTATGGTCTGAAAAAGATTTCATCGGATACCTCTCAATGTATTCACAAGAGTTTGCAGGCCCTGAAGGAGAAAGTTTTGGCCAGTGGGCTCAGGCCAGGCGCTCGCCACTAAGCAAGCCAGGCGCTATTTCAGTCCAGGTGAGCAATTTCAGTACAACCGTACTTAATGATAATGAAGTTAGGGTCAACTTTGACCAGGAATACAGCTCCAGTAACTACAGTGACCATGTGCGCAAGCAGCTCGTGTTCACCAGAGAAGGCGAATACTGGAAAATAATTAAAGAAGTCACACTAGAAACGTACTAATGCACCAGAAATCAACTACCTTGCTTGCTGCTTTGCTGGCAATAGCAACCCTTATTGTCTCAGGCTCCGCGATGGCCCAGGCATCAGCCTACGCGGAAGACTACATTCCTGAATTAATGCCGCAGGGGTATCCCGAAGGGCTCATTGCCGATAACCAGAATTCGCGCTACCTCTTCTGGGTTGCGTTGAGGGATGGCCGCCTGCATATACTGGAACGTACGTTTGACGGACAGTACCGGGAAATTGAAAACATCCCCATCTCCATTGGTAAACAGGGCTTCGGCAAGGAAATAGAAGGCGACCAAAAAACCCCGGTGGGCATTTACACAATGACTTCCTTTATTGAAGACGAGCGTCTGGATGATTTTTATGGTCTGGGGGCTTACCCGATCAACTATCCCAACGCCTGGGATCGTTTGTCCGGTCGCACGGGTTACGGCATCTGGCTGCATGGTCTGCCCAAAGGTGTGGCAGAACGTCCACTGCTCGACAGCAACGGCTGCGTTGTTATCAATAACAACAAACTCGACGATTATGCTGATTATATCGTTACCGGCATGAGCACCATGGTTCTGACCGAGACCCTGAATTGGCTGGATCAGCCGGAACAACAGGGCTCGACTGGCGTAATGCAGGCAATCGGTCGCTGGGTATCCGAGTGGGAAAGTCTGGATTCTGAAGCCTATCTCAGCAATTATCACCCTGACTTTACCGACTTTAGCCGTGATTTGGAGGCCTGGTCCCAGCACAAAATCCTGGTTAACTCAGCCAAGGATTTTATCGACGTTGACCTGAGTCAACTCAGCGTGTTCGCCTATCCTGGTGAAGAAGACATGGTCATCACCCGTTTTTTCCAGGATTACCAAAGCAGCAACTATAACTGGGAAGGGTGGAAGCAATTACTTTGGCGCAAAAATCCTGAGAGCGGAGACTGGCAGATCATTTACGAAGGCAACGGATAATACGCCATGCCTGGAATGAATAAACCAGCTCTTTTGGCTGTTCTCTGCTGCCTGCTTGTCTCCTGCGCGGAATTTCCTTTCCTGCAACAACCTGCATCCACAGAAACCGAAACAGGAACGACGACAGACACCACAGAACCAGAAGTCACTGAACCCGTTGCCGAAAACCAGCCAACGCAATCGGCTTCCGAAACAGAGCGCGCGCAGGTTCAGACAGTCCCGGTTGGCTCCCGCGAAACCATAGTTAAAACACCAGATTCGGAAGTATCGGAAGCACAGGAAGAAACAGAGAGCCCCGCCGAGCAAGCAAGCGATCCATCTGCAGATGGATTGGAACAAGACCCGACTTCTGATGAACCAGAGGCTCAAACAGCGCCGGAGGTAGACTCGGCGAAGTTAATTGAAGAACTATGTGGCCAGATCGGAAATAAGCTCACCAGCGTCTCTGTTCGTGAGTGCAACGACCAAGACCTGATTCACGCGGCTTTTAGTCACGATGGCAGATCCCTGGCTTATCGTGACTATCTCCCGCTGCCGTCACGGGATTCCCTTGGGCGGGTGCTTGTTATTGGCGGTATTCACGGAGACGAATTTTCATCCGTTTCCGTAGTATTCAAGTGGATGAACATTCTCAACCAGTTCCACTCCGGGCTGTTCCACTGGCGTTTTATCCCGGCTGCCAATCCCGATGGCCTGCTTATTGCCGATTCCCAGCGCCAAAACACCAAAGGCATTGACCTAAATCGCAACTTTCCGACGGCTGACTGGAATGATCTGGCAGAGGAGTACTGGATCGAGCGCACCTATCGCAACCCCCGCCGCTACCCGGGCGAAAGTGCTATGAGCGAACCGGAAATACAATTTCTGGTCGAGCAAATTCGCGAATTTGACCCGGATATAATTATTTCCATGCACGCTCCCTATCATCTGGTGGACTACGATGGCCCGCCATCGGCACCAAACAAAGTCGGCGGACTTTACTTGCGTGAACTGGGAGTATACCCCGGCTCACTGGGGAATTATTTTGGTGTAGATAAAGCGAAGCCTATTGTGACCATCGAACTCAAATCAGCCGGCATTATGCCGACAGACAGGGAAATCGATCGCATGTGGACTGACCTTGTTCGCTGGCTGCGCGAACAGCTCCCTGAGAGCTAAGAGAAAGCTTGGACTACTGCAATACTTGCTCAATGCTGGCTGACGCCATCGAAACGAAGCATGGTTTTAACCAAGGCATCACCACAACAAGTCCTGCAATCAGAACTCGCCATGCGCCTGCTTATCCGCATGGTAAGACGACCGCACCAGAGGGCCGGAAGCGACACGAGTAAAACCAATTGAGTAGGCGTACTCTTCGTATTCCTTGAACTCGTCCGGATGAACATAGCGCTGGATCGGGAAGTGGTCTTTCGATGGCTGTAAATACTGGCCAACGGTCAGCATTTCAATATCGTGCTCTCGCATATCGTCTAAGACAGCTTTCATCTCATCCAGCGTCTCACCCATGCCCACCATCAAGCCGGATTTGGTCAATACGTTGGGATTGCGCGCTTTGTACTCTTTCAAAAGTTTTAACGACCACTGGTAATTGGCGCCTGGGCGGGCTTCCTTGTAGAGACGAGAGATGGTTTCCAGGTTGTGGTTAAACACATCTGGCGGCGTTTCGGAAAGAATATCCAGTGCCGGCTCCATTCGACCACGAAAATCAGGTGTCAGGATCTCGATCTGAATTTCAGGCACGCGCGCACGCGTTTCGCGAATACAGTCAGCAAAGTGTCCGGCACCACCATCGCGCAAGTCATCACGATCGACGGAAGTCACCACGACATAGCGCAGGCGCATTTCGGCAATCGCCTCCGCCAGATTAGCCGGTTCTTGCGAGTCCAGTGGCAATGGCTTGCCATGCCCCACGTCACAGAAAGGACAACGGCGGGTACAGATTTCGCCCATCACCATGAATGTAGCAGTGCCACCACTAAAGCACTCGCCCAGATTGGGGCAACTGGCTTCCTCACAAACTGTGAACAGGTTGCGTGAACGCAACACTTTTTTAATGCGTTCAACTTCAGAACTACCGCCCAGGCGCACACGAATCCAGTCCGGTTTGCGCAGGTATTCTGTTTGCTCGAGCTTGACCGGAATTAGTTCCAGTTTATCGGCGTCACGTAGCTTGACGCCAGCTTCACGTTTATGGCTTCGGCGAGGGGGTTCAAATTGTTGTGTTACGTCTGTCATGCAATCAGGTTCATCTTTTCTGCCGTCTTTGTCAAAAAGGCAGTTGATTATTTGTCTGTATTTCTTGTGCTCCCAGTCTTTTGACAAGTTCCGCCAAAAGCACTGAAGCTACCTCGTTAAACGTCGGCATTTGTCCAGCCGGTAATTGCTCACTGAGCTGGGTAACCTTGCCATCAAGCCCGCAGGCATTGATACCTGCCCAGGGGCGCATATCCATATCAATATTAAAATTTAGCCCATGATAGCTGTGTCCCTGCTTAATTCGCAGGCCCAGCGCACCTAATTTAGCGCCCTCTATGTATACCCCCGGCGCATCTGCCCTTGGAACACCTTCTAGCTTCCAGTATTTCAGGGTTGCCACCAGCGAGTCTTCAATCAGGCTCACGAAGCTGCGTACGCCGATACCAAGACGTTTGATATCAATGAGCGTATAAACAGTTAGCTGGCCCGGGCCGTGATAGGTCACCTGACCGCCACGGTCAATATCTAGAACGGGAATGTCACCCGGCGTCAGCACATATTCCGGTTTGCCGGCCCTGCCCTGTGTATAAACTGGCTCATGTTCCAGAAACCAGAGCTCATCCGGAGTATCAGGAATCCGCGTTTCAGTAAAACGCTTCATGGCATCAAAGATGGGCGTGTATGCCTGCAAGCCCAGATGGCGAACGATCAAAAAATCCGGGGGTTCGGACATCGCAACGGCCTTCTATAAAAGTCTCAAAGCACAATTTTAACAAGATCGCTGGCACGCAAGGCCGAATTAAGATCTCGCAGCTGGCTTTCTCCAGTGGCAGTAATAAATACTGTGATCGACTCAAAAGTCCCTTTACTGGACTCCTTCATGCTGATTCTTGTCGCATCAAATCCCGGGGCATGCACTTCGACTGTACTGAGCACGTACTCACGAAATTCTAAACCACTGACACCCAAGATCTTGACCGGATAATCCGGGCAGGGAAATTCTATCCTGGGGGCATCAATCTGGTTCGAAGCCATTTCAACCAAGCCTACACCCGACCAAAAATTTTCATCAGAAACAGTTTAAGGCTATCCCAGATCCGCGCAAAAAAACCAGCTTGCTCAACTTGTGTTTTGGCAACCAAC
>Ga0222652_1000209_pt1 | contig 29659 bp, 30 predicted proteins | sample AntAcemetagen371_FD_179803 | JGI IMG/M metagenome (GOLD analysis project Ga0222652, IMG submission 179803) | Saline water microbial communities from Ace Lake, Antarctica - #371 | ecosystem: Environmental > Aquatic > Non-marine Saline and Alkaline > Saline | place: Antarctica: Ace Lake... | reverse complement strand
AAAAAATAGATTTTTGCTTAGTTGGTGAGCCAACAAACCCTAATAAACTTGGTGAAATGATTAAAATTGGTAGAAGAGGAAGTATCAATGCTGAATTAACTATAATTGGAACTCAAGGTCATGTTGCTTATCCTCATCGCGCTAAAAACCCATCAACTTCATTGATCAAAATACTAAATGAAATAAAAGAAATAAAATTTGATAAAGGAACAAAAGACTTTCAGCCTACAAATTTAGAAATAACAAAAATTAATATCAATAATACAGCTGATAATGTTATTCCAGGACTTGCAAAAGCTACATTTAACATAAGATTTAATAATAAACATACATCTTCTAGCTTAAAAAATAGATTAAATAAAATTTTCAAAAAAACTACAAAAAAAGCTAAATCTAATTTTAAAGTAGAATATCGTGTATCAGGTGAAGCTTTTTTAACTAAGCCCAATAAAACAACTTACATGATTCAAGATGTAATAAAAAAAATTACAAAAATTAAACCTCAATTGTCTACGACAGGTGGAACTTCAGATGCAAGATTTATTAGAAAAATTGCTCCATGTTTAGAATTTGGTTTAGTGGGCAAAACAATGCATAAAGTAGATGAGGCAGTATCTATTTCAGACTTAAAAAAATTAACAAAGATATACTCTGAAATTCTTAAAAATTACTTTTAATGATTTGCATTAAAGTAAAACGAGAAACTATTTATCAAGAGTATCTATCTTAAATGAAAACTGGTTTAATAACCTCAGATACTTATCAAAATCATAATACAGGCGACGGTCATCCAGAGAAAATTGATAGGGTTACAGTAGTTATCGATAATTTCAAAAAATTGGATAATAAAGATTTAGTTTGGAAAAAACCTTCAAAATTTAACCGATCACTTTTAGAAATAACTCACAATTCTGATTATATAAATTTTGTAGAAAAATCTTTTCCTGAAAAAGGATTATCTTTTTTAGATGGAGATACAATTGTCTCCCCAGGAAGTAAGGATGCCACGTCAGATGCTGTAGGTTCAATCATTACAGCTATAGATGGTGTTCAAAATAAAAATTTTAATAATGCATTTTGTGCTGTCAGGCCTCCAGGACATCATGCAGAGAGAGAGAAAGCTATGGGTTTTTGCATCTACAACAATGTGGCTGTTGGAGCCAATTATCTTATAACTAAATACAAACTTAAAAAAGTAGCAATAATTGATTTTGATGTTCATCATGGAAATGGTACTCAAGATATTTTTTATGATAATGAAAAAGTTCTATATATTTCTACTCATCAATATCCTTATTATCCAGGATCAGGCACTAATGATGAAAAAGGAAAACATAACAATATATTAAACATTCCTTTGCCAGCAGGAACAACTTCTGAAGAATATTTAAATGCATATGAATTTGTACTTAAGAAAATTAAAGAATTTAAACCTGAATTTATCTTACTTTCTGCTGGGTTTGATGCTCATAAAGACGATCCATTGGCACAACTTCAGTTAGAGTCAAAAGATTTTTATAGTATTACCAAAAGAACACTCGAGCTATCAAAACAATATTGTGATGGAAAAGTAGTGTCAATTTTAGAAGGTGGATACGATCTATTAGCACTTCAAGAAAGCACTGAGATGCATGTAAAAGCTTTACTAGAATTTAATTGATAATTTCTCAATACGCATTAAAGAACTCACAATGAAACTTTATAAAATTCAAAAATCTGACATCGACAAAAAAGGACGTGGCCTTTATGCTGCAAAAGATATTAAAGAAGGTACTAGAATTGTTGATTATGTTGGTAAAGTTATCACTAAGAAACAAACTGAAGCAACTGAAAGGTTTGATAACGCAAAACCTATTTACTTATTTAACTTAAATAAGAAATATGACATGGATGGAGACGTGTCATGGAACCCTGCACGTTTAATAAATCACTCTTGCTCTAATAACTGCGATTATAACGGGACAGGTTTAAAATTATGGGTGATTGCTATAAAAGATATTAAAAAAGGTGAAGAGATAACAGCCGATTATGGTTTTGGCTACGATGAAGATTATAAACAATTCAAATGCAAGTGTAAGTCAAAAAATTGTTGTGGCTATATTGTTCGAGCAGAGTCTAGATGGAGAATTAATAAAAAATTTAGTATCGGCCAACAAAAAGCTAGTAAATAACTTTTTCTAAAAATAATCCTTCAGCAGGTGCAGGTGGTGCACAAAGAATTCTTTTTTTTGATTTAATAACAAATTCAAATTTTTTTAAATTCCATTTATCTTCAGCCAAGTATTTTAAACTACCTACCATTGATCGTACTTGTTGTTGTAAAAATGATTGTGATTTAAATTGTATTTCAATTCTTCCACTATTTGATTTAATCAAAACAGATTTCATAGTTTTAATTGGACTGTTTGCATTACAGCTTGATGCCCTAAAAGTAGAAAAATCTTTAGTGCCTAAAAGTTTTTTTGCCCCTTTTTTCATTAACTCAATATCTAATTTTTTAATTATATGCCAACCTCTTTCTCTTTCTAGAGAAGGCTTACTTAATCTATTAAAAATTATATATTTGTAAATTCTTTGTTTAGCAGAATATCTTGCATGAAATTTTAAACTTTTTTTTTTAATTGCTAAAATAGAGATACCTTTATCATTTATAAAATGATTAATTGATTTTATTAACTTATCCAAATTTTGAATTTCTTTTTTGCAGTCAAAATGAGCTGACTGTTCTATTGCATGAACACCAGCGTCTGTTCTTCCAGATCCTATCAAGACCAATTTTTCTTTTAAAAGTTCTGACAATCTTCCTTGTATTTCTTTTTGAATTGATTTGCCTTTAGATTGTATTTGCCAACCAACAAAACTGGTTCCAATGTATTCTATTAAAACTTGATATCTAAACATTTATTAATCTTGAGCCTTTTGTTATTTGAGAGCCAAGAACAAATTCATTAATATTTTGAGGCTTTTTTCCTTGTCTTTGAATTTCAATAACTTTTATAGATTTTTGATTTCCACAACTAATTTCTAAATCACTATTCATTACCTCACCTATCTCCCCACTTTTAGTACCTAATTCTGCTTTTAAAATTTTGTATCTTTCGTCTTTAAAAATAAAAAAAGCTCCAGGACTTGGGTATAATCCATTTATTTTTCCAATAATACTTTCTGCATTATCATTCCACTGAATTTCACCTTCTGACTTTTCAATTTTAGAAGCGTAGGTTGCTTTTGAGTCGTCTTGCTCTTTAAAAGTTAATTTATCTTTAAATATATTTTCTATATTTTCTATGATTTTTTCTGAAGCTAAAATTGAGAGTTTATTTGATATAATTTCTGCATTATCACTATCTTTAATTTCTACTCTATAGCTATTGCAAACTGGACCAGTATCAAGCTTTTCTCCTATTCTCATAATACTAATTCCTGTTTCTTTTTCTAAGTTTATAATAGACCTTTGAATGGGTGCCGCACCTCTCCACTTCGGTAGGAGGGAGGCGTGAACATTTATAAAGCCTTTTTTTGGAAGATTCAAAAAGTTTTTAGGTATAATTTGTCCATAAGCCACAACAATTACCAAATCTAAATCTAGTTGTTTTAAATATTCATACTCCTCTTTATTTTCTTTTAATGTGTCTGGTGTTCTGCAATTTATATTGTAGTCTTCAGCTACAGTTTGTATTGGTGACTTATTTATTTTTTGTCCTCTTTGAGATCTTTTTGGTGACTGTGTATATATAACAGGTATTACATAATTTTTTTCATATAAAGATTTTAAGATCGGTACAGCAAATAATGGTGTACCCATGAAGACAATTTTTTTTGTCATTTTTAAACTATTATTCTATTGGACTTAATTTTAGAAAGTTTTTTAATTATCATAGATTTTTTCAATTTAGACAAATAATCTATAAACAAAATTCCTTCTAAATGATCCATTTCATGCTGAATACAAGTTGCTAATAATCCATCTGCTTTTAGTATTTTTTTTTTTCCATTGTAATCTAAGTATTCAACTTCACATTTGTTTGGTCTTTCTATTTCAGCAAATTGGTCTGGCACAGATAAACATCCTTCTTCATATTTTGATTTATCCTTATTTTTATTTTTAATGACTGGATTGACAAAATACATTGGCTCTTTTTTATTTTCATCTCTACTAATATCTATAACTATAATTCTTTTAGGAACACCAATTTGAATAGCGGCCAAACCTATTCCAGGTGCCGCATACATAGTGTCAAGCATATCGTCCATTAGAGCTCTCTCTTTGTCGCCAACGTTCTCAACTGGCCTTGAAATCTGCCGTAGCAATTTATTGGGTTCTGTTAAAATTTGTTTAACTGACATTATTATTGATTATTTTAGTGTAAATCTTAAACTTTTAAAGGAAGAATTTTAAGAAGAATTTTGTTTCTTAAAGGATCAATATCTAGCTGGTTAAGTGTGCTAATTATAAAATACAATGTATCATCATCAATATTTTGTAGCTCATCTTGTCCAATAACCTCAACAATTCTGAGCATTGCTGTAGCTATATCTCGGCTATTGATGAATATCTGAATATCAGACGGCATATCAGAGTCGTTAACTTTGTATAAATCATTGAATTTTTCTGAAACCTTAACACCATCAGATTTAATAGATTCTATTAAAATTATATCTTTTATAGAAAAAAAATATTTTTTATCTTTTTTAACTTTCTTTAATAAATTATTTACATCTTTTGTGATATCATTTTTTGAATTTTTTGACTTAAAATAATTAATTAATTTTGATTGGTGTAAAATTTTATTATTTATTTTAATATTAATTAATTTAACATCATTTTTGCTTATATAATTTTGATAAAACGTTGTGTAATTTGAGGGTATTTCTTTTTCATTGATATCATTTAAAAACTTTTTTAATTCATTGGTAAATGCATTTTCTATTCCATCAATCTTAAATGAATTCTTTAAAGCACTCATCAATTGAAGTTTGCTCTCAATCTCTGTTGTAATTAAAATTCCTTGATAAATTAAAGCCCTCGTTTCAATAGAAGATAGTACTTTTGTAGAATCTTTAATATTTAGCAGTTGATTAATATTAAATTGAAATCTCTTGTAAAGTTCAAATAATTCTTTTTCTTGATAGTTTCCATCATGTGTTGCTTTCTCAATGTTTGCGATTTTATCTACTTCGGTAACTTCTATATCTTTAAGATTATTCAATAAATTTGATGTTGATAGATACCTCCATATCTCTTTTGATGTCGAGTTTTTGGGTTCGTATTTAAAATTTGGGTTAGTTCTGTGAGATAAGTGAAAATGTAATATTGTTCTCTCTGATGTTTCTGTTTCAGGTTCATTATTGTAACCCATTAAATAATTAATCTTCTTTTCATAAAACTCATCTTTAAATTCATCAAGCTCTCTTTTTAAATCTATAAGTAGTTGAGCTTCTTCTTTTTTATTATTGTTAATTAAACAATAAATATTAAATTTAGATAAATAATTATCCTCTATGGGATCTTTAATTCTTAAAAATATATCACATACTTTTTTAATGTTCGATTGAGAAAGGTGATAATCTACTAAATATCTAGTAAGTTTTACATTCTCATTAATTATTTGATTGTTTAATAAATAGTTTTCAATTAACTCGTAATTTGAATTTTTTATAAGCCAGTTAGATTTTATTTCTAAAAATTGTTCTTTGGAAATATTTAACTCAGGATAATACGCGTTAGTCAAAAGTAAAATATTCATAATTTCAGAAGCATCTTTTGATAAATCAAGCTTATCTATTCTTTTAAATATATTCAAAATTTGATCTCCATTAGAATTGGACCACATATTAATATCTAAACCATTTTCTTCAGGGTCATACAGACCAACTATCTTTACTTCTTTTGATAGTAGTGTTTGTGTTTCTTCTATGCTTAATTCACTATCATTTTGGGACTGCATTTTATAAATACTATTTTGCGGAATATCTTTATCTTCATTATTTTCAATAGTAGAGCTCTCACCTGTAACTCTTTTCTCTTCAACGTTCCAAATATCAATAGGCTCTTGTGATTGGGTATTAGATCCTAAAAATAAAGAAAATAATATAATTGATAAATATTTTCTATTTAACAATTTTAAGTTTCTCATTTGAAATAATCTTTTCAATATCTTTATTGGGAGATGGAAATTCTATTGTACCTAAAAGTGTTATAGCAATAATAACAATAATTAAGATTAGAGATATTTTAATCAATAAACTTTTATAGCTAGGCTTACTTGTATTTTGTGAAAATTGCATATATTCTTTATTAATTTCAAATTAAGACATATTTGTGTTTTTTCAATAAAGAAAGCTTATGAATTCAAACAAAAACATTGTTTTTTTAGGAATGATGGGTTCAGGTAAATCTTCTATCGGTGCTATGGTTTCAAAAAAATTAAACCTCCCGTTCATTGATATAGATAGTTTAATCGAAGAGCACGCCGGAATGACTGTCTCAGAAATATTTAAAGTAATGGGGGAACACTATTTTAGAGGTTTAGAGGAAAAAATAACAATTAAATCTTTAAAACACAAAAATGTTGTTGTTTCTTTGGGTGGAGGTGGTTTTATTAATGACAAGATCAGAAAGAATGTTTTAACAAATCATTTTTCATTTTGGCTTAATTGGGATGATTTAGTTTTAATTAAAAGAATTAAAGGTAATAAAAAAAGACCGTTAGCTTCAAAATCAACTGAGCAAGAAATTAAGACCATTATTAATAAAAGAAAAAAAATATACTCAAAAGCTGATTTTAAAATAAACTGTAATAAATTAACAAAAAGTGAAATAGTTAAAATAATAATAAAAACATATGAGTTTAATTAAATTAAAAGTTAGTACTAACAATCAAAAGTATTCAATTATTATTGGAAACAATATCTTAAGCAAAATAAATAAATTTTTGAAAGAAAGTTCTATTAGTTTTAATCAATGCCTCCTTGTAATTGATAAAAATGTTCCAAAAAACTTGGTAAAAAGTACTTTAAAATCTTTGCCAAAAGGATCACCTACAATTCATTATTTTAATGCAAGTGAAAAAAACAAGAATCAAAAAAGTGTCAATGAAATCACATCAATTCTCTTAAAAAAAAATTTCAATAGAAATGATTGTTTGATTTCTATTGGTGGAGGTATTACTGGTGATGTGTCAGGGTTTGCAGCAAGTATATATAAGCGAGGCCTAAAGTTTGTTAATATACCAACAACACTACTTTCGCAGGTTGACTCATCTATCGGAGGTAAAACTGGTATAAACACCAAGCATGGTAAGAACTTAATTGGTTCATTTTACCAACCTAGTCTTGTTATATCAGATATTATTTTTTTAAACACTTTACCAAAAAGAGAAGTTATATGTGGATATGGTGAAATTTTAAAACACTCCCTTATTAATGGAAAAAAGTTTTTTGATTTTTTAAATAAGAATGGAGAAAAAATTTTAGAATTAAAAAGTCCTTTTATACAAAAGGCCATACAACAAAGCTGCCTTATTAAAAAAAAGGTGGTTGAGACTGATGAAAGAGAATTAGGTATAAGAAAAATATTGAATTTTGGACATACATTTGCACATGCTTTTGAGGCAACACTGGGTTATTCGACAAGACTAAATCATGGTGAAGCTGTTATCCTTGGTGTTAAAACTGCTGCAAAATTTAGCTTATTAAATAAAATTTTGAATAAAAAAGAATTTGAGTTAATTAATAACCATTTAAATAATCTAAATCTTCCAAGAAATATTAATAAGTTTTTTTCAGTTAAGAATTTAAATACAATTTTATCTTTTATGAAAAAAGATAAAAAAAATAATACAAAGAAAGTTAATCTAATTTTGCTTAAAAAAATAGGTTCTCCCGTTTACAAATTGCAGTTTAATGAAAAAACTATTAATCTTTTTTTAAAAAAAGAATTAACCAAGTAGTATCTGAATAGAATGTATATGTTCTTTCAACTCATGATCTAAAATATTATAGATTTTCTTGGTCGATTCTATTTTATTTAATTTTTTCAGCTCTTCAGATTTAATAATTAATTTTAAATGAAACATTCCTTCTTGGTTTCCCTTATGATTTTTGTGTAAAAAACTTTTATCTTCTATTTTAAAATCTTGCATAACTATTTCTGCTTCAATTTTACTTTTAACAATTTCAATTAATTCGTTTATATTCATAAATAATAATTTATTACTATATAGCATGAAAAATATTTGTGATTGGAATAATTGCTTTGATACTGGTGAATATAAAGCACCAGTTGAGAAAGATAATAGCAAACGCTACAGGTTGCTTTGCTTAGCTCATGTTAAAGAATTCAATAAAAATTGGAATTACTTTAAGGGAATGGACGATGAACAAGTATTTGATTTTTTAAAGTCAGATATGACCTGGCATAAGCCCACTCAAAGCTTTAGCTCTTCCGATAACTTTTTTAAAGTTCTATGGAACAATACTTTAAAAGATGAGTTTGATAAAACTAAACTTCGAGGTGAATATAATCACATGAATCAATTCAAATTTGATGCTAATGATATTAAAGCTTTTAGCATTCTAGGCGTTTCAGTTGGTCAAAAATGGGAACAAATACAAGATAAGTTCAAAACTCTTGTCAAAAAATTTCACCCTGATATTAATTTGGGAAATAAAGAATATGAAGAAAAACTTAAATTAATTACTTTGGCTTATACTCAGCTAAAAAATACTTATAAGGAAAAAATTGACACCTAATTTAAATATAAAACCAGACATTAAAATGTCTTTAAAACAAAGTTTTGGAATTGACTCAGACATGGAAGTTGACGCTTTCTCTAAAAGAAGTGAGTATGTTCCCGAAATAGATAAAAGTTACAAATTTGATAGAGATACTACTCTTGCTATTATATCGGGATTTAATTTTAATAAGCGTGTCTTGGTTCAAGGTTATCATGGCACAGGAAAGTCTACGCACATTGAGCAAGTTGCAGCTAGATTAAACTGGCCTTGTATTAGAGTTAACCTAGATAGTCATGTAAGTAGAATTGATCTTATTGGAAAAGATGCAATCGTTGTAAAAGACGGTAAACAAATTACAGAATTTAAAGAAGGTATTTTGCCTTGGTCTATTCAAAACCCTGTTGCCCTAGTTTTTGACGAGTATGATGCAGGAAGACCAGATGTGATGTTTGTTATTCAAAGAGTGTTAGAGGCTGATGGGAATTTCACTCTTTTAGATAAAAATAAAGTTATAAAACAAAATAAATTTTTTAGATTATTTGCAACTTCAAATACAGTTGGTTTAGGAGATACAACTGGATTGTACCATGGTACCCAACAAATAAATCAAGGACAAATGGATAGATGGAATATTGTAACATCTCTAAACTATCTTAGTCTCGATAGAGAAATGGAAATCGTTCTTGCTAAGAATAAAAATTTAAATAATCCAAAAGGTAAAGAGAAAGTATCTAATATGATTAAAGTTGCTTCTTTAACCAGAAAAGGCTTTATAGCAGGAGATATATCAACAGTAATGAGTCCAAGAACCGTACTTCATTGGGCTGAAAATGATGAAATTTTTAAAGACACAGGTTATGCTTTTAGAGTTACTTTTTTAAATAAGTGTGACGATATAGAGAAAAATACAATAGCTGAATATTATCAGAGATGTTTTGGGGAAGAGTTGCCAGAGTCGATGATTAATATTCAGATCTAAATGAGCTCAAAAGAAGATAATTTTAAAGAGCAATTTAAACAGGCTTTAATTTCTACTGCTAAAGTAATTTCCGAAGATTATAAATTAGATATTAAAAAATTAGATAAAGATTTAAGCAATAAGAAAACCACTTTTTTCAATGTAACTAATTTACCAAATAAGAGTGATTTTGTTAGACTAAGAGCAGAAACTGACTCTGGTGCGTTGAAGAAAAAATTTTCAAATAATGAAATATTCAACAAAAACCTACCCGATAATCCTTCTTGCAGATCTTTATATAATATTGCTGAAAAAATTAGATATGAACTTCTGGGTGGCAAAATGCTCAAAGGAGTTGGAAAAAATTTAAGTGAAAACTATAGTCAAAAAATACTCTCTACTCGTAAAGAGCAATTAAAAAATAAAGAAGACGTTCCTGTGACTGAAGCTTTTGAACTATATATGTTAAATAAATTTTTTAAATTAGAGCTCAATGATGTGTCTACAAAAATGTTAAATTTTTGGAAAAGAGAGTTTGATAAATCTATAGACAAACATTTTGATTTTTTAAGTAAAAATTTGGAAGACCAAAACAATTATAGTTTGAAATTTTCAGAAATTTTAAAGAATATGGATGTCTTTGCTTCAAATAATGAGGAGAATAATGAAGAAAATGATGATCAAAAAAATGAGCAAGACAATAAATCTGAGAATGATAATGACAGTCAGTCTGATGATAAAGAGGAAGAAAACAAACAGGGTGATAGTCAGACTAGTTTAGATGCTGGCTTTGATATTAGTGACCAACAAATAAAAGAACAATTAGAGGATTCGGATTCTTTAAAAGAGAGTACAGAAAATATTTTACAAAAAACAAATATTAATAATATCGATCAAGACTATAAGATATTCACTTCAGAGTTTGATGAAATTGCAAAAGCTGAGATATTAGAAGATATAAAAGAAACACAAAAATTGAGAAAAAATTTAGACCAACAACTTGTTGGGTTTCAAGATTTAATTACTAAGCTAGCTAATAAACTACAAAGACAGCTCCTTGCAAAACAAAATAGGGCTTGGGAATTTGATTTAGAAGAAGGTTTATTGGACAGCTCAAAATTAACTAGAATAATTATGGATCCTTATAATTCTTTATCTTTTATGAAAGAAAAAGATCTTGATTTTAAAGATACAATAGTAACACTATTAATAGATAATTCTGGGTCTATGAGAGGTCGACCAATAACGATTGCAGCACTTTGTGCAGATATATTATCTAGAACCTTAGAAAGATGCTCTGTAAAAGTAGAAGTTTTGGGCTTTACCACAAAAAATTGGAAAGGTGGTAAGAGTAGAGAAGCGTGGACTAAAAATGATAAGCCAAAAAATCCTGGAAGATTAAATGATTTAAGACATATAATTTATAAAAGTGCTGACACGCAGTGGAGGCAGGCTAAAAACAATATAGGTTTAATGCTTAAAGAAGGCTTATTAAAAGAAAATATTGATGGTGAAGCTATCTCATGGGCCTATAACAGAATTAAAAAAAGAAAAGAAGAAAGAAAAATACTCATGGTTATTTCAGATGGTGCCCCAGTTGACGACTCAACTTTATCAGTTAATTCGGGAGATTTTTTAGAAAAACATTTAAAGAAAATGGTAAAATTTGTAGAAACTAAGAGTGATGTTGAAATTTTAGCCATTGGTATTGGACATGATGTTTCTCGATATTATGATAAGGCTATTAAGATAACAGATGTGCATGAGCTTGGAGATGTGATGATCTCTCAACTGAGTGGCTTGTTTGAAAATAAAAAGAAACTACACTAAAGCTTTAACAAGTCTTCATTTTTCCATTTAATACTTACTTCAGCCCCACCTCTTGTTTGGGAATTTCTACATAAAATATTTGCATAATTCTTTTCAAGTAAAGTTTTGCCTATAAAAATTCCAAGACCCAATCCAGATTTTGATTTTATTGAAGACTTAACAGATTTTATATAGGGCTCCCCAATTTTACTCAGAACATCTTTTGGATATCCCTCTCCATCATCTTCAATCATAACTTCTGTTAAATCATTATCACTTTTAATATTAATAAAAATTTTATTTTCAGAAAACTTATTTGCATTACCAACAAAGTTTCTTAGACCATAAATTATTTCTATTGATTTGGTTATATTTAGTGGATTTGAATTTTGATCATAATTAACAATAAATTCTTTCTTACTTGTTTGTTGATATGATTTAACTATTTCACTCATGTAGTCTGCAATTGTTAAATCACCATCAATAAAATCATCTTCGATAACTGGGTTTAGTGTTAATTTTTTTAAAATCTCACTACACCTCTCTATTTGACTGGATAACAACTCAATATCTTTTTTAACATCTTCATTATCTTTAAATTGTTCTAGTAAATCAGTGGAGATTATCTTTATTGTTGAAAATGGTGTACCTAATGAATGTGCAGCAGCAGCAGCTTGTCCGCCTAATGACAATAATTCATGTTCTTTTGACATAATTTCTTCCATTTTATTTAGTGCCTCTTTCCTTATTCTAGATTCTGCTCCAAAGGTTAAGGCAAAATAATTTAAAAAAATTAAAGCAATGATTAATGCTATTGGAATTGAATAATAATAATAACTATCTACATGAAAATGTTCACTAACTGGATAGGGTAAAGGTTGATTAAAAAAGGTAAGAAAAATAATCACTAAAACTGTGAAGCTGACTAAAAATAAATTACTTCTAAAACCTAAATTAGACGATGAAAATATAGCTGGGATAATTAAAAAAATTGAGAAAGGATTTATAATTCCACCTGTTAAATAAATCAAACAACTCAGCTGCAAAATATCAATAGATAAGAAAAGAAATGCTACTTTATCTGATAGTTGAGTGTTCTTATTAATGTAGATTAAATAAAGATTACTTATTACTCCAATTAAAATTATTGAATTTTCTAAAATTAAATTAAATTTAAGATCAAAAAAAAAATAAATAAGATTAATTGTTATAAGTTGACCAACAATAGCAATCCACCTTAAATTAATGTAAGTCGATTTTTTTAATGAAAAATATTTTGAAGTTTCGAAAAACTTCATTATTAGATATCTAGATTTTGAACGTTAATTGCATTTGAAACGATAAAATCTTTTCTTAATGCAACATCATTACCCATTAATGTATGTATTAAATCTTGGTCTTTTTTAATATCTTTTGAGTATTGTACTTGTAATAAATTTCTTGTTTCAGGGTCTAACGTAGTATTCCATAACTCTTCCGGGTTCATCTCTCCTAATCCCTTAAATCTTTGAATACTCATTCTAGATTTTTCATCTTCATAAGCCCTAGCAAATTCTTTCGTTCCTTTTTTAATTTTTTGCAATTCTTTATTATTCTTTAAAATATAATCTTCTAGCTCTTTTTCATCTTTTATATAAACGCCTTTTGTTCCCTTATTGATTTTAAATAAAGGTGGCTGAGCAAGATAAACATGTCCATTTTCAATTAGTTTATTAAATGGCTTGTTGTTAAAGAATGTTAGCAATAATGCTCGTATATGAGAACCGTCAACATCGGCGTCAGTCATGATAATAATTTTTCCATATCTTAAATCTTTCAAATCAATATCTTCAACTTTTGGATCAAGACCAAGTGCATTAATTAAGGTCACAACCTCATTAGATGACATCATTTTTGCTAAAGATTTTGTTCTATGTTCGCTACCATCTCTATTGCTATTTTTTTTAAGAACAATTTCTTCCACATAAGTATTAAGAATTTTACCTCTAAGCGGTAAAACAGCTTGATTTGACCTATTTCTTCCTTGCTTTGCAGAACCACCAGCTGAATCTCCCTCAACGATAAATAATTCAGTTCCCTCCTGTTTCCCTATTTGACAATCTGCTAATTTTCCAGGCAGTCCACTTAATTCTAAAGCACCTTTACGTCTAACATTTTCTCTAGCTTTTCTAGCAACATCTCTCGCTAGAGCTGCCTGCATTACTTTAGCTAAAATAATCTTTGATAAAGTTGGGTTTTGATCAAACCATATTGAAAGTTTTTCACTAACAATACTTTCCACAATCATTCTAACCTCTGATGAAACAAGTTTATCTTTTGTTTGAGAAGAAAATTTAGGGTCAGGTATCTTTGCTGAAATTACACATGTTAGACCTTCTTTAATATCATCTCCTGAAATGGTTAATTTGTTTTTCTTTAATAAATTATGTTCCGTAGCATATTTATTAATTACCCTAGTAAGTGCGCTCCTAAATCCTAGTAAATGGGTACCACCATCTTTTTGATAAATATTATTTGTATATGGATAGATGTCCTCTCCATAACTTGCATTCCACTTCAAAGAACATTCAATTTCTATATTGTTTTTTTTCCCCTCAATATAAATTGGCTTCTTAAATAAATCATTTCCTGTTTTATTTATAAGTTTTTCTCTTTTTTCGTCTAAAAAATCAACAAATTCTAAAACTCCTCCATCAAACTTAAATATAATTATTTTTTCTTTTTTTTGATTTAAGTCATTAACTGTTATCTTTATTCCCTTGTTCAAAAATGCAAGTTCGCGCATTCTTTTAATAATTATATTTGGAGTAAATTTTATTGAAGAGAATATTTCTTTTGATGGTAAAAATGTTATTTGTGTTCCAGTTTCTTTTGATTTTCCTATAACTTTAAGGGGTGCTTTTGAGGCACCATCCTTAAACTCCATAAAATGTCTATTTCCATCTCTATCTATTTCTAATTTTAATTTTTCTGATAATGCATTTACAACTGAAACTCCGACACCATGTAAACCACCTGATACTTTATATGAGTCGTGATCAAATTTTCCTCCAGCATGAAGTTGAGTCATAATTACTTCTGCAGCAGACATTTTTTCACCCTTATGCATATCAACGGGTATTCCTCTACCATCATCTCTAACTGTAATAGTTCCATCAGAATTAATCTTAACATCAATGTTTTTACAATGTCCTGCTAGAGCTTCATCTATTGAGTTATCAACAACCTCATAAACCATATGATGCAAGCCTGTTCCATCATCAGTATCACCAATGTACATTCCTGGTCTTTTTCTAACAGCCTCTAGACCCTTTAATACCTTGATGGAGTCTGCTTGATATGTGGAATTATTTTTCATAATTTAAAAAGGAAATTAACAATTTATAACATTTTTTTAAAAAAAATGACGTAAATTAATTTATCAAATGAAAATAAAGTATAAATTAAACGTTGTATTTAAAAGCTTATTTAGAGTAATTTAGATTTATTATGATTAATAAAGGTATCATTTTAGCTGGTGGATCAGGAACAAGATTGAGCCCTTTAACAAAGGCTGTCAATAAACAGCTATTACCAATTTATGATAAACCTTTAATTTTTTACCCATTATCAATTTTAATGCTAGCTAACATTAAGAATATTTTACTAATCGTCAATCCTGGGCAAATAGAAAATTTTAAATCACTTTTGGGTGATGGAAAAAGATTTGGAATAAAAATACAATACAAAATACAGAAAAAACCTAAAGGACTAGCTGATGCTTTTATTTTAGGTAAATCTTTTATAAAAAAAGATAATGTTGCACTAATACTAGGTGACAATTTCTTTTATGGACAAAGCTTAACTAGTAAACTTGAAAAATCTTTAACACATAGCATTGGTGCTAGAATTTTTCTAAAAGACGTAAAATCACCAGAAAATTTTGGTGTAGCGAAAATAATTAATAACAAAATAGAAAAAATTATTGAAAAACCAAAAAAATTTATTTCAAGTTATGCAATAACAGGTCTATATTTTTTTGATAACAAGGTAGTTAATTATGCAAAAAAATTAAAACCATCAAAAAGAGGTGAGATAGAAATAACAGATATTTTAAATCACTATAAAAATAGTAAAAACTTATATTATGAACATATAGGTAGGGGTGCAGTCTGGTCTGATGCAGGAAAAATTGAGGATATGACAAATGTTTCTGCTTTTGTTCAATCTGTTGAAAAAGTTCAATCAATTAAAATTGCTTGTTTAGAAGAGATTGCATTATCAAAAAGATGGATCAACAAAAAAACAATTTTAGAAAATATTAAATTTTATGGAAATTGTGATTACAGTAATTATTTAAAAAATCTATAGAACTTTGAAACGTCAAACTTTACTTTTAACAGGCACAACAGGTTTCATTGGTTATAATTTTTTATTATTTGCGTTGTCAAACAATTTTATAGTAATTGATATTTTAAGATCCAAAAATAAAGACAATAAAAAAATTAAGAAATTAAAAAATATCCACTCAAATAATTATAAAAATATATTTTTTGATAGTAGAAAAAGTTTATCTAAAAAATTAAGAAATATTAATGTTGATTATTTTATCAATTTTGCAACGCTATATAATAACGACCACAAACATGATCAGATTTGTGATTTCATTGAGTCAAATGTTACATTTCCAACTTTAATTTACGATATAATTCATTATAGGACAAAAAAAATCATAAATTTTGGTAGCATGATGCAACATTCTAAAAATAGAGATTTAATATCAAAAAATTTATATGCAGCTACTAAAAATGCTTTTGAAATGATCAGTAATTACTACTCCACAATAAATAAGAAAACAAAATTTTATAATATTAAATTTTATGAAAGCTTTGGTAGTAATGACAATAGAAAAAAAATAATACCAACTATTATCAATAACTATAAAAAAAACATGACAACTAAGATTGTATCAAAAAAACTATCTCTAAATATTATCCATACAGATGATATAATTAATTCAATTATGATATTGATAAATAATAATATAAAGTCAGGAAATTATTGCATAAGAAACACAGTTGACATCAAGATAAGTGACTTAATAAGTAATCTGAATCAAAATTTAAATAAAAAAATCAAAGTCAAGTATGGTAGTAAGTCTACCAATTCTATTAATCATACTATTTTAAAAATTTTACCAAAATGGAAACCAATTAAAAATATAAAAAAAAGAATAATTGATACTTTTAAATATGAGACTACTTAAAACTAAGATTAAAGGTTTACTAATAGTTAAAACCAACATCTACAAAGATAATAGAGGTTTTTTTAAAGAAATTGAAAAATTTAAGATCCTAAAAAAAAAATTTATTTTTGACTGTTTATCATTTTCAAAAAAAAATACTTTAAGAGGATTGCATCTACAGAGAAAAAAACAACAGGCAAAAATTATTACAGTTGCTCAAGGGAAAATATTAGACGTAGTTGTTGATTTAAGAAAAAAATCAAAGACATATGGTAAACATTTTTCAATTGAAATTTCTCATAATTCAGATTTTTCTCTATTCATACCTTCAGGTTTTGCTCATGGTTTTTTGTGTTTATCTAATACGTGTTTAGTTTATTATAAATGTACAAATTATCGTGATCAAAAAAGTGAAATAACTTTAAAATGGAACGATAGAGCGCTAAATATCAATTGGCCAGTTAAAAAACCTATACTTTCTAAGAAAGATAATTTAGGTATATCCCTTTCTGACTATTAAATTATTTTAGGATAAGGAACGTGTGTAATAAATTTACCACCCCTCTCAATAAATTTCTTTTCTTTTTTAAAAATTTCTTTTTTGAAGTTCCATGCTCCAAGAAATGCTACATCGATCTCTTTATTGTCTAATTTTTTATATTTTTTAATGAGAATCTTGCTGCCAGGTAGATATTTATTAACTTTATAAGACGTTGTATCATAAAAATATTTTATGTTACTTTTACCCAATCCACAGTAATTTAGTACTGTACAAGATTTTGCAGTGGCACCATATCCGATTATTCTTAATTTTTTTTTGTTTAACGAAGAGAAAATTTTTAATAACTTACTTTTTGATGTTTTGACATTTTTAGCAAATTTTTGATACGTTGAAAACTTATTCAGTCCAAACTGTAACTCTTTTTTAATTTCGGCATTAACTCTATTGTTAATTTTATATAAACTATTACTACTTTTTTTTATATAATATCTATTTGATCCACCGTGTGTTTTTGTGTTTTCAACATCAAATATTTCTAATTTAAAGATTTTTAGAACCTCTCTTAATGCCAAAGTAGAAAAAACATAAATATGTTCACAGTAAAATTGATCATATGCTAAATTTTGTAAACATTTTAACAAAGATGGATCTTCTATAATAAGGACGCCCCTGTCAGATAAAGCATTATTGATACTTTTGAATATCTCATTAAAATTCTCAATATGACTCAGCGTATTTGCTGAATAAATTAGATCAGCTTTTTTGTTTTTTGTAATTTTTTGTGAAAGTTTTGGACTCCAATATTCAGAGTAAGTTGTATAACCTTTTTTTTTTGTGATTTGTGCTAAATTTTTACATGGTTCAACTCCAACTACTAATCTTTTATTAAAATTTTTAATAAATGCACCATCATTACTTCCAATTTCAATAACAAAATTTGGCTTAAATCTATTCTTAATTTTTTTTGCAAAATCCTTAAAGGACTTTTTCATGGTAATAGATTCTGACGATTTATATGGATAGTCCTTATTAAACATTTTTTCCTTAGGGACTGTTTTTAGAATTGATACTAAATAATTATTCTTATTAAACCCAACCTCTAGTTTAAAGTTTTTTTCTTTTTTATTTAAATCTTTTTTTAACAAATACGAATTTGCTAAAGGTTGATGTCCCAAATCAAGAAATTTTCTAATCATAATTAAGATTATATATTTGATCTATAAGTTTATTAAAGAAAAAACTTTTTTCATTAATATAAATTTTAAAAATTTAACTATTCCTAGCATATTAGCTAAATTATTTAGCAATTGTTTTCTCTTAAAGAGAAGAATATTAATAATAAAAAATAATAAATTTTGAAAAAATTGCCTAAATATCTTTAAAAATCTTAGTTTAGTTGTTTTATAATCATATAATAGTTCACCATATTTAAAATTGGTATTTCTAATAAATTTAATATTTAATGTGTCTTCTGTTGACTTGCTGCTATCATGAATTGCTTTAATATTATTAGCAAAAATCATTTTAAAATTAGATTTTTTAATTTTATCTATTAAATAAATATCTTCCCAATACAAGAAAAAGTCCTCATCAAAGAAACCAATTTTTTTAAGTTTTTGTACATCACACAATATGCAAGCGATGTCTAACTTTTTTACATATTTATATTCTTGTATTTTATTCTTTTTGTTATAATTAAAATTTGGAGCGATAAAAATCACATCTCTCCTCTTTAATAGTATTTCTGCTAGTTGATTAATGGCTTTTTCATCTATTATAATATCTGCCTGTGTAAATAAACAATATTTAGTATTGACTTTATTTAATAAAAAATTTGAAGCTTTGCTTAAACCTATGTTTTTCTTAGATGAATAATATCTAAATTCAAAACCAATTTTTTTTTTTATTATTTTTTTAAAAAATTTATTTGACTCTTGATTGAAAATTATATTCTTAAAATTCTTATATTGATTCAGCTTATATATTTTTTTTGTAGGTGTTTTATATAATGTTATAATTATAGTTATTTTTTTATTATTTTTTTTCATACTTATTTAAAATATTATATAATAATTAACTTGAATTATAAATTTGTATAAACCTATATATTTAATCTAATTAAATTTTCATTGACCTTGTGTGATGTTTAAAAGCAGAGTTATAAAAAAGCTTAATTCTATTAATTAAATTTGATTTTTAATTAATAATAGTTAATTTAATCTCCATCAAAAATATTTATTAGGTCTTTTTTTAATGAATTTTTCGGTTTCCATTTTGGATAATTAAATATTTTTCTTGAACATTTCATACATTCATTTTTTCTATATTTTAATACCCCTAGTTTTACTTTTAGTTCATTTTTTAAGTTTTTTTTTAAAATTTTGATTATTTCAATTAATTTAAGAGGTTTTTTTGAACTAACAGTAAATTTTTGAAATCCTTTTATTTTTTTATTTTTTATATCTTTTGCAACTTGACTGATAAGTTTACAAATATCTAAAATATTTACAAAATCAATCTCTTGATTTCCTGGAGTTAAATCTAAAGTTTTATTATTTTTATAACCATTCAATAACAAGGGTAAAATTTTTTTTCTATTATCATTTTTTCCAAAAGAATCAAAAATTTTAAGTACTACCACTGTAATTTTACTGTTTACAAAATATTGTAACAAAGAATCACTAGCATGTTTTGATGCTGAATAAAAAAAATGTGGATTATAATTTCCACTTTGACTGTATTCTGTTCTTGACCCAAAAGCAATAAACCCCTTAAAAGAACTTTTTTGTTTTGCTTCATTTAAAAAAATTGTTTGCGCATATAAATTTGAATAAATAATTTTTTCTATAGATTTATTATCATCATTTAATGTTTGTGACGCAGAACAATTTACAATTATATCTGGCTCAAAATTTTTAATTTCTTTACAAACAGTCGTAACCCACTTTTTTTTTAACTTTTTATAAGATGAAAATTTTTTGATAGTATGTTTTTTTTTTAAGTACAAAGATAAGTTTGAACCTAAATAACCGTTTGATCCAATAATTCCTATTTTCATTTTATCTTTTCAAAAATTCATTTAGGGTTGGCAATCTCTTGTCTTTTTCCGAAATAATCAATTTTATTTTATTTTTATTCTTAAACATGTCATCAAGTCTTACACCGTATTCACTTTTAGAATTATATGGTTTTGAGCAATACATGACAATTATCGTTTGGTTTTCAAGTGCTATCATACCGTGCATAAATCCTTTGGGTACAAATAACGCAATGTTGTTATGCGAACTTATTGTTTTTTTATATATTTTTCCGTATGTATTAGAATTTTTTCTTACATCTATTACTACGTCTAGTATCTTTCCTTGAACACAATAAATCAATTTATCTTGAGCATATTTTCCTTTTTGTGCGTGCAGTCCTCTGGAGCTTCCCTTTTGTGAAGTACTTACATAACTCTCATAGCATTCATTTTTAAATTTATTATTATTTAATTTGTTAAAAATTTTTACAAGAGTGCCCCTCGAGTCTAGATGTTTTTTATATTTTATTTCTAACAAATTTCTGAAAATTGTTTTTTTGATTTTCATTTCAATTGTTATAAACTAAACTATTATTAATGAAATCTAAAAATCTTAGTATTTACTGTATTACTGACAAACAAATAAATTATTTAGAAAGCTTAAAACTCAAGATTGTTGTCGGTGGATCTTTTTTTAAAAAAGAAAATTTTCCTAAAAGCTGGTTTTTAGATCATACTAAAATAAATATATCAAAAAAAAATAATAATTATGGCTCATTAACTTCAATTTATTGGATTTGGCAAAATGAATTAAATAATTATACTAATAATACATGGATAGGAATTTCACACTATAGAAGATTTTGGCTTAAAGAAAATCATGATAAAACAATCACATTAAAAAATCTAAGCAAAAATTTATTATATAATATTCCTGATAAAAATTTAAATTTCGATGCTTTCATTGCACCACCACAAAATTTGCAAGGTTATAAGTTAATGAAACTTTTAAAAAAAACACCTAAAAATATTTTTAAAAATCCCATGATATTATTAGACAAAAATAGACACAATATTAGTCTACACTTTGATATGTTTCACCTTCATGGTGGCTTGGTGAGGGCTGCCTCTGTTATGAATACAGCACAACAAAAAGATTTTTTAAATTTTGTAAATACTGAAACTGAAATTTTTTCTCCTTACAGTATTTTTATACTTAAAAAAGAAAAATTTAATGAATTGTGTTCCTCTTTATTTACTTGGATTTATAACTGTGAAAATATTTTTGATATTAATAAATTACAAGGCCATGGTCAAATACGTTTGTTTGATTATCTTGCAGAAAGATATATTTCTTATTGGATGAAAAGAAATACTAATTACAAAATTTCTCCATTTGTATTCTTTGAACCTAAATTAAACAATAGTTTCATAATTAAATAATTTTTATAACTATTAAATATAGTCAAAAAATAAATGCATAATACATGCTAATAAACGTATTTTTTTTATTCTAATAATGATCATTTATCAATGCAAGGCAGTAAAATGATTAATGATTAAATCTTAGATATAATTAAAATTGTTAGAAAAGACTTGAATAAGTCTAATTAGTGGCGGAGAGACAGGGATTCGAACCCTGGGTACTTTTGACAGTACACACACTTTCCAAGCGTGCACCTTAAACCACTCAGACATCTCTCCTCAGCCAACCCTATCTTTTTATCTTAGAGTTTCCAGTTCTAATATATTTTTTTTCAAAGTTTTTAATTTTTTGGTAAAAACTTATATTTCTTAATTTATTTTTAAAGTATTCATTTTTTATTAAAACATCATTTGTAATACCCACTCTGTTCTTAAATTCAGTTCTATTTTTTTGGTATTTTTTTGTTGTCTCATTTTTTGGTCTACCTTTTGAAAAATAATAAGTAGCTATAGATTTTCTTGAGGTTGTTTTGGGGCATTTTAAAACATTGGGATGACCATGATTAGTAAAATCATTTGTGGAAAATATAACCATAGTATTAAAAATGGGCAAAATTCTTTTTATACATTTTTTCATATCTTTATTCCAAAGTTCTAACTGACCTCCATAGGTTTTCTTCCAATTTTTGTTTAAATAGATAAGTACATTAATTCTTCTATCTAATTTTTTTGTTGGGTGTTTATTAAAGTCAGTATGTACTTTTAAAACACCTCCTCTTTTGATCTCGTGCAATCCACCACCATTTAAAGTTGAATCAGGCAAAACTTTTTCTCTAATTGAGCTTACCTTCTGTAAAAAACTAAGGAATTGAGTCGAATTCATATATTTAAAAAGTGTTTTTGTATCTTTTTGAAAAATTCTTCGATTGTTATTTGCAAACTTTACTTCATTCTTGTTATTATAATTTGTAGATGATCTAATTTTAGATAAGTCAGGAAATTCTTTTAATATTTTATTTAAAAAATTTTTATCAAAAAAATTCTTAACAACAAGATGGGGATATGGTTTTGAATTTAAATATTTTGATTTGTTTTTTTTTGCAAATAAAATCAATTCTTTTTGTGATTTAACAGTTATTTTTTTAATCATTTAATTATCCAGTCTTGATATTTATCTATATTTTCTTTTATGTATTCTGGATAACTATCATTTATTTTAACTACATCAAAAGTATGCCCTCTGTTAAATAAATCTTTTTTAAGATCTATTTTTTTTATAATATTTTCTTCATTAAAATATTCTTCTTTATCCCAACTAGTTTCAGCTAAGCTTTTAAATTTTGTTTTTATTTCATTGGGTTTTAATAGGTAGTTGAAATGCCAACCTCCCTCATTTATTATTTCAATATTTTTTTCTTTGTCTATTCTCCAAAAATTATATTTTAAATTTTTCATCAAAATGCTACTCCTTAACCAATCTACTGACTTTAAATATTTTTTTTTACAAATTCTTGTACCTTCCCAAGGAGACTCATATTTATTAAATAAATTTAATTTATAAGTGTACATATTTTGTAAAAAAATTCCGTATTTTTTTTTTAACTGAATATCTTTTAATTTTTTAGGATTTGGGATTTCATCTGGATCAGAAAACATTATATGATCTTCATTGCTTGCATCTTTTATTCCTTCGAAAATAAATTCTCTCTGCCAAGATTGATTTTCCCACGGTGTATTATTTTTTGGAAATTTTTTTGTAATTATTACATGTTCTATTTTTGAACTTATTTCAGGAAAATTATTTTTAGCAAAATTAATTTTTTTTTTTTGCCCACGATGATCGTAGATCGATTCACAAACTACAAACTTATCTACTACTTGATTTAATATATTAAACCTTAATTCCATTTGTAAATTCTCTTGAAAAAAAGTTACACAATCAAATAATTTAGATTTCATTTATTTCTCTTTATTTATTTTTAATACTCCAATGAATGCTTCTTGTGGAATTTCAACTTTACCAAACTGTTTGCCTCTGGCTTTCCCTTTTTTTTGTTTATCTAGTAGTTTTCTTTTCCTATCTCTAGCACCACCACCATGAATTTTTGTTAATACATCTTTTTTAAAACCTTTAATGGTCTCTCTAGCTATAATCTTTCCTCCTATTGCAGCCTGTACTGGAATCATAAAGTTATGACGTGGTATTAAATCTTTTAATTTTTCACAAACTTCTCTTCCTACTGTTTGAGCAAAATCTTTATGCACCATCATTGATAATGCATCAACTGGCTCAGCATTAACAAGAATTCCTAATTTTACTAAATCTCCTTCTCTATGTCCTATAATTTCATAATCAAAACTTGCATACCCACTAGTCATTGATTTAAGTCTATCATTAAAATCAAACACTACTTCATTAAGAGGAATTTCATAATTTAAAACTGCTCTATTACCAGAATAACTTAAATTTGTTTGCACTCCTCTTTTATCTTGGCAAACTTTTATTATTGCTCCTAAATATTGGTCTGGTGTAATTATTGTTGCTTTTATCCATGGCTCTTCAATAAATTTGATTAAAGTAGGTTCGGGTAGACTTGAAGGATTTTGTAATTCTATCACTTCCCCTTTGTTCATATGAACTTTATAAACAACACCTGGTGTTGTTGTTAATAAATTAATATCAAATTCTCTTTCTAATCTTTCTGTTATTATTTCTAAATGTAAGAGACCTAAGAAACCACACCTAAAACCCAAGCCTAGGGCTGATGAAGATTCAGCCTCATATGAAAAGCTTGCATCATTTAATTGAAGTTTACCTAAACCATCTTTTAATTTTTGGTATTCAGAACTATCTACAGGAAATAACCCACAAAATACAACTGGTTTGCTTGGTTTAAACCCTGGTAGTGCCTCTTGAAGTGGTTTTGTTGCATCACAAATAGTATCTCCAACTTTTGTTTCTGATAAAATTTTTATACCTGTCGTTATAAAACCAATTTCTCCTGCGTTTAATTCATTAACATCAGTTGCTTTTGGGGTAAATACACCTACTTTTTCAATTATATATTCTTGATTGGTGGACATCATTTTGATCTTCATATTTTTAGAAATTTTTCCGTTAATAACTCTAACTAAAATAACCACCCCTAAATAAGTGTCATACCAACTATCAACTAATAAGCATTTTAAATCTGCATCCTTTTCTCCTTCTGGAGCTGGTAATGACACAATAATTTGTTCTAGAATATCTTCTATGCCCTCACCTGTTTTTCCAGAGCAAGGTATGGCATTTTCAGTATCAATACCGATAACTTCTTCTATTTCTTGTTTTGTTTTTTCTAAATCTGATGCTGGTAAATCAACTTTATTAAGGACAGGTACTATCTCATGTTTGGTATCTAGGGCTTGATAAACATTAGCCAATGTTTGCGCCTCGACTCCTTGAGTACTATCAACAATTAAAATGGATCCCTCACATGCATATAAAGATCTACTAACTTCATAACTAAAATCTACATGGCCTGGAGTATCAATAATATTTAAAAGATACTCTTTTCCATTTTTAGCCTTATAATTAAGTTTTACTGTTTGAGCTTTAATTGTTATTCCTCTTTCTCGCTCAATATCCATAGAATCTAAAACCTGTGCTTTCATTTCTCTTTCTGTAAGCCCCCCACAACTATGAATTATTCTATCCGCAATAGTTGATTTACCATGATCGATGTGCGCAATAATTGCAAAGTTTCTGATATGATCAATTTTTGTCATAACTACGATCTAATCTTTGCGTCTGTTTTTGATTCTACAGTTGAGATAATAAGCTGGTTTATTTTATTTAAATCCTCTTCATTTAATGTTTTTTCCAAAGACTGAATTATAACATTTAAAGCAATCGATTTTTTTCCTTCATCAATATTTTCTCCTTCATAAACATCAAAAACTTTAACAGATTTTATTAATTCTTTATCTACGTTCCTAATTATCTCTATCAATTGTTGAACTTTAAAATTTTTATCTAAAACAAAAGCAAAATCTCTCTCTGATTTTTGAAAGTCAGAATATTTATATTTAGTTTTTTGATTTTTTAATGATTTTTTTGGCTGTTTTATATTGTCTAAAAATATTTCAAACCCTACTAATGCTTCAGCTTTAATATCTAATTTTTTTAATATATTCGGATGAATATCACCAAAAAAAGCTACTACTTTTTCTTTACCCTTATTTAGAAATATTCTTCCAGATTTACCAGGGTGATAATAGCTTGGTGTTTCATCATCAATATAGAATTTGTCCTTATTGTAACCAGCTTCAACTAAGCTTTGAATAACGTCTCTTTTTACATCAAAAACATCAACTAACCTGTCCTGCTCTACCCAACTCTGTCTTGACAGTTTTCCAGTTCTTAATCCACTTACTACTATCTGTTGCTCACCTGGTTTAGATCCTGAAAAAGTTGGGCCTATTTCAAATATTGATAAATCTTTAAACCCTCTACCTAAATTCTTATTTATATTGATAATTAAATTTGAAAAAATAGAACTTCTCAATACATTTAAATCTGCACTTATAGGATTAACTATCTTTATTTCTTTATTACTTTCAATAAATAATTGATTAATCTTACTATCGGTAAAGGACCATGTAATAGCTTCCAAGTATCCTTTTGAAGCAATAGCTCTCTGTAAAAAATGAAATAATCTTTGTGTTTTGTTTAAAGTATCTTTGTTTCTAACTTTCTGAGGTTCGATCATCTTAATTTGATCATAACCTTTAATTCTCACTAGCTCTTCGACTATGTCTACCTCTTGTAAAATGTCAGGTCTCCATGTTGGCACTGTTAATAGTAATAGTTTTTTTTGTTTTTTTATTTTAAAACCTAAATTAGTTAATATTTTGATCATTTCTTTTTGATCAATTTTAAAACCTGTTATTTTTTCAAATAACTTCATGTCAAATTTTACAAATCTATTTTTTACATTTTCTGTTTTTTGAATATCAAATTTGCTAATTTCCCCTCCACAGATTTTTTTAATCAATTCAGCAGCTCGCTGTAATCCTTGTTCTATTGATAGTGGATCAATTCCTCTTTCAAATCTAAACTTTGCATCTGTATCTATATTTAAAATTTTAGACGTTTTTCTAATTAATCTTGGATTAAAATAGGCTGACTCAATTAATACATTTTTTGTATCTAGTTCAGTTCCAGATCTTGTTCCTCCAATTATTCCTCCCAACCCTAATACCCCTGAAGCGTCCGTAATAACACACATGCCGTCTTCAAGATTATAATCTTTTTCATCTAGAGCCTTAAATTTTTCACCTTTTTTAGAATTTCTTACAATTATTTCTTTATCTATTTTATCAGCATCATAAGCATGCAACGGTCTATTTAAATCAATCATTACATAATTTGTAATATCAACTATTGCAGAGATAGGTTTTTGACCTAATGATATTATCTTTTTCTTTAGCCAGTCTGGACTTTCAGTATTTTTTACACCAGTAACTAAACAACTTCCAAAAGAGGTACATCCTTGGTTTTTTTCTTTAATTATTTTTATACTGACTTTTTGTTTATTTTTTTGAACTAACTTCTCTATTTTAAGTTTTTTTAATATGCCAGAACCTGCTGTTGCTAGATCTCTAGCTATTCCTCTCACCCCTAAACAATCTGCTCTATTTGGTGTAATAGATATATCAATTACATTTATACCGTTTTTAGGAAAATAATTTTTACCTATTTTTTTTTCATATTTTTTTGGAGAAAGTTCTGTAATACCATCACTTTCATTTGACAAATTGAGTTCAGACTCTGAACAAAGCATTCCATATGAAGTGACACCTCTTATTTTGCTTACCACTAATTTCATTTGACTCTTTGGTATAACAGCACCTGGTGGTGCATAAATCGTCAATAATCCCTCTTTTGCATTAGGTGCACCACATACAACTTTTACAGGAATGTCTGATCCAATGTCAACATCACAAACTCTGAGCCTGTCTGCATCAGGATGCTTTTCGGCCTTCAATATTTTAGCAATTATGAAGTTATCTAGCCCACCTGATTGGCTATCAACACCTTCTACTTCCAAACCAATATCTGTAAGTTTATCAATAATTTGATTTTCATTAAGCTTGGTATCTAGATGTTCTTTTAACCAATCTGTTGTAATCTTCATCTACTCAGGCCTCTGTAGTTTGTAGGTACGTCTATTGGATCAAAACCAAAGTGGTTTAACCATCTATAGTCACAATCAAAAAATGCTCTTAAATCATTTATACCATATTTAAGCATTGCCAATCTATCTATACCTATACCAAATGCATACCCTTGAAATTCATCAGGATTGACTTTTACATTTTTTAAAACGTTTGGATGAACCATTCCACAACCTAGAATTTCAAGCCATTTATCTCCTTCACCAATTACTATTTTTCCATCTTTAATTTCATATCCAATATCTACTTCAGCTGATGGTTCAGTGAATGGAAAGTGACTTGGTCTAAATCTCATTTTAATTTTATCAACTTCAAAAAACTCCTTAATAAAATAATTTAAACAACCCTTTAGATGACCCATATTAATATCTTTATCAATATGTAATCCTTCAACTTGGTGGAACATAGGAGTATGAGTTTGATCACTATCTGATCGATATGTTCTTCCTGGTGCAATGATTTTAAATGGAGGCTTATCATTAAGCATAGTTCTTATTTGAACTGGAGAAGTATGTGTTCTTAATAATAATTCTTTTTTTTCATCAAGATAAAATGTGTCATGCATATCTCTTGCTGGATGATTATCAGGCGTATTTAATGCAGTAAAATTATTATATTCATTTTCAATATCAGGGCCTTCCTCTACACTAAATCCAATTTCTGAAAAAATTGATGAGATTTCATCTATGACTTGGGATACTGGATGAATTTTTCCTTGAGCAAAAGGTCTCTCAGGTAAAGTTATATCTATTTTTTCTTTTTCTAATTTTTGATTAATTTCTTTTATTTCAATATTGTTAATTTTTATAATAATCAAGTTTTGAAGCTCATCTTTTACTGAATTTAAATCTGATGCAAATTTCTTTCTCTCTTGCTCTGCTACTTTTCCAAGTTGTTTAAATTGAGAACTAATTAATCCATTTTTTCCAAATAGATCTGTCTTGATTTGATTAACTTGATTTAAATCTAAATTTTCTTTTAATTTTAAAAGAAATTCATCTTTTATTTTTTTAATATCAGACATATTGAGAGATTATTTCTTCACCGAAGAAAAACAATAGTGAAGATTAATTTAGTGCCGATTGAGCTTTTTGTACGATCGTTTTAAAGGCTTCTGGGCTATCATATGCTATTTCAGCTAGTATTTTTCTATCTAACTTAATTCCACATTTAGTTAGACCATTAATAAATTTAGAATAAGTTAATCCTTCAGATCTAACACCTGCGTTAATTCTCTGTATCCATAAAGATTTAAATTCTCTTTTTTTAGTTCTACGGTCTCTGTAAGCGTATTGCATAGCTTTTTCCATGGCTTGCTTTGCAACTCTTATAGTATTTTTTCTTCTGCCCCATTGACCTTTGACAGCTTTTAAAACTTTTTTATGTTTAGCATGACTTGTTACACCTCTTTTTACTCTAGCCATTTTATCCTCTTAAACTGTAAGGCATGTATGATTTAACTATTTTGCCATCTTGTTTTGACATAGTAGTCGTGCCTCTTAATTTTCTAATTTGTGAATTTGTTCTTTTTATCATGCCATGTCTCTTTCCAGCTTGAGCCATCATAACTTTACCTGTAGCTGAGATCTTGAATCTTTTTTTTGCTGAACTTTTAGTTTTTAATTTTGGCATAATTTAGCGGTCTTATACAAATATTGGAATGGATTTACAACCTCTATTAAGCCTTATAAAGGCTGAATAACCATGATCATTTGCTTCCCATCAAACTTTGGGTGCAATTCAACTTTGCCAATATCTTGCATA
>Ga0222652_1000208_pt1 | contig 29666 bp, 43 predicted proteins | sample AntAcemetagen371_FD_179803 | JGI IMG/M metagenome (GOLD analysis project Ga0222652, IMG submission 179803) | Saline water microbial communities from Ace Lake, Antarctica - #371 | ecosystem: Environmental > Aquatic > Non-marine Saline and Alkaline > Saline | place: Antarctica: Ace Lake... | reverse complement strand
CAATAAAAAGAACGAGATCGTGCCCAACAAGCCCAATGTGCCCAACAACAAGATCGTCCCTAACAATAAAAAGAACGAGATCGTGCCCAACAAGCCCAATGTGCCCAACAACAAGATCGTCCCTAACAATAAAAAGAACGAGATCGTGCCCAACAAGCCCAATGTGCCCAACAACAAGATCGTCCCTAACAATAAAAAGAACGAGATCGTGCCCAACAAGCCCAATGTGCCCAACAACAAGATCGTCCCTAACAATAAAAAGAACGAGATCGTGCCCAACAAGCCCAATGTGCCCAACAACAAGATCGTCCCTAACAATAAAAAGAACGAGATCGTGCCCAACAATGTCAAACCTATTATGAATAACAATGTCGTACCCAACTTCAATGCTGCAGCTGTACTCAATGAACAGCTGAACATTAAGGGTAAGGAAATCAATAAGGCAAACACGAACAAGAAGATTCGCAATGGTGTGGAATTCAAAATCAAGCAGATTGAGGGTCTCACGAATGCTAATGTCACCGAATTCATGAATAAATGGAACACGACGAAGAACCCTTTTACCCGCAGGGGGATTTTCAACCAGGCTCGTAAAAGGGGTGAGGGTCGTCTCAAGGGTAAAAAAGTGAAAAATGAGAGAACCAAACCCAAAGAAGAGAACAACTTCAATGCTTCTGCTACGATTAACAATTTGAATATGGCACCCAAAAAGAACAGTCTTATGAAGAAGGCCAAAAACGAGGTTGGTCGTTTCGCTGGTCGAATCGGTAAATGGGATCCTGCCATCAAGAATGCAAAGAATGACGCAACTCTCACAAACTTGGAAAAACAGATGAACAAAAAGATTGAACTTCGTAAAGAAATCCAGACCAGTAAGATTGGACCATTAAAAAAGCGGGGTCATCTCGAAAAGGTCATGCAACTCAAGAATAACGTGGGTCAGAGGCGGAAGATTTTTGAAGAACAGTTGACAAACCTTTCAAAGAAGGGTGAAAGAAACACCCTCAAAAAGTATATTCAGGGTCTGAATATTCCACGTGAAAACAAAAGTGGATACGTTAAGAGAATTAATGCACCCAATGCAAACCTCACTTTGATTCGTGCATCGGCGAACAAACAGGTGAATCAAAATATTTCCAATGCTTCAAAGTCTCTGGTTGCGGGGGCCATTGGTAAAATTCAAGTCAATGAAAACAAGAATATTGCTAATGCATCAAAGTCTTTGGTGTCTGGTGCCATTGAGCAGGTGAAGAAGAAGGATGAGGCTGCTACCAAGATCCAGGCTGTTGTCAGGGGACAGAAGAACCGTAATATGGCTATGAACAAAAAGCGTAAAGAATTTACTGAGTTGGCCAAGAAAACAACTACAAACTTCAGTAGGAATATCATCGCTATGAAGAATATGAAAAATGCATTCAAGTTGAGGGGTCGGATTGAGGGTGCTGTTCGTAAGAATAACTCTGTCGAAAACGCAAAGGCCTTGGGTGGTAAGGTGAGAGTCAACCCCTTATTTGAGAATAGCTTCAATGGTGGTTTGAGACTCGGAAACAATAACGATGGTGAGGCTCTCACCCCCAAACCCCCAAATGCACCCAAGCCTAACAAGCCTTCGTTTAGAGCCATTGTCCAGAAAAACAAGGAAAAGAGGTTTGTCAACTCGGTGAAGTTAGCTGGGAAAAAGGTGGAACTTTCCCGTGCTTCTGGTCCCGAACGTGTCAAGATGGCGAGGAACCTGGCACCTGCTAAGCAAGAGAATGTCAAGAAGGTTACTAATGCTACCAAAATTTTCGATGTAAAGGCCAAGGCTGTCAAGATGACTAACATAGATCGAATCAAAAAATCTGGCGAAGCTGCCGAGGCGAAGCGTAAGCTGAAGGCTGAAGAACGAAAGGCAAACAAAAAACTCGCCAAAACTACTGGACAGAGTGTCAAATCTACACAAAAAAAGCAACAAGTGAAGCGTAAGTCAGCCACAAAAAAGAAATAATGTAAGTAAAAATGAATGAATATGACGACTGTACCGTGACTACCGACATGCATCTCAGCGACGATGTTGCCGATTTCATCGATAAGGGTCTTAATGGGGATGTGGATGTAAAGGAATGGTGTGACAATAACCTCGATAATATCGCAGAGATATATGAGAAGTACGGACATTCGTACATGTCATACAAGGATGCGGAATTGGTGTTATTATTTGCGAAAACGTTATACGAGAATAAGATTTCAGACGCGTGCGAAAAGTTGTCTCTATTTGTAGCGTGCCAAGATTAGATTGTAATTTAAAGAAATAATCGTCCTTTAATTTAATGGGAAGTTGTGATGTATGTTGTGAGAAATTAAACAGGATAAATCACAAAGAAGTTAAGTGTCCTTTTTGTGATTTAACAAGTTGTCGTTCATGTTCTCAAAGATACATCCTAGAATCTTTTGAAGACCCACATTGTATGGGGTGTAAGACTCGTTGGAACCGTGAATTTGTGGATTCATTCTGTACGAAGCATTTTAGAAATACCCAACTAAAACGTCGTCGAGAAAATGTTCTATTTGAGAGAGAAAAGTCTCTCATGCCAGAGACACAACCTGAAGTTGAACGAGTAATACAAATGCGTAGAATTCGGGTTATCATCAGACAACAAAAGGAAAAACTCATAGAACTTCATAATAGATACAGAGTATTTGAAATAGATGGTCCCATACCCCATGATATCCAGGTACTTTACCGAGAGATGGAGAATACGTATAGACATCTAGACCAATTACGAACTGGTGGAGCATTTATGGATTCCGAACCAAGACGTTTTGTGCGTCAATGTCCAGTAGAAGAATGTAAAGGTTTTCTGAATGAAGAATGGTATTGTGGTTTATGTGAATGTAAATATTGTAAAGATTGTAATGAACCTTTGGCACCCGATCACAAATGCAACCCTGAAACTGTAAAAACGATGAAACTTCTCAATAAGGATAGTAAATCGTGTCCCAAATGTGGGACAGTCATTCATAAGACGAGTGGGTGTGCTCAGATGTGGTGTATATCATGTCACACAGCCTTCAATTGGCGAACAGGTGAGATTGAGACTGGTCGAATACATAATCCACACTTCATAGAGTTTAAGAAAAAAACGATGATGTCTCGGGAACATGGAGATATTCCATGTGGTGGCGTCCCTTCGTTTAGGGAATTACGAGAAATGGGTGCCACAAATGAGATACTCCAATATGCCATGGTCGTACATCAAACAGAGCGGGAGCTTATGTATCTGGATACGAGACCGATAGATAATACTCAATTACGCGTTGCCTATATGTTGAATGATGTCAATGAATTCACGTTTAAAAATTATTTACAACGCCAAGAAAAGTATATAGAAAAAACTCGAGACCTTTCGAATATTTATGAAATGATTGCCAATACAGGTGGAGATTTTCTTAGACAGTATGTCATTGAACCGGGACGACATGGTGAGATCATTGTCTTTTTACAGAAGATTATGGAATATGGAAATGAAATTTTTGATTCAATTCGTAAACGATACAATTGTCGACTTCCTCGAAATATTTTTGTGTGAGTATAATAAGATGTTACTTCTATTGTTCATAATAATTCTTGTCATCTATATGTTACCTCGATATAGAAAACCCCAAGTGTTCAATAATTTTTTGACCGAGGATGAGTGTGACTATCTCATACAGAAAGCAAAAAATAATATGGGAACATCATCGGTGACCACTGAAAAGAAGGTGGATGAAACTGTTCGTAAAAGTGAGACGGCGTGGTTAAAAAGTGATGATCCTATTGTACGAGATATTATGGACAGGTGTCTCACAAATACAGATCGACCATTCACGAATTGTGAACAGTTACAGGTACTTCGGTACGAATCTGGTGGATTTTACAAACCCCATCAAGACGCATTTGAAAATGAAAAGAATATGAGAATGTACACATTCATTTTGGCACTCAATGATGACTACGAAGGTGGTGAAACTATATTTCCAAACTTGAACAAAGAGTATAAACTTCAAAAGGGTGATGCTCTATTCTTCGATACACTCGACAACTACGAGTTTATGACATCCAAGGCTTTACATGGTGGGAAACCTGTAAAGTCTGGTGAAAAATGGATTTGTAATTTATGGGTGAGGAAATATCCTTATACTTAAAAGTTTAATACCATATCAAAGTATGAGATGTATAGCAACTTTTTCCGAAAACAGTCTCTACAAGATAAAGTTGGCAAAGACTCGTAAGAATGTCCTTGAAGCTATGTACCAGCGACCGAGTATCGTAGAGGTGCGTCCAATTAGGGAAAATCTGAGACTTCGTTTACGTTTCACGGAAGCAATAAAAGAAGCACAGGATATGTGTAAAATGGATAAGGATTCATCGGAGTGTCATTGGGCTTGGTATGAGGTGGATGAATTGGAGGACTCTATACTACGTCTATACCCCGATAGATGGTGACATTTGGTGGATCGTCATCATACCCATAATACTGAATCGATACCCCAAAGAGATCTATCATTTCCGGATTAACTTCTTCATTCATGTATCTTTTCCAATTTTGTAGAGTTGTATGGAAATATTCAACACCATCCTCTGAAAATGCACATATACGCATGAATGGCCTACTGCGTAGCTTTCTCATATATTCATAAACAGCCTCAGGTAAAGGTGTTGTTCTATTATATACTGATTTTAACACGTCGACAATGTAATATCCATGTGAATCGCAAATTATATTTACCTGCATTTTGGGAAACCCCTTGATATACACTTCAAAATCTGCATTACTGGGGAGGGTTGTATATATTGGTGTTTTTTCACCTATACACTCCTCATGATACCCAACACCCGGGTGTGTATGATATGATATTTCCGAATACCACACCTGTTCAATTTCACGCGTGTCGACTGTGTTTCGTTTTTTTGATGTAATCCTTGTTGGTGTACTAAATTTGAAATTATCGTATTCGATACCACCTGCATATTCCCACCGCTTGACAGAAGATATCTTACTTATCTCTTTCAAATTGTGCACTACTTCATGAGACAATTTCATTCGTTGTCTTCTTAACGCCATATTTGGACGTACGACCCCTAATCTCATTGATATATACTGAGAGTTTATTGGGACTTGTTTTAAACTAGGAGATATTCATGATCACATTTCTATCTAAGAGTGTGATCTCACCGAGTTCATCCCATGTATAATACTTGATGGAGATACCAAATTCTTTACGCATGATGGGGTCCATATATTTATTCACGGTACGTTTCCATTGAGCAGGAGTTGTTTGAATATACACCAAATCGCTCCAAGTCACTCGCACTCTCTGAAATTCTCGACCGTTCATGAGACTCGCGAATTTTATGGCGACACTGTTGGCGTTAGGTTTGTTCATATTTGTTTCGATGAGGTCGATGATATAGTACCCTTGGTTCTCGAGGATGAGGTTCGCTTGTACAGTTGGATAATTATCAACATAGACCTTGAAATCAGAGGCACTCGGGTACGTGAAGAGTGGTGTATTGTATCCCGGAACGGGGTGTGTGTGATACACGATATACTGTGTCAAATCCTCAGCTGTTGGTTGTACGGTGGCAAGTTGTCGGTTCGTACGTTCTGTGGGTTTATTGAATCGGACATAATTTCGCATATTTTCTATGGTGAATGGTATTGTACCCGCATATTCAACCTTCTGTTCCCATGTTTTTTTGTACACGTCTTGAAGTTCGTTGAGAACTTTACGACTCAATCGAATGGACATGTACCTATTGTTTGCGCGTGTTATCGTCCCCACGTTTAATCCACTTTTTGGTATATTCACTCGTCTAAAGTTATTAGATAACTGATTGAGGATACGTTTAAATCGGGCCACCTGAAGCCGCCTACGAGCAGTTTCGGTGGACACCATCTTACTGTAGATAAAGAAGAAAATTGAAGTGTGTTTAATGAACATCGAGACATTCGCTCGAGAGATATATTCTCAACTGGGACCTGGGTACAGTGAGAGAGTATACCATAATGCGATGGAGGTTTTACTGAGAGAGAAGGGTATACAATACGAGACGGAACGTCATATTTTGGTCAAGTTTCGAGGACACGTTGTAGGACAATTACGAGCTGATATTATCATAGACAACACTATAATACTAGAGCTAAAAGCTATCAAGAATCTGACTGATGGGATGGAGCATCAGGCTCAAAAATATCTTGACTTGACAGGATTGAGGTTGGCGTATCTGGTGAATTTTCCTCTTCAAACGGGTCGGGAGGTGGAGATTCGAGAGATTGCATTAGGACCATCAGAGGGAGAACTTGCGAAAGCCTTCGATAAAATACACGATCATCATCATATTGTGTCTGCGGATCTGACATCGCTGCTTCCAGGAGTTCGCGTGCTGTCTTCAGATGAAACTTCGCCTGTTCCATGCAATGCTGAACAGCTGGGTCCGTTTGATTAATATTTTCTAGGTGAGGAAGGACTTTAGACTCCAATTCGTAGAGGGCGAGTAGGGTTGGTTCGTCGTTCATTTGCGGGTTTTCGGTAGGTACATCAACTTAGGCTTTACACTCACATCGATGACAACTTCTCAATTTATCGAGGCACTTGATGCATAAGAAGTGTTCACATTTTCGAAACTTGACACACTCCTCACTTTTGTTACAATTTGAGCACTCACACACCTTGAATTGTAAAATCTCATTTTTGAATCTCCAAAAGCATGAAGTACAAACTTTTAATCCAGGTTTCATGCTTTTGCCACACACCTTGAAGTTTGGGCAGGTCATATAGTTACACGGTCGGAATAAATTCCCATTTTAAATCGTGGCAAATCTTGTTCCATATAATATCTTGTTGATACAACTTTTCTTTAGACTTGAGGAGTGGAAAGTATTGGAGGTAATCGTCTTCACCCAAAAGTTCACAGAATTTGTAGAGGACATAAGAGTAGCTGAGAAAGTTCTTCCTTTCTGTAGGACAGTTATCGTCGAATGGTCTTTGAATATCTTTGAACATGATACGAAGATACTCTTCCAACTCTTGAGGCATATTTGGAGGTTTTATACCGTTTAGGATATGTGTAATGTAAGGAACATGTTCATAATATTTATTGAGTCTCAATTTTTTCAAAAGTCCTCTAATCTTTGCATGTGTGATGTCTTCAAGATTTTTGATTTTCATCTTTTTGAGTTCTGATCTCAATTGATCGATGACTTCAGTGGGAATATCTGTCATCTCTTGTGCTTGGAACTGTGACAACCATTCGTTAAAATGATTTTCTCTCTTGTACGAATAGTTTACAATCTTTTCTGATGTCTCTTGTTCCTCTCGGTATGTCAACTCGTCACTGATGAGTGCGGCAACTATAACACCACAACCGTCACACACGAGATCACTTGTGTCGCGAAAATGGATAATATTACTGTCAGGACATGTTTTACATACATCACTCGTACGTTCTTGAGGTTTGTATATGTTTTTCTTTTCAACATCTCTGAGATAGTCAGTGAAGATATCCTTCCGTTTTAGTCCAACTGTTTCTTTCACATTGAAAACATTATCTGTGTTCGACCTCTCATCACCATCGTCTATATGTTGATCCAAATATGGCATACATTTCATAATATACTCTGCCATTTCAGATTCATATTTTCTCCTATTCGATGGGTCTTTACTTATATGTTGTTTCCATTCATCTATTCGATTATTATATCTACTTAAAAAATTACCTTCCATCCTTATAAAGAGATGCTTACCAAACTTTTAAGTAGTATTTTCTTCTTTTACAAATACCTCGTCACACCTAGAGATTACACAATTATTTCTGAGGAACTCGAATATTCGATAGATCATGACTTGGACTATATGATCGAAGATGATTTTTGGATGAAAGAAGGTAAAGATTGGGAAGATGGTATTCTCGACGAATATTACACTACAGTTACAGGTAAACATTTCCGTCACACGATAATTCCACAAAATGTCAAGTACATAATCCTTAGGGTAAAGTATTACTTCAATGGTAAGAAGTATACTGCCATCTCGAATGACATTAATTTTAAACCAGGTGAATGTGAAGATGCATCAATGCATTTTAGTATCCCTTTGAGTAGTGCCTGGATCGTTGATCAAGATGATAAACCGATGAGAGACATTACTGAAAAGGTGAAACGGTACAGTGGGCCTCGAAACGATTTCCACGGACAAAAGGTTCCACTTGAACATTTTCTATTTTATGACAGGAAGGCACTTGAGGACAAGTACCCAAAGATTGTTTTGTCGAATACATTGGGTATGAAGAAAAATGTATCAACTCTTAAGGCTTTTAGTACTAATCTTCAGATACCTTAGTCGCCAGGTAAAATCTGAGTTCCCCAAGATTGGCAACATTGTACTTTAGAATCAAAAATCTATTTCCAGTTTCCTGTATAATTTGCACAGACGCACACATACTCGTCGCCTTTGTAAAGATATTCAGATACTTGAGACTATACAGACCTGTAATAGTAGGACTTTCCTCATTACACTCTATAGAAGTGTCTTGGTTTGCAAAGTCACCTAGACAACTGAAGTTAATTTGTTTTCCAGATCGTTTAATCTCGATATCTGTACCTATGTTTGACATGTCTCTACAGAGACGCTGAAAGTCTGCTGATGGGAGTGTAGTAATCGTGGACATTACAACTTCAGGAACTTCGATTCGACTCTCATTGATATCCAGAAGTTTGAGTTGGAAAGTTGAACTTGTCTTTTTAGACTCACTCGTGATTTCGATGTTCATATACTCCTTTGAAACAATCTCAATCTTCAGGACATCATTGTTTGTAATCGTCTTGAGAAGTTTGAATGTATTTGATATGTTGATACCGGCAATAATTTCATCTTGTTCACAATGATACTCTTCGAAGTTGTCTGCTGCGAGAAACATATCTACGAGAGATGTTCGTGCTGTATCCAGAGTGATAACATACATACCATCTGGTTTGAAGTAGATATTCACATCATTTAGAATGTCCTTTAGAACTTCGAACGTCGACTTAAAAGCAGAAGCTTGGATCGTCACAAGTTTCATATCTACTCGTATTAGCGCGTTACATCTTTAAATCTGTATATGCCACACCCTTAGAGACATCTCTACCAATCTTCTCTTCAAGTTCTTTCGTCATAGCGGGTTGGAGAGATTGTCCGTAATCATCGAGACGAAACATATCAGAGTTGTTATCCTTACCATCTAGGGTTGACATGGAACAGCCCATTCCACCGAACCCTACGTGATCAACTTCTTTTTTGGGTAGAAGGGAGTCAAGCCAGTTCTTGATTTCGTTGCCTACGAGAATCTTACCATTTTTCGTGAGCATAGTGGGTACACGATTGATCTTATTTCTATAATTCGGAGGTACACCCTGAGTATTGATATTGTGAAAATGTACAAGTTGTTTCAATTGTGCGTGTTTGTTGATATATTCAATCACATCCATGGAATGTTTACATCGAGGGCTATATATCAGCAGAGACATCTACTATATATTGGGTATTTTGTAAAAAAAAATTAACGCATACTAGTAAAGATGAACTATTTACTTGTTTTGATTTTGGTCCTGGTAGTTCTCATCCTGACAACCAACCACGAAAAGTTTACGGAGACATTCGGTCTCTCAGGCTACATTAAGCCTAAGGATTCTATAAAACTTGACGACCCCAGACCAAACCTCTCGGGATTTCAGGAAGTTGAAGCCAAGGTTGACAATGATATGATGGAAGAGTTTGTTCTTAAGGCGAACAAGGAAATTTCCAAGCGCACTGGGTTGTGTACATATATCATTGAGACTACATCAGTCAAGCACTACAAGGGTGATGAGAAGGAGATCTACGAATGTATGTTCATGACAATGAAAAAGGGTGGGTTCTCATACGGGTTCTCAGTGGTGGCTTCATATGAAGTTGAAAATGGGAAGATTCGGATTATTTCCCTTAGAACTCAACCCCTCGGTGTCCAAGCTCCTCAAAACATCAAACCTTTTACAGAAGGATCAGAAGGTAAAGAGTTTGTCAAATATGAATTGGTCAAGGAAGTTGCCATGCCCAAGAGTACTGAGTTGGAATCGGTGAAAAATAAATTACAGTAATTGTAATGTTGAGCATCGATGATGTTGTCAAGATAGATGACAAGCGAAAACAGATTCGTAAAGAAATTTACATGAAAATATACACTCAATTTTCTACAAAAATAAAACAATCTGTAGAACTTGGGCATAAACAGTTATTTATGACGATACCAACATTTCTCATAGGCTATCCAGTGTTTGACCGCTCGGCTGCCGCGAGATATGTAGCGAGACAGTTCACTTTGGGTGGTTTTACTGTACAACTTGTGAGTGACTATGATATATACGTCACTTGGTCAAAACCAAAAAAGAAAAAGGAAAAGGTGGAACAAGAGGAAGATGGAGACTTCCCAAATCTAATGAATCTCAAGAAGATTGCAAACAAATACAGGCGAAGTGCGTAGGAAGCGTTATTTTTAAAACCCCCTTTAATCATAAATGGACAATTTGAGTATTATGGTCGAGGCGAAAAGGGAGTATCTTGGACAACTCTGCCTCATTATGTCTCCAGCTATGATTGAAGTATTCGAGGAAATGTACAATGAATCAATTAAAACTTCTAAAGGGAAACAGGTGCTCATCATGTTTCAAAAAATCCTTAAAGAAGTTCCAAACTGGTCAAATGCTATGTCCAAGAGACATAGCGATAACATCACCAGTCGTTGTTCTTGGTTTGGTGACCTCTTAGCCGCTGTATTCGTCGCGTGCACTAAAATTCTTTCTTCGGTTCGTCTCAAGGCGGATAACAAAAAGATTTCCCTTAAACTCCCAACTGAGGAAGTTTTCATTCAAACGTGTTACAACAATATCGCGAAAGATATTTACAAGGATCCATACATTTTCCACGAAGAGCAGAGTGAATATGTTCGCGACGAAAAATTGACTACGCGTTTTTGCACCTGTATCGAAAACACTGTGAAAGAGTTGATTCCTGTACAACAGATTCTTCAAACGTACATGTCCCAGGATAATCGTGACATCTCTCTTGATGGTGAGATTCAAGATAGTATTGATCCAGAAGTTGTCGATGATGAACCCGAGCTCATGGGTGAGCCTATGGGAGAGCCCGAACCAGAACCTTTGGGTGAGCCTATGGGTGAACCTTTGGGTGAGCCTATGGGTGAGCCTATGGGTGAGCCCGAGCTCCAACCTACTGGTCTTGAGAATGAATTTAAAACTGTTCCAGGTGTTCAAGCACCTGAACCTATGGAACAACCTCAGGAAGAAGATGATGTACTTTTTGGTGATGCACCAGAGCAGCGTACAAAAAATCCCAGGTATAATTAAATGGAGATCTCCGATCATTTACGTGACCCACTGAGTGCTGCTCTCATCGCGGGTGGTATTACCGCGGGGTACATCCATCTCAAAGCATACTTGAACAATGAAGGGAAACTGGAATTAAACAAATACACCAAACCTGCAGCTCTTAATGCGATTTTGGTATTTTTCATAATATCAGGTGGATTAGGTAAAAAGGAGACTATTTCGACCGAACCTTTCTAAACTTAAAGATTACACTAGTATAATAAGAAAATGGCGTCTGTCACTGCTTTCAATGATATGATGGGTCAATTTCTTGTGGAATTGCACAAGACTTTTCCAGAGGAAAAAGGCATTAAGAAGATGATGACTTCGTTCGATGTACTGAAGTCCACAAATCCACGACTCGTGGTGGATGGTTTTATGACGGGTGTAACTCCATACGCTGAAAAGATTTCATCGAAGGATGAATCCTTCCTACTCAAGGAGATTGATACGATTGATTTTTTGAAAGATCTCAACATCAAGTCCTATTGGGAGCGCATGTCCGCCAATACCAGGGGTGCGACGTGGCAATATCTACAGACTCTCTACATGCTCGGTACTACTATCATTTCTATCCCTGACGACACACTCAAGATGATTGAGGGTATTGCTAAGCAATGTGCTGACAAGATGGAGACTGACGGTGGTGAACTAGACCAAGATGCTCTTATGAAGATGATGGGTAGCATGCTTAGTGGTCTACCCAAAAAATAAACCTATATATATATTAAATGAAGGCCTGGTTTGACGATCCTCAGCAGCTCATTCGAGCCGACCAGGTTGCTCAATTTTGGCCGACTTCAGAACAAACTCCAGAAGATCGGGTGAACGCTGCTTCACGTTTTATCATCTATGTCAGTTGCATTCTTTATCTGACCCGTCGCGATCCTCGTATTTTCGTGTTGGGTGCTACGGTGATTGCCGTGATCTTTGTCCTCTACAGGTCGAAAATGGTAAAAGAGACGTATGGATCGGGTGTTGTTAAGGGCTCTGCTTGTCAAAAACCCACAGAGGACAATCCTATGGCAAACATTTTGATGACTGATTACACCGATGCCCCCAATCGATTAGAAGCATGTTATTATCCCACAGTGAAACCTTTCGTAAACAACTACATCAGTGACCGCATTCCTTACGATTCCGGGCGATCCCGTACACCGATGCCCAAGTATCTTCGAAATGCCGCAGAGCGTCAATTCATCTCGAACCCTGTGACTAAAATTCCAGGGGATCAGACGGCATTTGCTGAATGGCTTTATGGTGCCAAGAATGGTCCAATGTGTAAGAGTGACACACAATTCTGCAGTCCGGATGCACGCGGTGTCCAGCTCGAGGCATTTTCCGGATTGAGTTCAGATGGAAATATTGGCCGTGGTTTTGGTGGTGGAAGTGTCCGAGGGGGTGGCGGAACATATAGTTAGATAAATATTCTTATGTAATAATAAATGGCGTATCAGCTTCAACCTGGACTTTCCATTGTTCAAAACTCGGGTGCTCTACCCACCGTAAAAGCGACTGATGAAATTTTTGTGTATCCTCAGCCCAGTACCCTAAACTGTGGGGCTTGCCGACCCAACACCATGTTGTACGGCACCGCTCCCTACAAGGCGGGTAAGGGTTCCCCAGCTCAGTACATCGAGACGAGTGATGAACTTCGTCCCCAATCCACTTCCCGTTTCAACAAGAATATCGTCCAAACTTATGAACGAAATTTGTTCCCATTGTCCAACATGGAGTGTAAGACTCCCCTTCGTACGATTCGATATGAACCCGCGAGCACTCGTGCCGAACTCCAGAATGGTTTGTTTCAGAAAAGATATGTTAATAAAAATGTAAGTAAGAAGTAAGAATGGCTGATCCCATTTCACTTATGGCTATAGCTGGTCTCGTGTACGCTGGACGCAACTTAAGTACTAAATCAGTTCCACCTAAGGTTGATAACGATGTACCTGTTATAAAAAGTCCTCGAATGGTCGAAACTACAAATTTTGAACCAACAATGGAAGTTTCCAGTAAACGAGAAATGGACAGCTTTGCTGATATTTCTAAACAACAGAGAAGTGGTGGTCAAGAAGTCTTGAACATGCGAAACCGTATGTATGATACTGGTCGAATGAACAATCTTTCCCCAGTTGAGAAGCAACTTGTTGGTCCAGGTCTCGGTGTAGGTGCCAATGTTCCAGCTGTTGGGGGTCATCAGCAGATGTTCAGGGTCAACCCAGTAAATGTTGGTGCGTACAGGTTGACCACTCTCCCAGGGCGTACTGGTCCAGCCCAAGATGTTACTGGTGGTCGGTCGGCTAAGGTTGGTGAGCTCACACACAACAAACCTGAAACAACTGCTTACCTTCCATCCAGGCTTCCCACTATGCCTGGTCGCGCTCAGGGTATGTCGGGTGTTGTGCCTCGCACAGAACATGAAAAAACCAAGCGTACCACTAATCGCTCGGAGACAGGTCTCCGTGAAGATGGTTTAGGGTATAACGGTGCTAAACGATTCGTTTCCGCTCAAACAATGTCCCAGGATCCTACACGATTCAAGACTGATCGCAACGATATGCAATATGAGTATTACAACCGACCCGCCCCAGGTATTCATAGCCATCATGGTGCGTACACCAATAGTGCTGCTGCTCAGGTGACTGCGAAGACGAATGAACAACTCATGAAGTATGGTTTCCGCCCCGAAGATCGCCGTGGCAAGCCTAACCGTATGGGTAACGCTGGTCGTATGAACGTTCGCGAGTCGGCTCTCAAACAGGGCGGTGTCCTCACTACGGTTCGGTCGGACACAACTCGTGTCGATGGTCGTGTGAGTGCTGCCAACGGTGCTTGGACCCAAAACTACCAACAAAAACCTTTCCATCAGTTCAATGCCTATAAGGGTAATGCGAATCCAAACACCCAAAACTTGGATGTGGCTAAGAGACAACTCCAGAACAACCCCCTTGCACACAGTCTTTACCAGTAATAATTTATATGTAAATGAAAACAATCATTAAAATATTATCCCTATATTTTAATGAAGGTACACAACCTCTCTATTGATAGTAGTCAGCGTGGAATTAATGTAATCGCATCAAACACATATTACGATGAAAGTAATACATACATTATCGACGCCTATTCTAACACGTACTCGAGCCCGAATAACTATGTCATTACCCTAGAAAATCCAATCTATGACGTTTCTGAAATTAAACTTGTATCGGCTCGTATTCCCACACCACAATTGACTTTGTGTGCAACTAACAACACTTTCAGTGTAGATGGACAAACTGTTACATTGACGAATGCTGATTACCCCACTGGTGGTGATTTAGCTACACATCTTGAGGCGGAACTCGCCCCACCCGTTTCAAATGTTAGTGAAGTCAGTTTTGACACAGACACAAAAAGATTAACATTCTCAAATGTTGGTACATCAAACACTTTCACATTCGAATTTTATACAGGAGACAATGGATACCTTAAAGAATCATCGGTGGTGACAACACCTCATCAAGTGCTCGGTTTCGGTTCAAATGATTATGATTCGACGAGTAATGTATTGACTTCGGGTGCTGTAAATCTTGTGGGACCCAATACCCTCATTTTGAAACTTTCGAGTGGATCGGATGAATTTACACAAAGTGTATACACGTCAACACCATTTTATACAGGTCACATCTTATTGAATGGTACAGACTTTATAAACATTAGCGGCGCTGATGACATTCTCACACATCATTTTCACACTGGTCCCCTAAAATACATCAAGGACATTCATGTTGAATTTTTCTATATGAGTCACGGAAGATTGATTCCTTATGATTTTATGAATCAAGAACATATATTGAAGTTTGAAGTTACGTGTTCCACTGATAAATTAAAGAATCTCCCAAAAGTTCCCATAGAGGAGGAGGAGGTTGGAGAGAAAACATCTATAAGCATCTCCGAGAAGGTGGAGAAAGATCCTTATAATTGGAAAATCTATATCGGTATCGTGTTAGTTTTAGTTTTCGGTTTGATAGTAATAGCGCTGATGTCTGGAAAGTCTAAAAGAAATTACCGAGTAACCGCGTAGACGGGTTGGGCAGGCTTGGACACACGAGTTGACACGCGTGACACAACCATAAAGACGACGATCGAGAGGAGGGTGGTGAGGATCGCGGTGAGGGCGTACTGGGTACCACCGTTCTTAGGCACCTTAACGACCTGGCTGATGACCCATCGGACGAGATCCATCCAGGACATAGCGGCGGCGAAGGAGAAACCCGCGACAATCGCGTTGAGCGATTGGGTCTCAAGTTCTTGTGTAACGAGGTTGACGGTTGCGACGGCTTGATCCATCATTGTATGTTATACACTATCCTGAGAAAATTATTCGAATGAGAGTTTCTCCCTTTTGACCATTTTTTTAAACTTTTTTGTTTTAATTGTTTTTGTTTTTGAGAAGAGTTGTTCATCATCAGATGAATCTTCACTAGAGCTGTTCTCAGATTCATACTTCTTAAACTTATCTTCGGAGAATGACCATGCTTCAGGCTCTGAGGTGCTCATTACTATTAATAGCATTTTTTAACATCCGTTCTGTCGGATTTTGGGGAACCCAAGATTCCCAATGATCATATGCTTGATTCATCAAATTAATTTGTTCGTCATCGCCTGTGTATCTCACAAATGGTGGACAGTCTTCTGGGTCCACCTCTCTGACGTCTTCTTCATCAGACTCTTCATCGTCGTAAAGATCTGGAAAAAGTGTACCAATATCTTGACCAACTGTATACATTGCACAATACTTAGTCGCATATTCCATGTCTTCTGGAAGTATAGTATCTCTTCCACAAGCTTTGCAATAGACGCCAGCCAACACCATACTCCTTTCCATCACTGGTAGAATAATATCAATCATACTATTAACGTATCCTTCCACCATCTGATCCCCATTGCCATCACCGAATCCCGTTTGCATATTCATCTTTAATATTTAACGTTAAAAAGTGTTTCTGTAATTCCCTCACTTACGCGTAAAATGTTATAACTCTCTGCGTATACACGTATTTGACGTGCAAAATCGGGACTACTTGTCAGGTTCAACTTGAGAATTTGTTCTTTTATCAGACTCAAATTAATCTGACCCGTTGGATACCACTCTTCTGGTTGAAGTGCAAAACTGTAGGAGTAAAATCTTCGAATCAATTGTGTTTTAGAATGGTGAATCGCTGCCTGTATAGCTTTAAGAAATATGACATTACCTGTATCCTGTGTAATAATGTCCTGTCCGTCGAGTGTGAGTGTGAGGTAGTCAAGATTTTCATAGAGAATGAGTTTATCATCTATGACTGCGTACAGATTGTCATAATCGAATGGTGTTACAAAGTTCCCCTGTGTAACTCCATCCCCTGTAGTTCCCCGTCTCTGAATAACAAAGTATAACTCTTTGACTGGATTAATAAAATCGAGTTTGAATGTACCCTCATTCACACCTGCACCAACATCAAAAGAGTTTTGTTGAATCTGTGTAATTATATAATCCCTCTTGGTGTTTTGTATTTTCACTCTCTCGGCACAATCGATATAGACAACCTCTGTACACAATTTGAAATCTGAAACGTTTATATTCTGTTCGAGTTTTTCATAGTTACCATTGACTTTGATCACGATGTCCTGAGCATTCCTTAATTTAAATTCAACTTCAACTTCCTGTTTTTGTATGGCACACAAAGGTATCGCCAATTCTGGATGTTGATGGAAATAAAATGGAAGATCGACGAAAAAATCTTCATCTGTACCCAAACCGAGTGTATTATGAATGATTATACCAGCGTTACCACTCACTTGAGAAACAAGTTTATCTGAAGTTCTCAATGGATATTTTCCAATCAACTGTTCGAGAGCCTTTTGTTTCGTTTGAGTGACATAATGTTCAGAATATATCTGTAGATAGTCACTGGTAAGGCGCTGTACAACCTTTCCACCTATGATAAGGTCCACATATTCTATGAGTGCATGACCAACAGATTCGATGTACACCATACTACTACTCAAAGCTGGGAGAGTGAACTTCACACTGAGTGTCTTCAAAAGATCGCCTTGATTTTGTGGAATCTTAAACCTAACTTTACTTCCAATATTTACTTGATTATCTGGATCCACATCAACGTACTGTGTAGAAAAGTTTGAATGTTTCTTGAAACTTTCTACAAAATAACTGTAGTCTGGATTCAATGTAAAAAACTGCTCTTGGGGTCCAGAGGCAGCAAGTTGAACTTGTCCAGCCATTACTACTATATCTATCTAAAATTTTAATCCCGCTAAACCACTTTCGACACGTAAAACATTATAGTTAATTGCGTATACTCTCGTATTATTGTCATCCACCTGATTTATAGGATCTATCTTAATCGTGAAAAGTTTGTGTGAAATCCTACTCATGTTCACTTGACCAGTTGGGTGGGGTGATTCGGGTTTCAAGGCAAATGAGTACATACCAAACTTTGCGGGTCCAAATCTATATTGAGAACTATTAAAAGGTGCTCCTGGTGTAGTTTCGGCTGCGAGTGGACAGTTTACATGATGCTTGAGCGATTGTTCGTACACCAAGAACTTTGAATCTCTTTTGAAAACAACCTCATTATTGAATCTCAACTCAGCAGTCGTTATGGTATTATATTCATTTGGGTAATTGTTTTGAACCGATTCTTCAGATTGTGAAACGAAGTAGAGTTCTTTGACTGGATGTGAAAAGTTGAGCATCACAGACTTTTCATTTTCACCAGCTTTCATTTTGAATTGAGCAAGTTGAACCTGTGTGATGACATAATCAAGTGGGCGAGACATTAAAAAGTTTTTCTCATCGGGTGTCACATACACAAACTCTGTATCGATCGAAAACTTCTCGATCGAACTGATAACACCAGACGGAGCACCCCCAAATATGAGATCTGCGAGGGGTCTGAGTTTGATTCTCACTTCGACAGGTTGTTTTGTGAGAGCACAAGTCGGTATAGCCAAGGATGGATTTCTATAGAAATAGAATGGGAGATCTATGAAATATGTGTATGGTGTACCAGACTGATAACTAAGTATATTTCCATGACCATTCAAAAAGTAAAGAGTTTGTTCTATGTCATCATTCGTATTGTGAAGTTGTTGGTGCATATAAATGTATTCGCCTGTGATCTTTTCAATAGGTTGACCACCGATGAGAAGTTCTGCGTGCTCGATAAGATGGGTAATCACAGAAGGACACCATATAGTCGTATTTTGTCCACCCGCATCGGGGGTGGGATCTTGTAATGTGACTTTAAGTGTAAAGTTGCTGACGAGATCACCTTTATCATTTGGAATATTACAAGTTACAATCTTTCCAAAATCGATTTGTCTATCAAACTGACTTTCCACAAAGTCGAATGCAAACTTCGTATGTCTCTTGAATTTTGACAAGAAATATGAAAATTGTGGTTCACCTGTGAGCCATTGGTCTTGGACTCCAGTGGCGGCGAGTCTCAGACGACCAGCCATTCCTACTCTATATGAGTAAAATTTTGGTAAATAAAACGAGCCACTAGAGTAGAATGAATCTTCAGCTGAGAAAATTCAAACCTGAATCAATTGCGGATGATAAGGTCATTGTATTTATTGGTAAGCGTAATACGGGTAAATCAACCCTTGTGAAGGATATCATGTATCACAAGAAACATCTCCCAGCAGGTATAGTTCTTTCAGGGACTGAAGAGGGTAACCATTTCTATTCTGAGTTTATTCCCGACCTGTTCATTTATGGTGACTACGACAGAGACGCCATTGAACGAGTGATGGCGAGACAGCGTAAGTTGGTGGGTGCAGGAAAGGCAAATTGTGGAGCCTTCATGCTTCTAGATGACTGTATGTACGATTCAAAGTTTCTGAAAGACACCTGTATTCGACAATGTTTTATGAATGGTCGACACTGGAAGATCTTCTTCATGCTCACGATGCAGTATGTCATGGATCTCCCCCCAGCCCTTCGAGCGAATGTGGACTATGTGTTTATCCTCAGGGAGAATATCATTCAGAACAGAGAAAAGTTGTACAAGTCATTCTTTGGTATATTCCCCTCCTTCGATATGTTTTGTAAAGTGATGGATGCATGCACAGAAAACTATGAATGTCTCGTGTTAGACAATACGGTGAAATCTAACAAGATACAAGATTGTGTGTTTTGGTACAAGGCCACAGTGAGAAAGAATTTCAGGGTAGGAGGTACAGACCTATGGAAACTTCACAAGAAGATGTACAATCCTAAACACTCCCAACAAAAAGAGGAGGATGCCAAGAAGGCGACGAAAAAAACAAACCTGAAAATCACAAAGACGAGATGAGAAACAAAAACTCGGTGACTTTAGTCGGACGATTTTGTAGGTTACGACTCCCCCTGTAACAATTATAGTCTATGTCTACCCGCTCATATGTGTAAGGTTTCAGGATTTCCTCCCATTCAGTGGGACTGATAAATCCTTCGTTACTGTATGAGACAAGGGTATACTTCGCTTTTTTCGTGGAAAGTTCGAGGGTTCGTTTCATTGTATCCTTAATCTTCGGTTTTGAGTTGTACAAACTTTTATTCCAATCCACAGGAATACCTGATACCTTCGAAATATGCTCAGGCTTTTTGTTTGTAGCTATCAGGTTTAACATGAAATAATTAGAACCATATGGATGTTGATTATATGGGGGATCTAGGTAAATGAGATCAACCTCTGGAAGTGTATCGAGAAAGTCCAACACATCTCGACGCTCCACTACTACATCTTTTGGTATTGTATGCCATATAGGGCATTCGAGATGAATGGTTCCCTTAATTCGATCAAGTGCGTTCCCTTTCTTCCCACCCCATCCACCTTTATGAAACCCCTTAAATACACCAGATGTATTCGTATGAATACTACTCTTCACCAATAAGGGACCCAAACAATATGGTTTGAGTTTTTTTGGAACTTTTGTGTGTACGTACTGCATCATCGCGTCTATTTTACCAGCATTCTCCTTAGTGTAAAAACATCGCTCATCTTCTTGAATCTCATTTGAATTGTTCGGTGCATACAATTCAGAGATGAATCCATCTCTTACTGGAAGTGTATTCATGGTATCGATATGTTTTCGAACTTCACGCTGATCTTTGAGTGAAGGTGTCTTCAGAAAACAATTCGACAACACTTCACAATACACTTCCAAATCATTGACGTGTAATATATCACTATGTGTCAACAACATTCTCGAAACGACACCTGAACCAGAAAAGGCATCAACTACACTTTTAGGTTGCACCCTTTTTACTACATCTTCTATATGTTGGATTAGTTTCCTTTTATTACCAAGATACGTTATCATTGGTTGGTGAACATACTCGCTCATGATTGTTTACATGTCGAAGGATCTCCTTAATAGCTTTTTTACCTGTATGTTCCAACACACAAAGTCTCTCTTCTGAGGTCCACATGGATGTTCCATTTGGATGTTCGTCATATTTATGTGCCTTCACACAAAATGTACCAAACTCCCTATTCTGGTCCTTGATTATATCAATCTCATCACAAAACCCAGACATATCGAAGGTCCCATCCAGGAGAGCTTCTCGAACGATCGGTTGTCGTCCAAAGTTAGCAGTCGGGCCGATCCGGTGAATGATCGTTTCTGTGTGATGAAAGTCACACCCGGCGACGAATACGATATACGGACAGATGGGTAAGTCTTTGAATATGTTCCATGATGCATTCAAGTTTTTGAACACTCGCTCTATAGCGTTTCCCGTGCTTTGTTTCTTCAAACCTTTTTCATGTCTCAGATCGTTTGATCCTTGTATCTTGTCTTCTACTACCAAGAAACCGAATTCACCTTTTTCATTTTGGAGGTAGAAGACCCCTCCATCTGGTCTAATGGAACAGTCGTTAAACATCACCTGACTTCTCCAGGAGATTTTACCATTGATACCTTCATCGATTAGATACTTTTCAAAAATGGACTTCAGAATTGGGAGAACATCTCTCAGTGTCTTTTCGGACTCCACACAGTCACCTGCAGCGATCCGGTTATTCTGGTGGATCTCGATTAGATGAGACATGTTACTCTGTATATTTTAAACAGGGGAAGCATACTTAGGGCTCATTCGTGCGTTGAGTATTGAATTCAAAAATCATTGTGATATAATAGATGGCTTCAGACCAAGTACACACTATGAATCTTTCCGATGATGGAGAAGGAATGGTGCCTCTTCACGATAATCCTTCTACGTCTTTTAAAGCTGAAAAAAATATGGGACAAAGTAAAGAGACAATGGATTCTACTCCCATTAACGATATTATGATGGACCCCCCTATGATGAACGATGAGCCCAGGATGCAGGGTGTTATGCCCCAAATGACAGCTCCCAACCCCCAGGGTGCTTACCCAGTTCCCAAAGCACCTTCCGAGCCCGAGAAGAAGAACCCCCTCAATCTCACTGATGATCAACTCACCGCCCTTTTCGTTGCTGCATGCACTGCTGCTGCTGTGAGCAAGCCTGTCCAGGACCGTCTCGCGACCTCTATCCCCAAGTTCCTTAACGAACAAGGGGGTAGAAGTATGGTTGGTCTTGCCACAACTGGTGTCGTGGCGGCTGTGGCCTTCTATATTATGAAGGATTACATTGTTAAGCCTTAAACGGTTGTTTCCCAGCCCATATTACTGTAAATCGAGGTATCAATACCCATAAAATACGTCGCAAGGGCTCCCGCTGCGAATGTCCCTGCCAACAATCCACTCAATTTAAGTTTATTGTTGATAGAAGCATCGGGAGACGTCATAGCATCTTTCGTCTCTTTGGAGATCTGGTTAATCACGAAAGTCAACACGAGTCCAATGAGTGTCGCGGTTAAGAAAAATACACGATCCACCGCGAGACGGGGAATGTTACCTATAGCAAATCGAAGCATGTTAGGTATGACTACAGTCATCCACAAGAGGTTGACGTAATAGTTGGTGACATACTGAGGCACTATCGTGACTCCGAAAATGAGTATCCAATAGGCGATGGCCATCAATAGTACATTGACTGGGGTTTTCATTTAAAGTACACCGAGATTATTTATCCTGAATGTGCTGACCACAAAACTCCTTCTTCTCTGGGATTTTCTGGTAGAGCCCAAGTTCGACACACATGTCACGAAGTTCTATGTAATTTTTCCAGAACTTATCAGAGTGGGAATATTCTTTCACTGTACAATGGGCCAATTCATGGATGAGTACATGGAAGACATCGTTGGTAGTTCCATCCAGGCACACGACAATCTCCGCACCCTTGTTAGTATTGTATCCCACACTCTCCTTCATTCGTTGCATTCCCGTGAGGGGTACAGGTTTCTTGAGCATCATGTACTTTTCATTATTCGTTTCGACAATGTGATCACGAAGTTTCTTGTATCGTTGCCGCACTTCGACAAGGACTTGGGGTTCACGTGTCATCTTGAGAATCAAAAGATTGATGATAATGAGTAAAGCCAGAGCGATCATCTATCATATACAAAGATAAATTTACTATACAGTTCTGAGATGGGATTTCCTGAGAGTCCCTCCCAAAGTTGTAATTTAAATCCCAAGTCTTCCAATCCTGTGACCAAATGGTCCTTGTATGCCACTGGTTCAGATTTCGGTCCATCTGCATAGTAAGGTGTGTCAGCCAGGTGTACGAATAACTTTTCACCAAAGCCACCATTTCCATGATCTTTCATTTTGAAAAATGTACCAGCATCATCCTGATACGGTGTTTTGAAGATGATTTTTTCTGAATCAGGAATGATTCCAATGAGAAGACCCCCAGGTTTTATACGTTTCTTAATCTCCCTGATGGAACTCGTAAACAGACCCCTTGAGGCAAATATATAATGGAGTGAAAAATTGAAACATACGATATCAAACTTTCTGTTTGGACAGTTGTGAATGTCTCCCTCGTAAAAGTTGACACGCAAGTGCATTTTTTTCGCACGAGACTTCGCTTCTTCTAGTGCATCGGGTTCTGGATCACACATGTTTATGTTTACCCCACACTTGTGCCATTTCTGAAGATCTCCACCAAACCCACAACCAACATCGAGGATATGCCACCCCTTTTGTGACACGGTTTGAATGAGGTCTCTCTTGGCATCATTATGATTCTTTCGAATCTCTTCCATATTTAAGCATAGTTTCGTGTTTTTAATAGTCTTACTTAGGAAGCTTAAAGTTTTAACTACATAGATAGATATAATGTCTCTTGAACAAGACTACACCACCGTCCCTGGGCAGGTTTTTGCGTGTATCTCCATCGTCGGCCCAGATTCACCTCAGAAGACTGATAAGTTAGGCATCAAGCTTCGTGGTGCGTTCGGGACCCGTGATGAGGCGGCGAACCACGCGAAGCGTCTTCAAAGGGAGGATCCCACTTTCGACATCTATGTCGTAGATATGTACAAGTGGCTTCTCATTCCTCCAGATTCTGCCAAGATTGAGGATGTTCATTACACGAACGATAAGCTTGAGGAGATCATGGTCGGTTACCGTGATAATCAGGCACAGGCTGCTCGTATGTTCCAGGAGCGTAAGCAGGGAATGATGGATACGAAGACTGGATTTACACCTGGTGATGAAAACTCACGGTTTTACACCAAACCCGATGAGGCACCTATTCCCCATCCCGCAGAGGTACTCGAACGTCTCCAGAAGGAAAAACCTGATGCTCCAATGGAAGAACTCGTTAAGGAAGCTGATGCGATCGTCGCTGCCGAGGTTGAAGTGCGACAAAAGAAACGCGAAGCCGATGCTGAAGCGTCGACAGATGGAAAGATGGAGGAGATCAAAGAAAGTGACGAACCTGAAGTTTCATCTGCATAATTCTAAAAAAAACACTACCCCCTTTGTCTAAAAATAACAATATATCATTGTTTTTAGATAAAAATGTTCACATACAGTAAACGAAATGTTAGAAATACTCTTGACCATTGTTTTGGTAGGAGCTTTCTTTATTTTGTTTTTTAAACCAAAATATAATTTAAAAAACAAAACAGTTTCAGAGCCAGAAGCTTCGACGACTGCTGGGTTCGTTGAAGATACAAATGATGCGTTTATTATTCCAACATACCCATCACAGCTTATAAAACGAGATGCATCGGGTGGTATTAAACCTATCTATGGTGATATAGGGACGTTCGTTGCGTACTCAAGTGTACCTGAGGATCACTGGTTGCATGGTTTTCCCCATAAAAAAGCCTAAGAGGAATACTGCAAATGCTATAATCCATGTTGACTTGTCGACGGTAGAGAAGAAGTCATTTTTTTCTGATTGTGGGGGAGGAGGGGTCATAGGAGGGAATGCTTGTGGAACTTGCATGGAATAATCATTATAATAGTGTTGTTCTTCCTGATTAGTGTCATCCATCTTTTCATTATTTAAAGGATCAACAGATGGATCATAATCAATCGGATTTCCGATGTCAGTTTCCATTTTCTATTATAGTTCATTGTTTTTTTAAGCATCTTCTGACTCACTTTCATCATCTACGACGAAGTCTTTGAGATTACCATTTTCATCCATCTCTTCTTCGTCGTCGTCTTCATCTGAAGTAAAATCTACCTCATCTTCTGTGTCAAGCTCTGAATCAAAGTCTGTATCGTGATCATCAACGGTGTAGTCATCTACTAGGTCTGTTTCAGTGGGTTGAAACGTAGCAGGTTTCTTTATCTTACGCCCAGATCGTGTAAACATATGGGTATATAGAGAAATTACTGTTTAAGTACCTTTACAATATCAGCATTTAATACGTGTATTCTTGGGGCACTTCGTTTACATTTTGGACATTTTTGTGTAATCTCTTTCCCCCTGATGATATACGACATCGAAACATCATCGTGTACACCCCGAATCGTTTCACAATAATTAGACGTCGTGAGAGCTATGAAGTATGGCTTACTTTTTCCTGTTTTTTCGATTTTAACCACGTGAGTTCCTTCTGGTGCTTTCATATTCTTTGTTATGAACGTCTCCAACGGTTTCTTGATTCCACCATATTCTATGAGGGGCTTCTCTACACGTTTCTTAATTTCTGGACAATACTTTAGTTGCTCTTTCTTGGGATACAATTTATCTGTAATGTTTGGTGTCAGCAAATGTCTACGCCCACAAAAGTCTTTGCAGAATCCATCTCGACGACCCCAAAGTGTCTCGCATCTACAGAAACACTTCTGGATAATTTCATTTCCACTGATGATAAACCATATATGATTAGACCCATGTTCTCGCTTCAAGTTTTCACAATATTTCGAGTTTGACGAAACGAGGAAGGTTTGTCTATGTTTGAAGAGTTTGGTAATATAGGAGGTCTCCTGCCCTTCTAGGTGTCTCCGAATGTAGTCTTGTATGAGCCCTTTCGTTTCCTGATCGTGGAGTTCATCTTTCGTTTGTTCTTTCGTGAATGCACCTTCTTTCACTACAATTGAGGGAGGTTCCACGTGCGTCGTTTGGGGTTCATCTGTGCGAACCGCTGACATTTTGAGAACTTCTACACTCGGATTTTGGTCGATTTGAATAATTGTACTGAGGGGGCCATCGACATATCGAAATATTGGAAGATATGCTAATTGGTCCACCCGCCCCTTTTCACAATTCTCACAACCCTGACCACCACAAGGATTATGTTTCGCTCTCTTGTACGACCATGGCATTCTAAAACCACTTCCTTTTGTTTTTCGACTAGCGCTTCCATAGACAGCTAAATCTATAATTTCATTCCAATCTGTACCACTATTCAAGGTGGAGAGAGCCAATAGGATATGATCTCTGAGGGCTAAGGCTGATATCTGGTCAACTACAAAACCTGGCCAATTCAGATGTACACCAGTTTTTATGAGTGTACCAGATTCTTTGGGTGGTGAGATCGAAATGAGACACTCTTTTCCACCGTGTCGTTTTACTTTGTCACAAATCACTTTACAAATACTCCTAATTTCATCGACTTCAAGGGGTTTTTCATCTTTGTAGTCAATGTCCACGAAAAAGTTGTACCTCTCACTCTTCTGTTCGACAACGTAGAGCTTTTCACCACGCTTTACAGCATCTATATACTGATCATAAAAATCGTTCAATTTATCAAATGGCACAGAAAGGACACCACCGTCCATGAGCACATGTGATAGATTGGTTGCATTATTAAATTTTTGAGATGCACACCAAGCCTTAAACATACTTGGAGTACACGCTTATTCTCTAAACCACCTCATACAAGAAACATCTGAAAACTCTTTTCCTTGGGACAATTGTTTCTTAAAGGTGAGCAGTTCATAAACTGTCATATCTTTGTTATTTTCTTTCCACTCCTCAATTTCCTCCTCACAGAGACCACGATTCTTTTCCAATAGTTCTCCAATCTGCATTACAATGTAAGCCTTGGACTTCATTATTTAATAGAGAAGGTTTTTCTATTGTGAGAACTTATACACGCATAAAATTGAGGATTCTTAATCACGTTATCCACGATAAGTTTCCATCTCTTACGTGTATTGAATTCCTCTAGGGTTTCATAATTCATATAATCATTTTCATCGTATGTTTTTTTAATGGGTTGATTCAACAACTTTTTTAGATTTGTCTTCTGCTTCTCATCATAAAACTTCTTCACCTGGGATTGTTGCTCTGCGAGTGAATAATCCACAAAGAATATAAAGACATTATATTCGAGATCCACCCCTGGACTCTCTTTGACCACAAACTTAAATTCTGTATATTCACCACTTTTTAAAGATACTACACCCCTCGTCTCCTCCTCGAGTTCCCTGAGAGCACACCGAAGTGGATTGAATATTTCACGTCGTCTACACCCACCAGTGACGAATATCCAATCCTTAAATCGACGGTCTCTCACTGTGAGAAATATAGGTTTCCCCGAGGCGAAACTAACTGGTACTGCAATTGCTTTGTACTTTTTCATTGCGCATTCGCAAGTTAATATATGATGATATGTTTATTCCTCCTTTTTTTCTTCGATTTTTTGTGCAGGTTCAGTCTCGAGTGCTTCCTCCTCTTCCTCGAGGATGGGTGTGTTCATGTGCTGAACGAGCTGCTCTGAAAATGTCCTGAACCCGGTCATTTCCTCCTTCGTCTTATTGAGTTCCTTGAACAGGAAAATGAGACCGAGAAGACATACAGCTGTCGCAAGCATCATGATATTTTCACGGTTCATCTGAATCATTTGTAGGTTATAGTCGACTTTACCTTTTAAGTAAGTACACCCATTTTAGATTTACCTGGGGTGGGACACTCATATGGTGTCTGAGCAAATTGAACGGCTTCGTAATGCGTGTTTTCACAGGACTTTTCTGTTGGTGGCGTGGGCTGACCAACAAACTTTTCGAGTGTCCTGGATTTGGGATTGTACGTCAATACAAAAACGATGGCGAGAAGGAATATAACCTTCCAAATCATTGTTTACTAATTAGTTAGAATATAAAAGACCACCCATACCATTCTCAATACGGAGTACGTTGTAGTTCACCGCGTAGATATCCTTATCACAGTTGGCAGTGTCGTTGATGATGCGCGCGGAATCGAGGCGCGAGAAGTTCAACGAACCGGTGGGTTGGAGCTTACCAGCATCGAGACAGAAAGGGTAAAAGAAGAGCTTGGTGCCAGGGGTGGCGGTGCCGTGGGAAGTGTGGTAGTAGAGAGGCACAGTGGTGTAGTTAGGATCGGCAAACTTGTAGTCGGCCACATCAGTACCATTGATTTGGAGCTTCAGCTTGTTGGTCGCTGTACTGACCATCGTGACCGCCGAAGCATCACCAGCGGCGAGGTACTTGACTGGGTGGTTAAAGTTCAGCTCCTGGATCTTGGAGTTGGAGGAGATCGCCTTCTGGACCTGGGTCATGATCATGTTCTGGGGCTGGGAAGCGAACACCTCACGCTCTTGGGTGTCGAGGTAGGCATAGTTCGCGTACACCTCCCACTTGCTCGAGGCAGCCTCGACACCCCAGGTGATACGAAGCTCGACATCGTGGTACTGGAGAGAGATGAGAGGGAGGGCCGACTGCCAGTTCTCACAGAAGGAGAATCGGAGAGGGTAGAACTTAGAAGCGCTGGTGCCATCATAGAGGCTGGCCGACGTCGACTTGGCGGAAGAGAACGCCGAAAGGGTGGGGGCGATGAGGGTCGAGTAGGTCGAATCCTGTTCATCAATCACCTGACCCCCAATTAGGAGTTCGACCTTGGAGATCACATCGGTCCAGTTATCGGTGAAGGTGTTGGCCGAGAGACCATCACCCGCGATGGGCATGAGGTAGACATAGTTGAGGAGATCCCCCTTACGCTCGAAGCGGATGGTGGACATGCCGTTGTTCGAGACGTTGCCTTGGATGACCTGACGCTCGACAGTTTGGGAAAAGTTTGTGTGACGCTTGTAGGTCGACCTGAAAAAGCTGACTTGGGGGTCACCAACGAGGTGCACATCCTGGGCTCCGACGGCGACGAGTTGGGCAATACCACCAGACATTTTATAATATAGTGAGACTTTATTTTTAAGCTTGGACGATTCTTAAAAGGTTAGACATGGGCGACTTACAAACTGGGCTACAATTTGTAAGAAGGGTGGGGAAAGGGACAATGTCGATTGGGACGAGTGACTTCGCCACTCGGGATTTAGACAGCATCAGTGCAGGTCTTCATAGTTTTAAGTTTATTGTAAAGGAGTTCATAGACGTTTCCTGTGAGGGGCGTTTCAGATTCGATACTAACACCAAAACCACCAATATCCCTAGATCCACTCGCACGTAGCGCCTGGCTCACCCACATTGTGAAGCGACCATCAAGGACGTACTTTATTGTGGTCGTCACAGTTTCCACATCAGTTTCGGGATCACGGTTCCGTTCCCCCCTCACCCGCTTCTCCACCCTGATATCATTCTCACCCACGGAAGCGTAGGGGTTCGTAACAGTGAGTCCGTTGGAGAGCGTAATCGTTTCGTTGAGAATGACACCCATTGTTTACTTTACTGGTATAAAAAAATACCGATAAAAATACAAAATGGAGTACATCTATGAAGCTCGTGATGTTGTACCAAAGGAGTTGTGTCAACAAATCATAGAAAAGTTTGAGAATGATCCTGATAAATTGCATGGACAGGTTGGAGTTGATGAAAAGGTCGTAGATGAAGACGTTAAAAAGACGATGGATTTATATATATCCAATAAACCTGAATGGGATTCCATTTACGATCAGTTAG